>Ga0209599_10000103_pt1 | contig 62576 bp, 43 predicted proteins | sample Shrwel_input2_FT_FD_187534 | JGI IMG/M metagenome (GOLD analysis project Ga0209599, IMG submission 187534) | Subsurface microbial communities from deep shales in Ohio, USA - Utica-3 well 1 S input2 FT (SPAdes) (version 2) ...
TGCGCGACTTGAAGGAGCTGAAGATGACCTTGGCAGAACGGTTTGATCAATGGGCGCAGCAGTACGAGCAGCGCGGCAAGCTGGTGGGGTGGCAGGAGGGCTTGCAGAAAGGTCAGCAGCAAGGTCGACAAGAAGGCCGGCAAGAAGGGCGACAAGAGGGTCGGCAAGAAGGCGAAGCCCTGCTGCTGCAACGCTTGCTCACCCGCCGCTTTGGCGCACTGCCTGCCGACTGCGTAACTCGAATCCGCACAGCGAGTTCCGGGCAACTGGAGCGGTGGAGTGATCGGGTGCTGGACGCCAGCACGCTGGCCGAGGTGTTTGAGCAAGCCTGACCAAGCACTACCCACCAGGGCCTCCTCACCCAGACATCATATGAATTCGAGCCCAAGTACCCGGACTCGTTCTTCGTCCGACCATGCTGTGGCCTTGTGCTTCATGCGCAAGCTCATCTTGCCGTTTTTCCCCATCGGAACCGGTCGCACCAGATTCAGCACCATCTTTTTCAATAACGACAGGTTCTGCGGCGCGTCATCCTTGCGCACCGTACTGGCCTCCTCGCCAAATCCCACATCCAGCACCCAGTGCAGCCGGTTTTCGATGCCCCAGTGCGCGCGTACCGCACGCCCCAGCGCCTCACCATCCAGATCGCGCGAACTGATGTAATAACGCCGCTCCCATTGTGCCGGCTTGTCGCCCACCCGCCGCCACGAATCGATCACGCCGATACTCTTGCACGCTGGCCAGGCCGTCGTGTCGATATGCCCTGCGGCCGGAATCACCCGCGCCGTTTGCACCACTTGCCGGCCATGGCTGTTAGGGTTGGTTACCTTTGACCGCCAGCAGGTAATCGCCCTCCTGCCGGTGAATTTGTGCCGCAATGTCGCGCTGGCAACCCATGGCATCAATGCTGACCAGCAAGCCCTTGAGGTACAGGCTTTCCAAAGTGCGTTGGTCCTGGCTTCCTATTAGAGAAACGCTGAAAAAATTGTCATTCCCGCGAAGGCGGGAATCCACGGTGTTGATTTTGCTGGGTTTTGCTTTTGGCAAACACGGTTTTTCTGAATAAATCAGCGCGTCCTTAGTTACTCTGCTGCCCTTCGCAGCAGGCCGGCTTCATTCTTATGTGCGCCACAGCTGGCCGACCTGATGCTGTGCGTTTTCTTCATCCTGCTGATGTTGTTTCAATATGGCAATCTGAAAATCGCTTGCCTGAGAATCACCCTCATCCGCTACATCCTGCTGGTAGTGCCGGGTGGCGCGTATTTGCTGGAGGATCGTTTTGCTGCTGGAAATCTGGGCGCAAAACAGCGCCAGCCGATCTTTAATCACAGCATATTCTGCATGCCTGGGTACACCAAAACATACCTCGGCAGCAAATATCCCCAAGCCATCAATAGGAATAACCTGGCCTGGCGGCGTGTTGGCTTGCACATAGCGCTGATGCTGCTGTTCCAGCTGTAGCGCAATATGCTGCTTGATGGTATTCAGCTGCCGGGCTTTTTGTTCCAGCATACATAATATGCGCTGAAGATTCTCCAGTGCATCTGTTTCCTCCTGCAAAAGCGCTTGGGCCTGTTCCAGGCTGATGTGCAGTGAATTGGTTTGAGGGGTGTGGTGGGCCAGCGTGTTCAGGCAGGAGAGGAGAGAGAGGGTCATGTTATGTGAAATTTTGGCTGAAAATGGTCTTTGGCAGGTAGATTCAGGGCGTAGAGATGTGTGGCTGCGGAGAGCGATTGAGTCTATCAGGTTTTTTGTGTTTTAAGGCAGGCTGCCATCTTGTCAGCGCGGTAGCTTACGTTTATCGGGTTCCGCCTTCTATTTTTTATAAAAACCCCCACCCTGCTTGGATAGGATGGGGTTGAAAGGCTTATTGCTACCCCCTGATGAGCTGGGGGATTAGGGGGTTAACCGATTAAACGTGGTCTGCCCCCTAAAATGTTGTTTGTGTTGTTCCAAGTGTGTTTTGAACCCGCCCATGAAAACCCCCACCCCGCTGTTGACGGGATGGGGTTGAAGGGCTTGTTGCTACCCCCGGTGAGCTGGGGGCTTAGGGGCGGATCGATTAAATCTGGTCTGTCCCCTAATGTTTTCCTATGAATTACACAAATGCGAAGTCAGTTGCAACCAGACTCACACCGGTGGTGGTGAGAACGGTAAAGTCGTCAGCACCGCCTGCGGTATAAGCACCACCAGCAGCAATAACCGTGTCACCCAATGCATCGTAGGTCAGCGTTTTGGCAACCGTATTAAACAAGAAGCGACCACCACCAGCTGCATTGGCAGCAACGGCGTCAGTGGCCAGGGCATAAGAGATAAAATCTGCCGCAGCCAGGCCCGTAGATGCCGTCGTGTAGGAGGTACCCGTCGTCGGAACCAAGGTGCCTGAAACAGTTGCGGTACCGAAAGCCAGTGACAATACGATCTTGTCCGTTCCGCTTACAAAATTTGTAATCGTATCGCCAACACCCTGAGCAAGGGTATTGCCAACGCCCGTTGCACCAACAGTAGGAATGGTAGTACCAGCGGCAGCACCCAACACACCATTCGCCTCTGTGCGGAGAGTCGTTGCGTTCGTTGCGGTGTAGAAAATCTTATCAACGCCACCGTTGTGGCAAGCGATATTATCTGAGCCAGCACCGCCGGTGATAGAGCTTCCGACCGTACCTGCGCGGATGTCATCGTTGACTGCAGTGCCTTTGATCGTCACGACACCGGCGCTTGCAGAAGCATCGATTTTTGTGTTGGAGAACGCCTTGGTAATGGACTGATCCATCGTGAGGGTAGATGCGTCAACTGTGGTTGTCGCAGCCACACCCGTAATGGTCAGCAAGTCAGTAGTGGCGGTTGCCGTCCCCATAAAGTTGTAGGTTTTACCCGACACTTGCGATGCGGCGAAACTGACTGTGCCAGTAGCATTCAGCGCGATGTTCTCGATAGATGTCAGAGAGATCACAGAAGGAGTGGCACCACCATCAAATTTGGTGCCAGCGCCTACACTAATGGTATCCGTACCGTCACCACCATCAATTGCGAAAGTAGCCGTATTCCCCGCGAAAGAGTTGGACAACGTGACGGTGTCGTTACCCGCCCCCAAAATTGCATTAACAACACCAGTGGTCAGTCCTGTTGCTGAAACGGTATCGTTGCCGTCGCCAGTGGTTACAGACAGCGTACCGGAGGTCAAAGCGTTGGCTGTAATAGCGTCATCGCCAGCACCGGTAGTAGCGGAAAGAACACCAGCACCAACAATAATGCCGGTCGCTGTAATGGTGTCATTACCAGAACCTGTCGTTGCGCTTACGACGCCAGTGGTGTTAACGACCGTCAGGCTATCGCCACCATTTTGACCGACATAAGTCGAATTGGTTGTCGAGTTGGTCAGCGTGACAGTGTTGGCTAACGTACCGCCTTTAATGGTGGTGCCGGTATCAGCCAAAACGCCACTAATCGTACCTGCCCCTTGGGTGTAGTTCAGGCTACCGACCAATGCAGAAGCATCAACGGTTTTAGCGGTACCAAGCGTTACTTTTACATCATTGGTGCCGGTGAGCACAACATCGTTAGTACCCGCATCCAATTTGGCATAGGTGGCATCAATACCGGTTACGGCTGTTGCTGCGGATTTAACAGTAAAGGTTTTAATATTGGTAGCTGAAAGGCCCGTTTGCGAAGCAGCAGTATTAACAAACGTCACCGCATTGGTTGCGGCGGTAACTGCAGCACTGGACACGGTAAAGCTAGCATGACCCTGATCCAAGGCCGTAGTGATAGTCGTGGCAGTCGGAACCGTCAGGGCATTGCCAAGAATAGCGGCGGTCAGTGAAACAGATTTTGTTGCTACTTTGCTCAGGTCAGCAACGTTTGTACCTGTGCTGACTTCAACTGACAAAGTACCAGAACCGGTATTAGTAATGGTCCTTCCTGTCAGGTCCGCAGCTGCGCCTTTAATACCTGTTGCACCGAGGCTGACTACTTCAGTAACATTTCCTGCAGCATGAGCCCCCGTCAAAGTAATGGTCTTGTCAGCTGCACTAGGCGCAACTTTCAGGGTTTCCACCAAGTTAGTGCCTGCAAGTGTAATATTTGCGCTAGGAGTAACCAGGAAATTATCAAGCACACTAGCGCCCGCAAACGTGAGAGTCGTCAGGGAGCCTGGGTTAATAGAGACTTGTCCAGCAGTACCGACTGTAGTGTCACCGGTAACCGTCGCGGTAGATACGTTGGTACCGAAGACAATGTTCTTGACTGATGCCGTTTGCACGCCCGCACCCTCAACCGCAGTGCCGACGACAGCGTTAGTGCCGGTAATGCCTGCCGCGAAGTTTACCGTCGTTGCACCCCGCACATTGGCAAAATCCAGACCAACCGCATTGAACTCACCATTCAACGTGATGGTTTCAACACCCCGTACAATCGGTGCAAGGCTGTTGGTAGTAACCGTTGCGGTTAAGGTGTCTGCATCAGTGCTTGTTGAATCAATAATGGAGTCAGTGGCTTGCAGCGCACCACTTGCCCCCGTTACCGTATCGTTTCCAGTCGTCAATGCAAATGCATCAGACGTGCTAGTAGTCAAACTGAAAGTCACATAACCTTATGCTATGTTAAAAATCATCAGGTTATCTTAGTACATGTGACTTACTGACTAGCTGTTCATATCAGTTTCATATCACATCAGCCACCACCGGCTGGACTGCCATTTAAAAAATTCATATTTTTCAAATAGTTACAAGCAAAAACCTCGGACTGGGAAGCCCGCTTTTCCCCAAAAAATCATACTACTTTCCTACTTTCGGTTCAGTTGGCAGGGTGCGGCCTCAGGGTCGCATCGCCAGGAGAACTGCTGACTAACCTCCTGTTTTTTAAGCAGTATACCAATCGCGCCATCATCGCGGTGCACCAGTTCAATGCCAGCGCTGGCCAGGGCGTGGATAACCTTGCTCAAGGTGGAACCCCGGCTGTCTGCCTGGCCACTTTCCATTCTGAGTAATGCTGACATTGAAATACCTGCCGCTTTCAGCAGGTCTTCCCGGCTCCATCCCAACATGGCCCTGGCCGCGCGGATTTGTCTTCCATCCAGCATTGATGATCTCCTGTCATGGGTTCAATACAGCCATTAAGCTATTTTTTGTTTCTTTATGGATGCATTGTGTTAATATCCGCAGGCACTCGGATGAAGGGTTACACCATGCCTACGCAAGCATTTACTGCTGAATTCCTTGCCTCGCTTCCAGAGCGTCAGCCATCTCGGGGCATGGTGTGTTATTTCGACTCCGAAGTTCGTGGATTCATGCTGGAGCATCGCGCCAGCGGTGGGGCAACCTGGTATTTCCGTTATCGTGATGCCAACAGCAAGGTGCGTTTGTTTCGCATTGGTCACTTTCCTGGCATCACGCTAGCCGATGCCAGAGCCAAGGCGCACTGCTTGCGCGTGATGGTGCAGGAGGGGGGAGACCCCAGGGTGGAGCGTCATCGACTGAAAGAGGTGCCCACGTTTGCCGAGTTCAGCGCTGAGCGCTATCTCTCCTATGCCCAGTCCCGAAAACGCAGCTGGGCAATTGATGAAACCCTGTTGCGTAACCATTTATTGCCACTATTTGGCGAATTCCGTATGAATCGGATTATGCGTTCTGACGTGATCAACATGCATCAGGCCATCAAAGAACAAGGTTATGCCGCCGGAACATGCAACCGGATACTTGTGTTACTTAAATTTATCTTCAATTGTGCCATTCGTTGGGATGTCTTGCCAGCAGGCAGTAATCCTTGTAGTGGTGTGGCATTGTTTGAGGATCGGGGGGCGCGTGAGCGCTACCTGTCGGTAGACGAGGTTCAGTTGCTGTTTGACGAGCTGGCAAAGAACCGGAATGTGCAGGTGGGATGGGTGATCCAGCTGCTGCTGCTGACTGGAGCCCGCAAGCGCGAGATCCTGGATGCGCGCTGGGAGCATGTGGATCTGGGCCGGCAGATTCTGACTGTTCCGCTGTCCAAGTCGGGCAAGCCGCGCCACATCCCCTTGTCAGATGCTGCCGTGGCATTGCTGCAATCCCTACCGCGTGAAACCGATATCCCCTGGGTATTTTTTAACCCCAAAACACGCAAGCCACCCGTCTCCATTTTTTATGCATGGGACACAATCCGCCGTAAAGTGGGGCTGGATGAGGTGCGCTTGCACGACCTGCGCCATTCGTTTGCCAGCTTCCTGGTTAATTCCGGACGTTCGCTGTATGAAGTCCAGCGCCTGCTGGGCCACCATGACCCGAAGATGACCATGCGCTACGCGCATTTGTCGCCGGCGGCGCTGATTGAGGCGGCCAATGTGGTTGGGAGTGTGGTGGGCACGGTGCAAAAGCGCCCTGGTGATCTGCCGCAGGCGGAGACATCAGTGTGAGTGCGCTTGGTGCGTCGCGTTGGGGGTGATGTGGCGGTACGCTACGGCGGCGGGATGAGGCACAACACCCGGCATGCCGGGTGTTGTATTGGGCTGCTGTGTGGCGTGCGTGCTTACTTGACGATCTGCGCCAGCTCGCCCTTCAGGTATTTATTGGCCATGGCATCCAGGCTCACCGGCTTGATCTTGCTGGCCATGCCGGCGGAGCCAAAGGCTTCGTAGCGGGCAATCACGATGTCGCGCATGGCGAGGGTACTGGCGGCCAGGTATTTGCGCGGGTCGAATTCTGCCGGGTGTTGGGCCATGAAGCGGCGGATGGCACCGGTGCTGGCCAGGCGCAGGTCGGTGTCGATGTTCACCTTGCGCACGCCGTGCTTGATGCCTTCGACAATTTCTTCCACCGGCACGCCGTAGGTTTCTCCCAAGTCACCGCCAAACTCATTGATGATGGCCAGCCACTCTTGCGGCACGCTGGAGCTGCCGTGCATCACCAGATGGGTGTTGGGGATGCGGGCGTGGATTTCCTTGATGCGGTCGATGCGCAATACGTCGCCGGTGGGCTTTTTGCTGAATTTGTACGCGCCATGGCTGGTGCCAATGGCGATGGCCAGCGCGTCCACGCCGGTATCCTTCACAAACTGGGCAGCTTCTTCCGGGTCGGTCAGCAGCTGGCTGTGGTCCAGCACGCCTTCGGCACCCACGCCGTCTTCTTCGCCGGCCATGCCGGTTTCCAGGCTGCCCAGGCAGCCGATTTCACCTTCAACCGACACGCCGCAGGCGTGGGAGAAATTCACCACGGTGCGGGTCACGTCCACGTTGTAGGCGTAGTCTGCCGGGGTCTTGCCGTCGGATTTCAGCGAGCCGTCCATCATCACCGAGCTGAAACCCAGCTGGATGGAACGCTGACAGACATCCGGGCTGGTGCCGTGGTCCTGGTGCATCACCACCGGGATATGCGGAAACTCTTCGACGGCGGCCAGGATCAGGTGGCGCAGAAACGGCGCGCCGGCATATTTGCGCGCGCCAGCCGAAGCTTGCACGATCACCGGGGCATCGCACTTGTCGGCGGCTTCCATGATGGCGCGCATTTGTTCCAGGTTGTTCACATTGAAGGCCGGCAGGCCGTAGCTGAATTCTGCTGCGTGATCGAGCAGTTGGCGCATTGAAACGAGTGCCATGGGTGTCTCTCCAAAAACATGATCGGTGCGGCGGTGCGCCGCACGGTAAAAATCCGGGCTTGGTGCCGGCTTGTGGGGTATGGGCTAGAGCCGCTCACAAAACTCAGCGCAGCGATCCTGGCCAGGGGCGCGACCGCAGACAACGGCAAGGTCGTGCCACCACGCCAGGAGGGGTTTGTTCGCCGCTCTTACTGGCGGCTGGCGCTGGACAAGGCCAGACCGGCAGCCACAAACGAACCGCCCGCTACACGGTTCATCAGGCGCAGCCGGCGCGGGGTGTTCAGCCAGGTTTTTAGCTTGGCCCCGCCGGCGGCATAGGCGCATTGCCAGCTGGTTTCCACCACAAAGAAGGTGGCGGCCAGCACCAGCAGCTGCGGGCCTTGCGCTGTATTGGGGTCCATGAACTGGGGGAACAGCGCGGTAAAAAACACAATGGCTTTCGGGTTGCTCATGGCCACCAGAAACCCGGTGTGAAACCCGGTCCAGCCGCTGCCGGTCAGGGTGTCGCTGCTTTCATCCAGCGCCTGGGGCTCGGCCCGCCAGGTTTTGATGCCCAGCCAGAGCAGATACGCTGCCCCGGCGTATTTTACCCCGGCAAACAGCCATTCCGAGGTGGCCAGCAGTGCGCCCAGGCCGGCGGCTGACGCGGTCATGATCAGCGCCAGCGCCAGCAGCAGGCCCAGCAGGGTGGGCAGGGTGCGACGCAGGCCGTAGCGGATGCCGTGGGTCATCGCCAGCAGCATGTTTGGGCCGGGGGTGGCGGATACCACCAGCACGGTGGCCAGGTAGATCAGCCAGGTGGATAAGGTCATGCAAGCTTTCCGGGTGGGAGGGGGTCAATTAATGGCTTTTGCTGCCCGGTTTTTCTGGCATGGCCGACGAGTGATGCTCGACAATCAGCCATTCCTTGCCGGTTTTGCGGTACACAAAGGTATAGCGGGCGGGTACCCGGCCACTGGTGGTGTCAAAAGCGTAAGTGCCGGAGTCGATGGCAACATGATTGGCCGGGAAGCGGATATTGCGCTCCAGGATGACGCCACGCGGTTTCTTTTCCAGAAAATGGACAAAGTAATCGCGGATTTCTGCGTGGTTGTGGCGCACCTTGTTGGAGACGGTCGGCAGCAGGATGGCGTCCACCGCATAATTGGCCGCTACATCGTCAGGGTTGCCGGTGGCCAGCGAGGCGTTCCAGCGGTCGAACAGCGCGGCAATTTCGGCTTCGGTGGCAATGGGGGTGACCTTGCTGGCGCTGCTGCTGACCTGGGCCGCCATATGGCCTGGGTTGACGCTGACATTGACGCAGGCACTGCTCAGTGCAGCGGCGGCAACAGCCACCGCGAGGGAACGGGCGAAACGGATCATCAACAGCTCCTTGCTTGGGGTCAGTTCAGTGATGGCGGGGGCGTATGCCCCCGCGCTGGGGTCAATCAGGCGCGGTCGGCCAGAATGGCCACCGCCGGCAGCTCCTTGCCTTCGAGAAACTCCAGAAAAGCGCCGCCGCCAGTCGAGATATAGCTGATTTTATCGGTTACGCCGAACTTGGCAATGGCCGCCAGGGTGTCGCCGCCGCCGGCAATCGAGAAAGCCGGGCTGTCGGCAATCGCCTTGGCCAGGGTTTGCGTGCCGCTGGCAAACTGGTCAAATTCGAACACGCCCACCGGGCCATTCCACACCACGGTGCCGGCCTTGGCAATGATATCGGCCAGCACTTGCGCCGATTGTGGGCCAATGTCGAGGATCATGTCTTCTTTGGTCACTTCGCTGACCGGCTTGAGGGTGTCATCGGCATTTTCCGAAAACTCCGGTGCCACCACCACGTCGATCGGCAGCGGCACCACGCCGCCATGGGCCTTGATCTTGGCCATGACTTTTTGTGCTTCGCCCACCAGCTCGGCTTCGGCCAGACTCTTGCCAATGGCCTTGCCTTCGGCCAGCAGGAAGGTGTTGGCAATGCCGCCACCCACAATCAGCTGGTCCACCTTGTCAGCCAGGGATTCCAGAATGGTCAGCTTGGTCGATACCTTGGAGCCGGCGACGATGGCCACCAGCGGGCGGGCGGGGGCTTCCAGCGCCTTGCCCAGCGCTTCCAGCTCGGCGGCCAGCAGAATGCCGGCGCAGGCCAGCGGGGCAAACTGGGCCACGGCGTGGGTGGAGGCTTCGGCGCGGTGGGCGGTGCCAAAGGCGTCGTTGACAAACACATCGCACAGGCTGGCGTAGGCGCGGCCCAGGTCCTGGTTGTTTTTCTTTTCGCCCTTGTTCAGGCGCACGTTTTCCAGCATCACCACATCGCCAGCGTTCAGCGTCAGGCCGGCTTGCCAGTCGGCTACCACCGGCACGGTTTTGCCCAGCAGCTCACCCAGGCGGGCGGCCACCGGGGCCAGGCTGTCTTCCGGCTTGGGTTCGCCTTCGGTCGGGCGGCCCAGATGGGTCATCAGGATCACCGCTGCGCCGTTGTACAGCGCATGCTGGATGGAGGCCAGCGAGGCGCGGATACGGGTGTCGTCGCCAATCACGCCGTTTTTCACCGGCACATTCATGTCCACGCGAATCAGCACGCGCTGGCCGGCCAGGGTTTGGTCAGTGAGTTTCTTGAATTTCATCATGCATTCCGTGGCAACGCCGTTGCCGGGCAGGCCTGGCAACGGCGAAGAAAAAACCGGGTTGGGCGCGGCAGCGGCCCAACCGCCTCAGGCCAGTCAGGCGGCAAACATCGCGCGGGCGGTGTTCAGCATCTGGCAGGAGAAGCCCCATTCGTTGTCGTACCAGGCCAGCACCTTGACCATATTGCCGTTGGAGACTTTGGTCAGGGTGGAGTCAAAGTGCGAGGCTTCCGGGGTGTGGTTGAAGTCCATCGACACCAGCGGCAGCACGTTATAGCCCAGCACGCCCTTCATCGGGCCTTCGGCAGCGGCCTTGACGATGGCGTTGACTTCGGCCACGGTGGTGGTGCGGGCGGCTTCGAAGGTGAGGTCAACCAGCGACACATTGATGGTCGGGACGCGCACGGCAAAGCCATCCAGCTTGCCGTTCATTTCCGGCAGCACCAGGCCAACGGCCTTGGCGGCACCGGTCTTGGTCGGGATCATGTTCTGGGTGGCGCTGCGGGCGCGACGCAGGTCCTTGTGGCGCACGTCGGTCAGCACCTGGTCGTTGGTGAAGGCGTGGATGGTGGTCATCAGCCCCTTGACGATGCCCAGGCCGTCGTTCAGCGCCTTGGCCACCGGGGCCAGGCAGTTGGTGGTGCAGGAGGCATTGGACACCACGGTCATGTCGGCGGTCAGCACAGTGTGGTTGACGCCGTAGACGATGGTGGCGTCCACGTCATCGCCGCCCGGTGCCGAAATCAGCACTTTCTTGGCACCAGCGGTGATGTGGGCCTGGCATTTTTCCTTGCTGGTGAACGCGCCGGTGCATTCCAGCACCAGGTCTACCTTCAGCGCGGCCCACGGCAGCTCAGCCGGGTTACGGGTGGAGAAGAACGGAATCACATCGCCATTGACCACCAGGTTTTTGTCGTCATGGCTGATCTGGGCATTGAAGCGGCCATGCACGGTGTCAAACTGGGTCAGGTGGGCATTGGTGGCCAGGTCGCCGGAGGCATTGACGGCCACCACTTCAAATTCGCTGCGCAGATTGTTTTCGTAGATGGCGCGCAGCACTTGACGACCGATACGGCCATAACCGTTGATGGCGATGCGAATGGACATGAAACTTTTCTCCTGTGAATCATCATGGCGTGGCCCGCGTCCTGCGCGGGCCATCAGGGGATGGGGGAAATCAGAGCACGGACTTGACGGTCTGTGCCACGTTGTCGGCGGTAAAGCCAAAGGCTTCAAACAGCTTTTTCGCCGGGGCCGATTCGCCAAAGTGGTCAATGCCCACCACGGCACCTTCCAGGCCAACGTATTTGCGCCAGATGTCAGTGACACCGGCTTCCACCGCCACGCGCGGCACGCCAACCGGCAGCACCGAGGCAATATAGGCCTTGTCCTGACGGTCGAATACATTGGTGGACGGCATCGACACCACGCGCACGGCAATGCCTTCCGCCGCCAGCTGGGCCTGGGCCTTCAGCGCCAGCTCCACTTCCGAGCCGGTGGCAATCAGCACGGCACGGGGCTGGTCGGCGTCGCTCAGCACATAGCCGCCACGGCGGATGTCGGCAATCTGGCCGGCGCTGCGGGCAATAAACGGCAGGTTCTGCCGGCTGAAAATCAGCGTGGACGGGCCATCCTGACGTTCGATGGCGGCCTGCCAGGCCACGGCGGATTCCACCGTGTCAGCCGGACGCCAGGTGTCCATGTTCGGGATCAGACGCAGGGTGGCAATTTGCTCGACCGGCTGGTGGGTCGGGCCGTCTTCGCCCAGACCGATCGAGTCGTGGGTAAAGACAAAAATCGGGTTGATCTTCATCAGCGCCGCCATGCGCAGCGCATTGCGGGCGTATTCGCTGAACATCAGGAAGGTGGCACCGTAGGGCTTGAAGCCGCCGTGCAGGGTGGCACCGTTCATGATGGCGGCCATGCCGAATTCGCGCACGCCGTAGTACACATAGTTGCCGCCATGCTCGCGGCTGACGCCTTTGGAGCCGCTCCACAGCGTGAGGTTGGAGCTGGCCAGGTCAGCCGAGCCGCCCAACAGCTCCGGCAGTGCCGGGGCAAACGCTTCAATGGCGTTCTGCGAGGCCTTGCGGGTGGCGATGGTTTCGCCCTTGGCGTTGATTTTTTCAATCGCGGCAGCCGCGTGTGCGGCCCAGTTGGCCGGCAGCTCGCCACGCATGCGGCGCTCGAACTCGGCGGCTTCAGCCGGGAAGGCGGCACGATAGGCGGCAAAGCGGCTGTCCCACTCGGCTTCGCGCGCGGTACCGGCTTCACGGGCATTCCAGGCGCTGGCAATGTCAGCCGGAATCTCGAACGGCGCGTAGGGCCAGTTCAGGTGGACGCGAGTCGCGGCAATTTCGGCATCGCCCAGCGGCGCGCCGTGCACATCGTGACCGCCTTCTTTATTGGGCGCGCCCTTGCCGATTTTGGTGCGGCAGCAGATCAGCGTCGGGCGGGTGGTGTCGGCCTTGGCGCTAGCGATGGCGGCGTCCAGCGCGGCAAAATCATGGCCGTCGATGGCCGGAATCACTTGCCAGCCGTAGGCTTCAAAGCGCTTGACGGTGTCGTCGGTAAACCAGCCTTCCACATCGCCATCAATCGAAATGCCGTTGTCGTCGTAGAAGGCAATCAGCTTGCCCAGGCCCCAGGTACCGGCCAGCGAGCAGGCTTCGTGCGAGATGCCTTCCATCAGACAGCCATCGCCGAGGAACACCCAGGTGTGGTGATCAACAATGGCGTGACCGTCGCGGTTGAATTCATCCGCCAGGATTTTTTCTGCCAGCGCCATGCCCACCGCGTTGGTGATGCCCTGACCCAGCGGGCCGGTGGTGGTTTCCACGCCCGGCGCATAGCCGTATTCCGGGTGGCCAGGGGTTTTGCTGTGCCATTGACGGAAGGCTTTCAGGTCGTCAATCGACAGATCGTAGCCGGAGAGGTGCAGCAGGCTGTACAGCAGCATCGAGCCATGGCCGTTGGACAGCACAAAGCGGTCGCGGTCAAACCAGCCAGGGTTGGCCGGGCTGTGCTTCAGGTGATGACGCCAGAGGGATTCGGCAATATCAGCCATGCCCATGGGCATGCCCGGATGACCGGAATTGGCTTTCTGCACGGCATCCATGGACAGGACACGGATGGCGTTGGCAAGATCGCTGCGGGAGACCATGAAATACGAACCTCTTGTGCAAAGTGAGGGCCGGCAAAGCCGGTAACAAAATCATGCGATTATCGCCGATTGCGGCCATGGGCGGCAACTTTCCGGGCCATGGCGCAAAAAGCCGGTGCATTGGGTTTGGCGTTGGGGGGCATTGCTTGGTGTGCTGGCGACGGCGACACCGTGTATTGGCATTGAGGGGGCTGAAAAACTCGACCAGCACACACGCTGGTGGTACTGGCAAGCCTTGTTATCGCATTTTGAAACAACACAGCCTCAACAGCGAGTTTATTATAATTTATGATGTTTTTTTGAAATAAAACCCTGTTGCCGGGAGAGATGTTGTGCAAAACTTAAATAGCCGCTGTGGTCGTACCCATACCCAATCGACGGGCTACACCGCCTTTGTCCCCAACCCGCTGCCTCCGAACCCACCGCTCGCTTACGACGCTGAGATGATCCGCCTTTTGTCCGAGGCAGACCTTGCGCTTGGATCGCTCGCTGGCGTTGCATCCCTTCTGCCTAACCCCGACCTTTTTGTCGCCATGTACGTCAAAAAGGAAGCTGTGTTGTCCTCGCAGATAGAGGGTATTCAGTGCACCCTCGACGACGTGCTGGTCCAGGAGAGTACCATTGAGACTGGGGGCGGCGTTCGCTCACAAGCCATCGGTGAGGTTGTCAACTACGTTCAAGCTATGAATCATGGGATCTCTCGTTTACCCGACTTCCCTCTGTCGCTGCGCCTGATCAGGGAGATCCATGCTGTTCTCCTGGCAGGTGTTCGCGGCAAACATAAAGATCCTGGTGAATTCCGGCGTTCGCAGAATTGGATCGGACCGCAAGGATGCACGCTGAACACGGCTACGTTTGTTCCCCCGCCAGTACCTGATATGGAAAAGGCCTTGTCAGATCTGGAGGTCTTTCTCCATGATCGTGACAGTATGCCCCTGAATATTCAGTGTGCGCTGATCCATCTCCAGTTTGAAACGATTCATCCGTTCCTCGACGGTAACGGGCGTGTAGGTCGTCTGCTGATTACGCTTCTTATGCACGAGCGTAGCATTCTCAAGCAGCCGCTGCTCTATATCTCGCTCTATCTGAAGCGCCATCGTGTTGAATACTACGACCGCCTGATGGATGTGCGCATCAATGGCAACTGGGAAGGCTGGGTAAAGTTTTTCTTGCGCGGCATCGCCGAAGTAGCGCGCGAGTCCACGCAGACAGCGCAGAAAATCGTCGAATTTCGTGACGAGGGCCTCGCTGTGGCACGGGCGAAAGGGAAACACGAAGCTACTCTGCTGGATAAGCTGTTCGAACACCCGATCATTGATGTTCGCGCTGCGGAAAAAATGCTGGGCACCTCATATGTGACGGCGTCTCAGGCCGTGTCCAGTCTGGAAGTGCTGGGCTATCTGACAGAGATCACCGGTCAAAAGCGCAACAAGATTTACCGCTTCAGCCGTTACCTCGATTTTTTTGAAGAGCTGGAGCCGATCGCAACCGAACAGACACAGGTGGATATAACGGATCACGAATAGCCATGAAACAGCACTGGTGGCGCGTCATCTGTCAGGCCGCACGTTACGGTATATGACAATAGGCGCTCACCGCCGCGCCGGGGGGCGCTTGGTACTCAGTGTGACTCCCAGCACCGGGCTCCGCACCGACAACACAAGCATGAAACGCCGGGGCATGGGCGTCTCCCCTGCGCTCAATACGCCATATGCCGGGTAAACACCGTCAGCCAGTCTGGCAGGTGCAGGCCAAACGCCTGCTGAATCGCCTGGGTGTCCAGCCGGGAGTTGGCCGGGCGGCGGGCCGGGGTGGGGTAGTCGGTGCTGGGAATGGCTTCAATGGCATCGGCGCTGAGCAACAAAGGCTGACCACGCTGGCGGGCAGCATTCACAATGGCGCAGGCAAACCCATGCCAGCTGGTGTGGCCGCTGGGGGTGAGATGGTATAGCCCACCCTGGGCGCGCCAGTCCTGATTGAGCAGCGCCAGGGTGCAATCGGCCAGAAAACGGCTGCTGGTGGGTGCCCCCACCTGGTCGTTGACCACGCGCAAGGTGGTGCGCTCGGCGGCCAGGCGCAGGATGGTGCGAACAAAATTCTGGCCGTGATGGCCGTACACCCAGCTGGTGCGCAAGATCAGATGTGGCGCGCCAATGGCGGCAATCGCCTGTTCGCCCGCCAGCTTGCTGGTACCGTAGACGTTCAACGGCGCGGTGGGGTCGGTCTCACGGTAGGGCGCGCTGGCGTCGCCGGCAAACACATAATCCGTGGAGTAGTGCACCAGGCCAGCCCCCAGCCGGGCGGCTTCTTCGGCCAGAATGCGCGGCGCGCGGGCATTCACCGCCCAGGCCAGTTCCACGTCGGTTTCGGCCTTGTCCACTGCGGTGTAGGCGGCGGCGTTGATAATCAGGCCGGGGCGGTGCTCGCGTATCCAGCGGGTCATGCTGTCCGGGTTGGTCAGGTCCAGCTGGCTGCGTTCGGCGGTGAGTACCGGCCCAAGCACCGACAGGCTGCGCAGCAGTTCATGGCCCAGTTGGCCGCGATGGCCGGTCAGCAAAATCGGTTTTTTCATGCAAACACCTCGGCATCGGCCAGTGCCAGCCCGATGCGGTCCTTGGCCGACACAATCGGGGCAATGCCTTCTGGCAGCGGCCACTGAATGTTCAGCGTGGGGTCGTCCCAGGCAATGCAGCGTTCGTGTTCCGGCATATAGAAGTCGGTGGTTTTGTACAGCAGTTCGGCAAATTCACTGACTACCAGGAAACCATGGGCAAAGCCTGCCGGCACCCACATCTGCCGCTTGTTGGCCGCCGACAGATACTGGCCGGTCCACTGGCCAAAGCTGGGCGAGCCGGCGCGCAAATCCACTGCCACGTCAAACACTTCACCGTGCGCCACCCGCACCAGCTTGCCCTGCGCGTGCTGGATCTGGTAGTGCAGGCCGCGCAGCACATTGCTGCCGGAGCGCGAGTGGTTGTCCTGCACAAAGGTCACGCTGTGGCCGATGGCTTCGGCAAAGGCGCGGGCGTTGTAGCTTTCGTAAAAAAATCCCCGCTCGTCACCAAACACGCGGGGTTCAATCAGTTTCACCCCGTGCAGGGGGGTATCAATCACATGCATGGCCGGTTTCCCTTATGGTGAATAAAACAACGGACGCCCTGCTGGGCGTCCGTGGTCAGCAGAAAAATGCTGCAGGCCGTTACGATACGTTATTACGGCGTTTTTGCACCAGCTTGGGATCGCGCAAGGGTTTCTCTACGCCAAAATAGCCGTCGATTTCCCCCATGTCCACTTCAGACAGCATGCCGGCGGCGGTTTTCAGCCGCAGGCGGCTGAGCAGGTACAGATACTTGGCCTCGGCCAGGTCGCGCCGGGAGGTGTACACCTGTTCTTCTGCGTTGAGAATGTCCACATTGGTGCGCATGCCGGCAGTAAAGCCCATTTTGGTCGATTCCAGCGCCCGTTCGCTGGATTTGACCGCCAGTTCCAGCGCCTGCACCTTGGCCAGCCCCGAGATCACCCCGGAATACTGCTTGGTGACTTCGATATGGGTCTTGTTCACGGTGGCTTCCAGCTCGCTGCGCACCCGTTCGCGATTGGCCACTGCCTGGGTGGTCAGCGCATTGGTGTAGCCGCCGGAAAAAATCGGGATGTTGACCTGAATCCCCACCTGACGAGTGCGATATTCCTGGTTGATGCTGGTCACGCTATCGGACAGCGAACGGTTGTACGAGGCCACAAAATCCACCGTCGGCAAATGACCGGCGCGGTTCTTGTCCACTTCGCGCTCCGCCACTTCCAGTGCCCGGCGCTGTGCGGCGATGTCGGCGCTGGTTTCCAGCGCGCGGTCCAGCCAGGCATCCAGCGTATCCGGCTCCGGACGCAGTTGCTGGGCAAAGTCGGCTTTCAGCGTGGCCAGGCTGACCGGGCGCTCGCCCACCAGCTCCTGCAGCGAACGAATCGCCACGGTCAGCTGGTTGCGCGCCTCGATCAACTGGGCGCTGGCCAGGTCACGACGGGCACGTGCTTCATCCACGTCGGTCACCGTGCCGTCGCCCGACTTGTACTGGATTTCGGCGGTTTTCAGCCGCTCGCCAATCGACTGCAGCTTGGCTTCAGCCAGGTCGATGCCGTGCTGCGACAGCAGTGCCTGAAAGTAGGCGCTGGACAGGCGCATGGCCAGGTCCTGCTGTTTGGCGCGGAACACTTCACTGCTGTAGGCAGCGCGGGCGCGGCCCTGGCGGAAGTTGGACACATTGGCCAGGTTGAACACCGACTGGCGCAGCTGCACGGTTTTCGAGTTGCTGCGGTAGTCCAGCCTGTCCTTGACTTCGGTTGGGCCCAGCACGGTTTGCACGGGATATTCCCGATCCCCGCGCACCTTGAAGCGTGAGCCGGACGCGGAAATCTGCGGCAGCAGCCCGGCGCGGCCCAGTGCGCTGTTCTGCTGGCCGGCTTCGTTTTCCGAAATGGCGGCCTGGTAGGTCGGGTCGTTTTGCAGGGCGGCGCGGTAGGCTTCCATGAACCCCAGCGCCGAGGCCGGCACGGCGGGGTTCAGGCACAGCGCCAGCGTCACCAGCGTGGTCAGCTTGCGAAGGCGCACGATCATTCCTCCTTGAACGCCGAGCCGATACGGGCCGTCATCGGTTTGATCAGGTAGTTCAGCATGGTGCGTTCACCTGTTTTCACCGTTACCGTGACCGGCATGCCAGGGCGAATCTGATGCTTGCTCAGGGTTTTCATCCCGGCGGCGCTGACCTTGACCTTGATCGGGTAGTACGGCATGCGGCTGAGCTCGTCGATCAGCACGTCAGCACCAACGGTTTCCACTTCACCAGGCACATTCGGCGTCTGGGCGTGGTTAAAGGCGGCAAAGGTCAGGTCCACCGGCAGGCCAGGGTGCATTTTGTCGATCAGCGTGGTCGGAATTTTGGCTTCAATGACCATGGGTTCGTGCTGCGGCACCACGTCCATGATGTGGAAGCCCGGCTGAATCACCCCGCCAACGGTATGCACATTGATGCCCACCACCACGCCGTCAATTGGCGACTTGATCTGGGTGTTGGCCATTTCGTATTCCAGCGCGGCCAGACGGTCAGCTTGGGCGCGGGTTTCTTTCTGCAGCTCGGTCAGCTGGGTTTCCACTTCTTTCTGATACTCTTTTTGCCGTTGCAGCATGCGCAGCTTGAGTTCAGACAGGGCATTCTTGGTGCGGCCAATATTGGCGATGTTTTCGGCCAGCTGACCACTGATTTCCGACACGGTGCGTTCCAGCTGCAGCATGCGGTTGCGCGGCACATAGCCCTGGGCGGCCATGTCGCGCACGCCCTTGAGCTCTTCATTGACGAAGGCCAGCTGCTGCTCGCGCGACTGTTTCAGCGATTCCAGGCCCTTGAGCTGTTCCTGGGTGCCCTGGCTGTTTTCCCGCAGCATGCCCAGTTCGGCCTGCAGCGCGGCGCGGCGCGAGGTGAACAGCTGGGTTTGCAGCGCCATGGCTTCCTTGGCACGGCTGTCGCTGGCAAATTTTTCTGTCAGCGCAGGCGAGAAGGTAATCTCCGACTTGCCGTCACGCTCGGCGGTCAGCCGGTCGGTGGTGGCCTGGGCCGACAGGTATTGTGACTGAACAATGCCCAACTGGGCATTGGCCGTGGTCGGATTCAGCCGCACCAGTACTTGGTCTTTCTTGACCGCCTGGCCTTCCTTCACTTCGATGGCATCAACAATGCCACCGGTCAGATGCTGGATGGTTTTACGGTTGGAGGCCACCTTGACCGTGCCTTCCGTGGCCACCCCGGCGTCCAGCGGGGCAAAAGCCGCCCACAGCAGAAATCCGCCAAAGCCAATGCCCAGCACCATCATCCCCCAGCGTGCCGGAGAGTGGGCATCCACGTCCACGGTGATGGCCGGTTGTTGGTCAAATGGCACCAGGTGTTCAGTCTGGGCCGTCGCTTTCGACGGCCCTTTCAAGCGTTTGAGCCAGTTCATTCTGATCATTATCCCTTGCAATTACTCGGCGGCGTCTTGGGCCGGCTGGGCTGCCACGGCAGGCGCTTGCGGTGCGGCGGCCACCTGGGCGGCCTTGGCCTGTTGGGCAGCAGCCGCCTGTTGCTGTGCGGCGGCAGCCTGGGCCTGGGCTTGTTGCTGGGCCTGCATCAGGTGGGCCAGCACCTGGTCACGCGGGCCATACGCGGCCATTTCCCCTTCGCGCACCACCAGCAGCTTGTCCACCGAGTTGATGATGCTGGTGCGGTGGGTAATCAGGATCACGGTTTTGCCACGGGCTTTCAGGTCCTGCACCGTGCGCACCAGTGCGGCCTCGCCCACGTCATCCAGGTTGGAGTTGGGTTCGTCCAGCACAATCACCGACGGGTTGCCATAGATGGCACGGGCCAGGCCAATGCGCTGCTTCTGGCCGCCAGACAGCATGCCGCCATCCAGGCCCAGACGGGTGTCGTAACCCTGCGGGAAGCGCAGGATCATGTCGTGCACCCCGGCGCGTTGGGCGGCATGAATCACCTGGTCGGAGTCAATCTTGCCAAAGCGGGCAATGTTTTCGGCGATGGTGCCTTCAAACAGTTCGATATCCTGCGGCAGGTAGCCAATCCATGGGCCAAGTTCGTCCTTGTTCCACTGGAAGATATCCGCGCCGTCCAGGCGCACCTTGCCGGCCTGGGTGGGCCATACGCCTACCAGCAGACGGGCCAGGGTGGATTTGCCCGACGCCGACGGGCCAATCACGCCCACCACGTCGCCCGGCTGCACGGCAAAGGTCAGTCCGCGCAGCACGGCATGCTGGCCACCCGGCGGCACGGCAATCACGCCTTCCACGGTAATCTGGCCAGCCGGGGCCGGCAGCGACATGCCAGCGCCACGCGGCGGGCATTCTTTCAGCATTTCATCCAGGCGGGTGTAAGCGGTACGCACGCCCAGCAGCTGTTTCCAGGTGCCGATGGCCAGCTCAACCGGCTGCAGCGCCTTGCCCATCAGGATCGAGCAGGCAATCATCATCCCTGGGGTCAGCTTGCCTTCAATCACCAGCAAGGCACCCAGGCCCAGAATCAGCGATTGCAGGCTGATGCGGATGAATTTGGTGGCCACGCTGATGCGGGCGTTGCGGTCGGAAGCCAGCGTCTGGTTGTCCAGAATCCGGCGATGGTAGCCAAACCAGCGTTCGCGAATCGCCGGCAGCATGCCCATGGCTTCAATCACTTCGGCGTTGCGCAGGTTGTTGTTGGCAAATGCCGACGAGGCCATGGCGGCCTGGTTGGCGTCAGCCAGCGGCTTGCGCGTGCTGACTTCGGTCAGGTAGGCCAGGCCAAACAGCAAGATGGCACCAATCAGCACGGTCAGCCCGAGCAGCGGGTGGAACATGAAGCACACCAGCAGGTAAATCGGCGTCCACGGGGCGTCAAAGAAGGCAAACAGGCCGTTGCCGGTGAGGAACTGGCGCACATTGGTCAGGTCGTGGATGGCCTGCGACGGGTTGCCGCCAGAGCGCTTGAGGTTGCGTTCAAACGAAGCGGTGAACACTCGCTTGTTCAGCATCATGTCCAGCTTGTTGCCAATGCGGATCAGCACGGTAGAGCGCACCAGCTCCAGCAGCTCCATCAGGCCATACAGCGCCAGCGTCATCAGCGTCAGCATCAGCAGCGTGGTTTCATTGCTGCTGGCCAGCACCCGGTCGTACACCTGCAACATATAGATGGATGGCATCAAGCCCAGCAGGTTGATGACAAAGCTGAATGCGCCAAGCTGATAAAAGCTTTTGCGAAAACTGTACAGGGCGTCGCCCAGTTCAGTACGGGGAATTAGATGTTTTTTCATTCGCTCACAACAAGAAAAAAGTTGGACCAAAGCGGCCTATACGCACACCTGGCAGGCCAGGTGGTGACGGATTTTCCACCACCCACCACAACTGGCACGCAGTCTACCATGCTGCTTCTGCAACGGTTTGTAACGGTTTGTACCTGCGTCACGCGTTTTATGCCCCTGTGGTGGGCGTGACGCGCTGGCGCACGGCGGTATCGGATGGCCTGAAGTGGCCAGGCATGATGGCGTATTGCCTCAGCGGCTGCGCCAGTCGTTGAGGATTTCGGCCAGGCTGTCGGTCATGCTGACCTGGGGTGCCCAGCCGGTGTCGGCGCGTAGCTTGCGGTTGTCGCCCACCACGCGGGTCTGTTCGGCACGCCGGAAGCGCGCCGGGTCGTTTTTCAGCGCAATCGGCAGGCCGGTCAGCGCCATCATTTGTTCCACCAGATCGCGAACGCGATATTCAATTCCGGAGCAAACGTTGTAAACTTCGCCGCTTGTGCCGTTTTGCGCCAGTGCCAGATACGCTTCAAGCACATCGGACACATTGGTAAAGTCGCGGGTCACGTCCAGATCGCCGGTTTCCAGCAGCGGCGGACGCAGGCCGCGTTCAATTGCCACCAGTTGTTCGGCCATGGCTGGCAGCACAAACTGATTGCTCTGGCCCCGGCCAATATGATTGAACGCCCGCGCCATCACGATGCGGTAGGCGCAGTGCAGGCTGTGCTGGTAGCACCAGGCCTCGGCGGCCACCTTGCTGGCGGCGTAGGGGTTGCGCGGCCTGAGCGGCTGATGCTCGGCCACCGGCAGCGCGCTGTCGGCTACCAGACCGTACATGTCGCCCGAGCCGACAAACAGCAGCGTGCCGGCAAACGCCAGACTGTCCAGCGCCGCCAGCAGCTGGCGGGTGCCTTCCAGATTGACCTGCAGGGTCAGTTCCGGCTGACGGAATGCAGTGGGAACATGACTTTGTGCCGCCAGATGCAGCACAATATCGGGTTGGAATGCCGCCAGCGCCTCGCGCAGCGGCGCGCCGGACAGAATATCCGTGGTGCAAGCACACACTTGATAGGCATCAGGGTGGGTGTGCGCCAGATGCGCCACCATGCGCGAGGCAACAAAACCGCTGCCGCCAGTCAGAAAAATACGGTGTTGGGTCATGGTTTTGGTCAGGTTTCAAGACTTGCCGGTCAATCGGGCCGGGCAAGTGTAAATGATTTATCTCAATGCAAGGAGCCGGGCCCAGACCCGGAAGCAGATTTCTATGAGCAAACATGCACTGATTACCGGGGTGACCGGCCAGGATGGCGCGTATCTGGCCCAGCTGTTGCTGAACAAGGGTTACGAAGTCTACGGGCTGGTGGCCCGGCGCAGTTCGGACAATATGTACTGGCGGCTGGACGAGCTGGGCATTACCGGTGACGTGCGCATCATTGAAGGCGACCTGACCGACCAGGGCGCGCTGATCCGCGCCATGCAGCAAAGCCAGGCCGAAGAAGTGTACAACCTGGGCGCGCAAAGTTTTGTTGGCACCTCGTGGAACCAGCCGGTGCTGACCGCCGAAGTGTGCGGCACGGCGGTGACCAAACTGCTGGAAGCCATCCGCTTTGTCAATCCGCAAGCCCGCTTCTATCAGGCCTCCACCAGCGAAATGTTTGGCCTGATCCAGGCCGAGCGCCAGAGCGAGAGCACGCCATTCTACCCGCGCAGCCCGTATGGCGTGGCCAAGCTGTACGGCCACTGGATCACCATCAACTACCGCGAAAGCTTCAAGCTGCACGCCTCCAGCGGCATTCTGTTCAACCATGAATCGCCGCTGCGCGGCATTGAGTTTGTCACCCGCAAGGTGACCGACGCCGTGGCGCGCATCAAGCTGGGCAAGCAAAAGGAACTGCGCCTGGGCAATATCGACGCCAAGCGCGACTGGGGTTTTGCCGGCGACTATGTGGAAGCCATGTGGCTGATGCTGCAGCAGGACACGCCGGACGACTACGTGGTGGCCACCGGTGTGACCACCACCGTGCGCGACATGGTCAACATTGCCTTTGCCCACGTTGGCCTGAAAGCCGAAGACCATCTGGTGATTGATCCGGCGTTTTTCCGCCCGGCGGAAGTGGAAGTGCTACTGGGTGACCCGACCAAGGCCAAGACCAAGCTGGGCTGGGAGCCGAAAACCGATCTGACCACCCTGATCACCATGATGGTGGACGCCGACCTGCGTCGCGTAGGCAAAGAATAACACCATGCTCGTTCCTGTCGTCTTGTCCGGCGGAGCCGGCACCCGGTTGTGGCCAGTGTCCCGAGAGGGGCATCCCAAGCCATTCATGCGTCTGGCCGATGGTCAGAGCCTGCTGCAAAAAACCTTTCTGCGCGGCGTGCGTCAGGAAGGCGTGGGTGAAGTGCTGACCATCACCAACCGCGACTATTACTTTCGCAGCAAGGACGAATACGCCGCCTTGCGCTTGCGCGATGCCAGCCTGCGGCACACCTTCCTGCTGGAGCCGGTGGGGCGCAACACCGCGCCGGCCATTCTGCTGGGGGCGTTCAAGGTGCGCGACAGCCACGGCGAAGCGGCCACCCTGCTGGTGCTGCCTGCCGACCACCTGATTGCCGACACCGTGGGCTTTGCCCGCCATGTGCAATACGCCGTGGCCGCTGCCGCGCAAGGCCAGCTGGTGACCTTTGGCATTGTGCCCACCGCGCCGGAAACCGGCTTTGGCTATATTGCCTGCGGTGCCGCCAGCGCTGACGGCCACACCCGCCAGGTGCAGGGCTTTGTGGAAAAGCCATCGCTGCCGGTGGCCGAGCAATACCTGGCCAGTGGCAACTACCTGTGGAACTCGGGCATGTTCTGCTTTACCGCCGGCACGCTGCTGGCGGCGTTTCGCGCCCATTGCCCGGCCTTGTACGCCGCTGCCGAAGCCTGCTGGGCAGCCAGCCGTGGCGAAGCCGGGCTGACCACGGAAATCGATGCCGACAGCTTTGCCGCGCTGGACGATATTTCCATCGATTACGCCATCATGGAAAAGGCCGACAATGTGGTGGTGGTGCCGGCCACCTTCGACTGGAGCGATATTGGCTCGTGGAACGCCATGAGCCAGCTGGTGGAGCCCGACGCCGACAATAACCGCAGCCTGGGCGAGGTGATCACCTTTGCCAGCCATGGCTGCTACATCCACGGCGATGACCGGCTGATTGCCGCGCTGGGCGTGGATGACCTGATTGTGGTGGACACCCCGGATGCGCTGTTGATCAGCCACAAGGACAACACCCAGGATGTAAAAAAGGTGGTGCAAAAGCTCAAGACCATGGGCCACGATTGCTACCGCCTGCACCGCACCGTGTCGCGCCCGTGGGGCACGTATACCGTGCTGGAAGAAGGCGAGCACTACAAGATCAAGCGCATCGAGGTGAAACCTGGTGCATCGCTGTCGTTGCAGATGCACCACCATCGCAGCGAACACTGGGTGGTGGTCAGCGGCATGGCCAAGGTGGTCAACGGCGAGCGCGGCGAGTTCATGGTGAACACCAATGAATCCACCTATATTCCGGCGGGCCACAAACACCGGCTGGAAAACCCTGGCGTGATTGATCTGGTGATGATTGAAGTGCAAAGCGGGGAGTATCTGGGCGAGGACGACATTGTGCGTTTTGCCGATAATTATGGCCGCAGCTGAGTGGCGGCGGCATGACTCAGCAGGCAGGATGGCGACGCTCCCATGGCGTCAGTCTCCTGCCTGAAATTTTTCCGGGCTGGCGCCCCGGCAGACTTGGTCTGGCCGGTGGCGCTGCGCCCCGGCTGGCAGCGGATAAGGTTGAATGTAGGTCATGAATAACGCACTGCGTGCTGTCTGGAGGTTCAGGGGATTTGTCCTGACCAGTGTCAAACGGGAATTCCAGTCCAAATACCGGAACTCCCTGCTCGGGGCGGCCTGGATGGTGATTCATCCGCTGTCGATGATCCTGGTGTATACGGTGATTTTTTCCCACATGATGAAATCCAAGCTGCCCGGCGTGGAAGGCGGCTTTGCCTACAGTATTTATCTGTGCGCCGGGGTGCTGACCTGGGGCCTGTTTGTGGAAATTGTCAGCCGGGCGCAAACCATCTTCATCGACAATGCCAACCTGCTGAAAAAACTCAGTTTCCCTACCCTGTGCCTGCCACTCATTGTGGTGCTCAACGCCCTGTTGAATTTTGCCATCATTGCCGGGTTGTTTATCGGCTTCTTGCTGCTGGCCGGGCTGTTTCCGGGCTGGGTGGCGCTGACGGCGCTGCCGGTGCTGCTGATTCAGGTACTGTTTTCCATTGGCCTGGGGATTACCCTGGGTGTATTCAATGTCTTTTTCCGCGATGTTGGCCAGCTGTTTGCCGTGGTGATCAATTTCTGGTTCTGGTTCACCCCGATTGTCTACCCGGCCAATATTCTGCCGGCCTCGCTGGCGCACTGGCTGGCGTTCAACCCGATGGCGTCGCTGGTGGGCGCGTATCAGCAGATTTTTGTGCATGGCCGGGCACCGGACTGGGCCGGGCTACTGCCGGTCACCCTGCTGTCGGTGGTCATGTGCGTGCTGGCGGCACAGCTTTTCAAGCGCCACGCGGGCGAAATGGTGGATGAACTCTGATGGGCACGATTCAGGTAACCGGTCTGGGCAAGGCCTATCGACAATATGCCAGCCGCTGGGGTCGCCTGGCCGAATGGCTGCTGCCGTCATCGCGTCCGCGCCATCAAAAAAAATGGATCCTGCATGACATCTCCTTTGCCGTGGCACCCGGCGAGGCGGTGGGGATTGTCGGCGTGAATGGTGCCGGCAAGAGCACGCTGCTGAAACTGATTACCGGCACCACCCAGCCAAGCTGCGGCACGGTGACTATTCAAGGCCGGGTGGCGGCGTTGCTGGAACTGGGCATGGGCTTTCACCCGGATTTTACTGGCCGGCAAAATGCCTATATGGCCGGCCAGCTGATTGGCCTGTCTGCCGACGACATTACCCGGCTGATGCCGGAAATCGAAGCCTTTGCCGAAATTGGCGACTATCTCGACATGCCGGTGCGGGTGTATTCCAGCGGAATGTCGATGCGCCTGGCATTCAGCATTGCCACCTGCCAGCGCCCGGACATCCTGATTGTTGATGAAGCGCTGTCGGTGGGCGATGCGTATTTTCAGCACAAAAGCTTTAACCGCATCCGCGAATTCGGCAAACAGGGCACCACCCTGCTGATTGTCTCGCACGATAAAGCCGCGATTCAGTCGATCTGCAACCGCGCCATCCTGCTGGAGCATGGCCGGGTGGCGATGGAAGGCGAGCCGGAAGCGGTGATGGACTACTATAACGCGCTGATTGCCGAAAACGGCAACCGCACGGTGCAGCAGGCCACCCTGGCTGATGGCCGCACGCAAACCCAGTCGGGCTCGGGCGAGGCCAGCATCACCGCCATTGGCCTGTACAACGCCGAAGGCGACCCGGTGGAAGTGGTCAAGTGCGGCGAGGAAGTGGCCTTGCGGGTCACCGCCAGGGTCAACGCGCCGCTGGATTCGCTGGTGCTGGGCTACGCCATCAAGGATCGGCTGGGCCAGGCCGCCTTTGGCACCAACACCTACCATCTGGGGGCCGAACAAACCCGGTTGCAGCCCGGCGAGCAGATTCATTACACCCTGCGCTTCCCGGCCAATCTGGGCGCAGGCTCGTATTCGGTGGCGGTGGCGCTGCATGCGTCGGACACCCATGTTGCCGGCAATTATGAATGGCGCGACCGCGCGCTGATTTTCAACATGATCAACACCAGCCAGCCCGAATTTGTCGGCACGGCCTGGCTGCCGTCGGCGGTGGAGTTTTCCCGTGAGTGACACCCAGAGCTTTTATCGCGCGTTTGAAGAAAAATACCGGGGCTCGCGCGAACTGATCAAACAGCGGCTGCAGGCGTATAACCCGTTCATCCTGCCGCTGCAGGGCATTTACCCCCAGGGCAGCGGCATCGACCTGGGCTGTGGCAGGGGTGAATGGCTGGAAGTGCTGCGCGAACAGGGCTTTGACGCCCATGGTGTGGACCTGGACGACGGCATGCTGGCCGCCTGCCTGGAGCGCCAGCTGCCGGTAAAAAACCAGGACGCCATCGCCGCCCTGGCCGAGCTGGCCGACGCCAGCCAGGCGATTGTGTCCGGCTTTCATATTGCCGAGCACATGCCGTTTGAGGTGCTGCAAACCCTGGTCCGCGAAGCGCTGCGCGTGCTCAAGCCGGGCGGCTTGCTGATTCTGGAAACGCCCAACCCGGAAAACATCATGGTGGGCTCGTCCGGCTTTTACCTGGACCCCACCCACCAGCGCCCGCTGCCGCCGGGATTGCTGCGCTTTGTGCCCGAACATCAGGGTTTTTACCGCACCAAGGTGGTGTTGTTGCAGGAGCCGAAGATCCTGGTCAACAGCCCGCATATCCGCCTGTATGACGTGCTCAGCGGGGTGAGCCCGGATTACGCCATTGTTGCGCAAAAACACGCGCCGGCGGCGCTGCTGGCTCCGTTTGCCAGTGCATTCAATCGCCGTTACGGCCTGGATATCGAAAACCTGTCTGGCCGCTTTGAACGCAATCTGCAAGAGCGGCTGGCCCGGCTGGACCGGCTGGAGGCGCTGACCGCGCACATTGAACAACGCACCGCCCAGGCCGAACAACGCGCTGCCGAAGCGCATGCCGCGCTGGAGGGGCTGCTCAACAGCAAATCGTGGAAGCTGACGGCCCCACTGCGTGCTGCGTTTACCCTGGTGCGCGACTGGCGCAACCGGCTGCGCGGCCAGCCTGCCCCCGTGGAGGCTCCTATTGCCGAGCCAACCCCGACGCCCGCACCTGCGCCCGTTGCCGTGCCCACGCCGGCGTGCCGGCTCACCCGCCTGCACCCGCATGTGCTACCGGTGTCGCCGCGCCTGCCCGAAGCGCTGTTGCTGCCCGCACCGGCGGCGGGCGCGCCCTGGGTGCGGCTGACCGGCCATGTGGAAGGCCATTACAGCCTGGCCATCGTCAACCGGGGGTTGGCTGGCGCGCTGGAACAGCTCACCGATGGACGCTTGCAGTTTGTCCCTTACCACGGCCAGCCCTACGCCGAGCCACCGCCACTGCCGCCCGAACAGGATGCGCCACTGCACGCCGCCTTGCGCCGTCAACTGCCCGAACACGAAGCCGATCGGGCCATTTCGCTGGTGCACCACTACCCGTTCATCCACGACCCGCAGCCGGCTGCGCTGCGCGCCATCGTGTTTTTCTGGGAAGAAACCTCGGTGCCGGCGGACACCATCGCCCATCTGAATAGCCAGTTTGATCTGGTGCTGGTGGCCAGTGAGTCGGTCAAGCGCGCCTTGCTGAACTCCGGCTGCCGCCCACCCGTGCGAGTGATTCCCATCGGCATCGACCATCTGATTGGCCCGCACACCGCCCCGCTGACCACGCTATCGGTACGCGAAGGCCAGCCGCTGCGATTCTTGCATGTGTCGTCGGCGTTTGAGCGCAAGGGCGTGGATGTACTGCTGGCCGCCTACCTGGACGCCTTCAGCGCCGACGATGCGGTTGAGCTGTACATCAAGACCTTCCCCAACCCGCACAACCAGATTCACGCCCAACTGGCGGCGCTGACCGCCGGGCACGACACGCCGGCGCGGGTGATCATCGACGAAGCGCCGCTGGACGACGCCGGCATGCTGGCGCTCTACCGCAGTGCTCATGCCATGGTGCTGCCCACTAGGGGTGAAGGCTTTAACCTGCCGGCGGCGGAAGCGCTGGCCATGGGGCTGCCAGTCATCACCACCGGCCACAGTGCCCAGGCGGATTTCTGCTGCCATGACACCGCCACCCTGGTGAATTTCCGCTTTGCCGCCTCGCGCAGCCACCTGCGCGCCAGCGACGCCTGCTGGCTGGAGCCTGATCCGGTGGATTTGGCCGCCAAACTGCGCCAGCTGCGCCAGCGCATTCTGGACGCTGACCCGGCGCTGACCACGCAGCGCCAGGCTGGCCAGCAGCATGTGCGCGATACCTACCGCTGGGATAATGCCGCCCAGGCACTGCTGGCCAGCGCTGACTGGCTTGAGCAGCAGCCAGCCCACAGTGGCCCGCTGCGTCTGGCGCTGCTCAGCCCATGGGCCACCCGCTGCGGTATTGCCGAGTACAGCCAGGAGCTGCTGCGCGCCATGGCCCCGCCCGAAGTGGCCGTCAGCATTTACTGCGACGAGCGCACCGACCCGGCGGCCAGCGCCGGTGCCCAGGTGTGCTGGACGCTGGGGATGAACGACAGCGTGCCGCTGGTGCTGGAACAAATTGGCCACGGCAATGCCCAGGTGGTGCTGGTGCAGCACCAGCCCAGCCTGTTCCCGCTATCGGACAATTGCTGCGCGCAACTGGCCCAGCTGCATCGTCAGGGCCGGGTGGTGATGCTCGAGCTGCACTCCACCCAGCCGCTGCTGGCCGAATGCCGGGTGTCGGCGCAGGGCGTGGCGGCACTGGCCGAGCTGGACCGCATTATCGTGCACAAGCCGGAAGACCTGAACCATCTGCTGGCGCTGGGACTGAGCAACAATGTGATGCTGCTCACCCTGGGCGTGGTACAACCGCTGGCCGATCCGGCAGAAGCCGCCACCCGCGCCGCGCTGGGGATTCCTGCCGACGCGCTGGTGCTGGGTTGCTTTGGCTTTGCCCTGCCGCACAAGGGCATCGACACCCTGGTGGATACCGTGCGCCCACTGGAACAAGCCAGTGGCCGCCGCGTGCACTTGCTTGGGCTGAATTCAGTACTCGACCCGCGCAGCGAACAGATGATCCAGCACTGCCAGGAACAGGCGCAGGCGCTGGGCGTGGCCGGGCAGGTACACTGGATCACCGACTACCGGCCCATTACCGAATGCCAGCAGTTGCTGGGCGTGGCCGACTATGTGGTGTTTCCGTACAAATACACCCGCGAAAGCGCCAGCGGCGCGGTCACCATCGGCCTGTCCACCCTCAAGCCAGTGCTGGTCAGCCCGCTGGAGATTTTTTCCGACCTGCCCGATGTGACCTGGCGCATGGACGGCCACGAAGCCGACGATATTGTGCAGGCGGTGCTTACCCTGTCCCGTCAGGCCGACGTGTGTACGGCGCTGGTGGAGCGTCAGCGCCAGTGGCTGCGCGCCCGCGATTGGGACACGCTGTCGGCGCGGCTGCTGACGGTGATGCACAGCCTGCGCGGCGAACGCCAGCTGGCCCACACCATTGCCCCGGCGCGCCAGGCCTGGCAGGCAGACTGGGCCGCCGCGCATGGCAAGCAGCTGCTGGTGGATGTGTCAGAGCTATACCACCGCGACGCCCGCACCGGCATCCAGCGCGTGGTGCGCAGCGTGCTCAACGAACTGTTTCGCGCGCCGCCAGCAGGGTATGCGGTTTGCCCGGTGTACGCCAGCCAGGGCGAACCCTTCCGCTATACCGACAAATTTGCCCCGCATGGTGCAGGTCTGCAGGACGAACAGCCAATCCGGGTCAACGCCGGGGATATTTTCCTGGGCCTGGATCTGGCCGCGCATCTCTTCCCCGAGGTAGAAAGCCAGCTGGCGGCCTTCCGCCTGGCTGGCGCGCAGGTGCATTACGTGGTGTACGATATTATTCCGCTGCGTTACCCTCATCTGACCGTGGCCGGTATCAGCGAAGCATTTGCCCACTGGCTCAGCGGCCTGGCCCGCCACGCCGACGGCCTGATGTGCATTTCCGACGCCGTGGCGCAGGATGTGCGCCACTGGCTGTTGCAACAGCATCCTGAACTGCCGCTGCCGGCAATTGGCCATTTCCATCTGGGTGCCGACCTTGACCAGTCCAGCCCGAGCACGGGCCTGCCGGATAACGCTGCCAGCATGCTGGCCAACCTGGATGCCCACACCAGCTTTTTGATGGTGGGCACGATTGAGCCGCGCAAGGGTCACACCCTGGTGCTGGAGGCGTTTGAGCAGCTGTGGGCTGCCGGGCTGGATTGCCGGCTGGTGCTGGTGGGCAAGGCTGGCTGGAATATCACCGAGCTGGCCGAGCGCCTGCGCCAGCACGCCGAATATGGCCAGCGGCTGCTCTGGCTGGAAAGCACCAGCGACGAGTATCTTGAAAAAATCTACCGGCATACCGATTGTCTGATTGCGGCATCGGAATGCGAAGGATTTGGCCTGCCGCTGATTGAAGCCGCCCAGCACGACTTGCCGATTCTGGCCCGCGACATTGCCGTATTCCGCGAAGTAGCCGGTGTGCATGCCAGCTATTTCAGCGCCAGCCAGCCCGATGCGCTGGCCCAGGCCGTGCGCGACTGGCTGGACAGCTACGCGATTGGCAGCCATCCGCGCTCCGGTGCCATGCCGTGGCTGACCTGGCAAGCCAGCACCCAGGCGTTGTTGCATGCCGTGCTCCCGCCCGTCCGATCAACCGAGTGACCCTGGCCGATGACCGATATTGCCTTGCCCAGCGACTTTTCTGCGATTCCTCCCGATCCCGCCGGGACGGAAGGGGCGGATGCGTCGTTGAGCGCGGCAGTCAAGCAGGTCATCACCATCCACCTGAACAATATCCCGCTGCTGACCGGGCTGGCCCCGGCGGTGTTGCAGCAGCTGGGCCAGGCCATGCAGTTTCGCACGGTGGAAAAAGGCACGTATGTGATGCACAAGGGCAGCGCCGGCGAGCATCTGGTGTTTTTGCTATCGGGCCATCTGCATGTGCTGGACGTGACCGAAGATGGCCGGGAAATTCACCTGGCTACCCTGGCACCGGGAGACTATGTGGGTGAAATGGCGGTGATTGACGGTCAGCCGCGGTCGGCATCGGTGCAGGCCAATGAAACCGCGCTGGTGGCATTTTTGCCGCGTGCCCAGTCGCTGCAGCTGATTTACACCAACCCGCTGGTGGCCGAACGGGTGATGACGCGCATGGCCGGCACCATTCGCGCCGCCGCCGCCAACCGGGCCATCCTGAGCATTCCCAACGCCTTCCAGCGCGTGTATGCCGTGCTCAACCAGCTGGCCAAGCCGGTGCCGGGCAATATGGTGGTGATTGCCAGCATGCCCACCCAGCAGGACATTGCCGCCATGGTGAACACCAGCCGGGAAACCGTGTCGCGCGCGCTGCAGGTGTTGTTACAAAAGAAAGTAGTGGAAAAAGACATGCGGCGTCTGATTGTTCGCCAACCCGAGCTATTGCGTAAAATGGCCCTCGAAGACCCCAGCCTGGCGGCTGCTTCGTCTGCGCAGGCAGGGCAGTGAGCGGCCTGTGGCCGCGCCTGCGCGCCAGATGGGCTCATCTGGAAGACAAGCTGCGCGAAGAAGATAAACAGCAGCATATGCTGTGGAGCTTCTGGCTGATGCAGGGTGCGTGTATCCTCTGGCCCATGCCCTGGGCACTGCTGGCCGTGTGGCTGGCCGGGCTGGGCAAGGAAATCTGGGACGCCCGCTATGGCAGCGGGTTTTGCTGGTACGACATGCTCGGGAATATGCTGGGTTTGCTGGCCGCAGTGATTTTTATCAGTTTGGCCCCGGAAGGGCTCTATCAAGCATGAAACTTCTTGTAAACGGTATTCCCCTGCTGTCTCCGCTGACCGGCATTGGCCAGTACACCCGCCAGCTGTGCAGCGAGCTGGTGCGCCAGCCAGACATCGACTTGCTGATGTCGTATGGCATGCGCTACGAACGCGGTCTGCATCTGCCCTCCGCCAACACCACCCGCTCCCTGCAGGCCGGCTACAGCCTGCTGCGCAAAATCCTGCCGCGTCCACGCCAGCTGAAACGGCTGGTGGAAGAAACCCGCTTTACCTGGACCAGCCGGCGGATCCTGCGCGAGGGCTATCTGTACCACGAGCCGAACCTGCTGCCGCTGCCCTACGAAGGCCCGACGGTCATCACCCTGCATGACCTGTCCTGTTTTGACCATCCGGAAACCCATCCGGAGGAACGGGTCAGCATCATGCACCGCGAGCTGCCGCCAGCAGTGGAGCGGGTTGATCACATCATTGTGATTTCCGAAGCCACCCGCCGGGCCGTGCAGCAGCGTTTTGGCGTGGACGACTCGCGCATTACCGTCACCCTGCTGGCCGCCGACCCCCGGTTTGCCCCGCGTTCTGCCGACAGCCTGAAGCCGGCACTGGCCGAGCTGGCACTGAACCCTGGCGGTTATTTGCTCAGCGTGGGTACGCTGGAGCCGCGCAAAAACCTCACCACGCTGTTTGAAGCCTACGCCGGCCTGCCCGACGCCGTGCGCCAGCGCTATCCGCTGGTGGTGGTGGGCATGCCGGGCTGGCGCACCGAAGGCCTGATGGCGTCGGCCCAGCAGTTGGTCAGCCGGGGCGAACTGCGCTTCATGGGCTATGTGGACGACGCCGTGCTGCCGCTGTTGTATGCCGGCGCAGCGGCATTTGCCTACCCGTCGCGTTATGAAGGCTTTGGCCTGCCGCCCCTGGAAGCCATGGCCTCCGGGGTGCCGGTGCTGGTGTCCAACACCACCTCGCTGCCGGAAGTGGTGGGCGACGCCGGTGTGCAAGTGGCACCAGACGACGTGGATGCCATGCGCGAAGGGCTGCATCGCCTGCTCGACGACCGCGACGAAGCCCGCCGCCGGGCAGATCTGGGCCTGGTGCAGGCCACCGCGTTCAGCTGGGAAAAATGCGCCGCCGAAACCCTGGCGGTATACCGGCGCGTGCTGCAGTCGCGCGGCCTGGCCTGATCGCGTGCGATGCGCTTGCCCCGCCCGGCCCAACTGCTTGGCATTCGCCTGGGGCTGGTGCTGCTGGCCTGCTGCCTGGCCGGCTGGGTCGAGTGGCAGCGCCCGCAACTGCTGACCCGGTTTGACGAAGCACTGCGCGACCTGCAGCATCAGGTCAGCGCCAGCCAGCAGCCCGAACACCGGGTGGCGGTGATCGACATCGACGAAGCCAGCCTGCAGCAGCTCGGACCGTGGCCATGGCCGCGCCAGCGCATTGCCGACCTGCTGGAAATTCTGCTCACCCACTACCAGGTGCGCGGCATTGGCGTGGATATCCTGTTTCCCGAGCCCGCCGACCCCGCCGGCGACGCCCGGCTGGCCTTGCTGGCCGAACACGCGCCCGTCACCCTGGCGCAAATCTTTGACTACACCGCCCGCAGTGTGCCGCTGCAGCAAGGGCAACTGAGCGGCGGCCAGCCAGCGCGGGCTGACCCGGCTCAGGTTGTGGCGGCCCACGGCTATATTGCCAACCATGCCGGCCTGAGCCAGGCGCGCTGCCTGGGCAATATTGGCTATCGGCCAGACAGCGACGGCGTGCTGCGCCGGCTGGCCCCGCTCACCCGGTTTCAGGGCCGCGACTATCCGCTGTTTGCCGCCACCGTACTGGATTGCGCCCAGCCCCCCGGCAGCCCCTCCAGCTTGCCCCAGCTGGACGAAGCCACCTGGCGGATTCCCTACCCCTACCAATGGCAGGCGTATACGGTGATTTCTGCCGCCGACATCCTGCAGCAGCGGGTGGAACCCTCCCTGCTGGGCGGACGCTATGTGCTGGTGGGAGCCTCATCGCTGAGCCTGGGCGACCATGTCAGCACGCCACTGGCCCCGCTGAATGCCGGCGTGCTGGTGCATGCCGCCAGCCTGTCGGCGCTGCTGGATGTGCAGCAGGGCAGTGGCCAGCACCCCTGGCATGGCCGTGGTCTGCTGGCGCTGTGGGTGCTGACCAGCGCGCTACTGTTTGTCTTCACCATGCCGCGCCTGCCCGCCTGGGGCAATGTGCTGTTACTGCTGTTGCTGACCGGTGGCTGGCTGCTGCTCGGGCTGTGGGGCGTGCAGCGCGGGGCCGAGTGGTCCATCAGCGCGCCACTCAGCGCCTATTTGCTGTTACTGGCCACCGCCATCCCGTTTGAATGGTGGCAAACCCAGCAGCGCAACAAGCGCCTGCTCAGCACGTTTTCCCGCTATGTCGCGCCATCGGTGCTCAATGAACTGGTGCGCCGGGGCATGCTCGACACCCTGACCCCCACCCTGCGCGAAGTCACCATCCTGATAGCCGACATGGAAAGCTACACCCGCACCATGGCCGCGCTGTCGCTGCCCGACGCCGCCCGGCTGATCCGGGACTTTCTCGAACGGCTGACCGCGCCCGTGCTGGCGCACAGCGGCACCCTGGACAAATACACCGGAGATGGCCTGGTGGCGTTCTGGGGCGCGCCGCTGCCCTGCCCGGAACAGGCTGACAGCGCGGTATCCGCAGCGCTGGATATTTTGCAGGCAGTGGCTGCGCTCAACCAGCAACGCCATGCCGAGGCGCTGCCGCCATTGCGCGTGCGCATCGGCATCGAAAGCGGCCTGGCACTGGTGGGTGACCTGGGCACCACCTTCCGCAGCAGCTATACCGCCGTGGGCGACTGCATCAACTTTGCCTCACGGCTGGAATCCGCCGCGCGCACCCTGCCGGCAGATATCATCATTGGCAGCGAAGCCGCCAGCCGCATCACCCAGCACACGCTGATTCCGCTGGGCAGTATTCAGCTGCGTGGCACCGAGTCGATGATGGCGGTGTTTACGGTAGGTCGGGGACACGCCGGGTAGCGAGATGCACGGAGGGCGCTCAGTGCAGGTCAAACACCTCAGCCAGGCTGCTGGCATCCAGCGCGCGCTGAAACCAGTCGTCCAGTTGGGCCGTGCTGGCCAGCGGCAAGCGTGCCAGAATCGCCGGATCAAGCGGGCCAAAGCGCTTGTTGAGCAGCAGTTGCAACAGCTGAAGCCGGGTGCTGTGTTCCGCTTCCTGCCGTCCTTCTTTTCGCCCTTCTTGCCGCCCTTCCTGTCGGCCCTCCCGCCGTCCTTCCTGCCGTCCTTCCTGAAGTCCCTCCCGTTTTCCTTCCAGCACTGCGTCACTACGCCATTTGGCCACGCGGGTTTCCAGCATGTCGGTTCCTTTCAGCAGTTGGTCGATATCAGGGACATCCAGGCCTGGCATTTTATGGCTCAGGCGGTAGTGCAGCCACTCCATCGCAGCCCGGCCAATGCTTGCCCTGAACGGTGAGTCGGCCACCATCTGGCCAAAATAGCGGATGGCCTGTCGGGTTTCTTCGGTGTCATTCGGGTGTTCCATCCGGAAGATGGCCGCCACCACGCCTTGCAAGCCTTCCAGATAGTTGGCGCTGAAACGGCCTTCGTCCAGCAGCCAGAACTTCAACCGTGGCTGGAATTCGCTCAATACCGTGGGGTGCGGCTGGATCAGGTCGAACACTTCCGGGCTGTGCTTCCAGCGGGCGTCGCCGTTATACAACACAATCGGCAGCACGGGCGGCAAGCCCTGGGTCAGGTCAACGGTTTTGCTGCGCACCAGATGGTCATACAAGGCCGACACATATTGCATGATCCGCACCGGCATGCCCCGGTCTACTGAGGATTGAAACTCCAGCAGCAGATACAGATAGATGCGCTGGCCGCTCAGCTCGACCGACCAGACAATATCGTCTTCACGCTGTTTCATGGCCGGGGTGATGAAACTGCCGGTTTCACGGCGCAGGGTGGCGTAGTCCAGCAAGGGGGCCAGGCCTGGTGGAGCGAAGGTTTCCAGCAGCTCACGCACCAGGTCGGCGTGTGAAAACAGGAACTTGTAGCCGGTATCGTGCAGATGTGTCATGGGGTATCATAACGTGCAGGCGCTGATATAGCATCCAGATAAGCGCTGGCGCTCAGTGCAGGTCAAACACCTCAGCCAGGCTGCTGGCATCCAGCGCGCGCTGAAACCAGTCATCCAGCTGGGCGGTGCTGGCCAGTGGCAAGCGGGCCAGAATCGCCGGATCAAGCGGGCCAAAGCGCTTGTTGAGCAGCAGTTGCAACAGTTGAAGCCGGGTGCTGTGTTCCGCTTCTTGCCTTCCCTCCTGCAGCCCTTCCCGTTTTCCTTCCAGCACTGCGTCACTACGCCATTTGGCCACGCGGGTTTCCAGCATGTCGGTTCCTTTCAGCAGTTGGTCGATATCAGGGACATCCAGGCCTGGCATTTTATGGCTCAGGCGGTAGTGCAGCCACTCCATCGCAGCCCGGCCAATGCTTGCCCTGAACGGTGAGTCGGCCACCATCTGGCCAAAATAGCGGATGGCCTGTCGGGTTTCTTCGGTGTCATTCGGGTGTTCCATCCGGAAGATGGCCGCCACCACGCCTTGCAAGCCTTCCAGATAGTTGGCGCTGAAACGGCCTTCGTCCAGCAGCCAGAACTTCAACCGTGGCTGGAATTCGCTCAATACCGTGGGGTGCGGCTGGATCAGGTCGAACACTTCCGGGCTGTGCTTCCAGCGGGCGTCGCCGTTATACAACACAATCGGCAGCACGGGCGGCAAGCCCTGGGTCAGGTCAACGGTTTTGCTGCGCACCAGATGGTCATACAAGGCCGACACATATTGCATGATCCGCACCGGCATGCCCCGGTCTACTGAGGATTGAAACTCCAGCAGCAGATACAGATAGATGCGCTGGCCGCTCAGCTCGACCGACCAGACAATATCGTCTTCACGCTGTTTCATGGCCGGGGTGATGAAACTGCCGGTTTCACGGCGCAGGGTGGCGTAGTCCAGCAAGGGGGCCAGGCCTGGTGGAGCGAAGGTTTCCAGCAGCTCACGCACCAGGTCGGCGTGTGAAAACAGGAACTTGTAACCGGTGTCGTGCAGATGTGCCATGGGGTATTGTAGGCATTACCGTCGGTCAGAGGCAAACATCAGGGGGGGGCACCAAGATGATTTCCCCGTGTTTGTTAGCGGCCAAACTGCCACTGCCAGCCCAACTGCACGCTGCGGCTCTGGTAGGCAAACAGGGAAATATTCTCCCGATTGCGCACCATGCGATATTCCAGAAACAGTCCGTGTTCCTTGCTCAACGGCAGCGAAACCATCGCCCGCAATAGCTGGGTGTGCTGGCGGCGGGCCACGTCGATCAGGCCGGGAGAATAGCTGCGGGCACCAGCCCAGCTTTGATACAACCAGCCCAGTTCACCCAGCACGCCGCCCCCCAGTGCGGCGCGTGCCGACAGGCTGGCAAACAGGCCGTGCCGGTCGCCGCCGGCGCGGGCACCATTGCCAATATCCACCCCGTAGCCGCCGCTGCCCTGTAGCCAGATGGGGCCTTGCTGATAGGTCAGCACGCCACGGGCTTCCCACAGGCTGGAGTCAAAATACGAGCGCGACGGGTACATCACGTGGCTGACCCCGGTCAGCCCACTCAATTGCCAACCGGCTGGCAGCGGCAGCGGCGGGGTCAGCCAGGCATTCAGCGAGACATAGCGCTGGTAGTCCTTCCCGCCCAACTGGGTCAGCCCCAGCGAGCCCCCCAGCCGGGTATCCCAGCCGGCAAAGCGGCGCACCCGCTCCGCCCCCACCGAGGTGGACACGCTGTTGTAGCGCGAGAGATGATCGTAGCGGCGGGCCTGTAACTGGGCATACCCTTGCCAGCCATTCGCGCCGCTGACCGACCCCTCCAGCGACAGATTATTAAAGCGGTCGCGCTGCGGGGTAAACTCGGGTGACAGCACCAGGCTCAACAGATTGCTGCCCTGGCCGATAGTAAAGTTGGGATTGCTCGCCCCCTGATTGACATTGTCGTCACTGCCGCGACTCACACGCAGGCGTCCTTCCCAGCGTGGCGCAGGAGCCTGACAGCCTTTGGCGCGCTGCAGGGCAATGATTTCCCGGATGCCGGGGGGGGGATCAAAGCGCACCTCAATCGCCTGAAACAGGATTTCGGCTTCTTCGGCATTGCCCAGCCGGCATTGCAGGATGGCCAGATCCAGCCAGGCTCCGGCGTGTTCCGGCTCCTGCGCCACCAGCCGGTGCAACGCTTCGCTGGCCTCTTCAAAACGGCCTTCGATCAGCGGTTGCATCGCCTCCAGATACGGGTTGGCAGCAGGGGCGTCAGTATCCGCCCACGCAGGGAAAGGCAGCAGCATCAGCAGGCCGAGCAGCAAGGTGGCCCAGCAACGGATGCCGCGTGTGTTTGCCGCTTGTCCGGCAGAATGTGGGACCCTCATTCCAGCAATTTTTCCGTGTTGGGGAACACCCACAATGCTATGCTATCCATCTACTTGAATGATCCATCTACGCTATATTCAAACATGCAGCCAACCCGCTGGCGAACACGCTGCTGGCATGGCTGCATGAAGAGAGTTTCACAGGGAGTACCGAATAATGGGCATCCATACCCCTATCCGCCACCTGCTTGCTGCTGTGCTGTTTAGCCTGGCCACTGTTTGCTGGGCCGGCGAAGCCGGCAAGGTGGTGCTCAGCGTGGGCGAAGTCCGCCTGCAGGGCCAGCCGGCCAAGGCCGGCAACAGCGTTCAGCCCGGCGACCGTCTGAGCACTGGCGCAGATGGCTATCTCTACATCAAGACGGTGGACAACGGTTTCCTGATTTTGCGGCCAAACAGTGAAGCCAGCATTGTCGCCTACCAGGCCGATACTGACACACCGGCCAACAGTCGGTTCAAAATTGAGCTCCAGCAGGGTGTGGCGCGCAGTATTTCTGGCCAGGCGGTGAAAAATGCCCGGCAAAATTTCCGGTTCAACACGCCAATTGCTGCTATCGGCGTGCGGGGCACCGACTTTACCGTATTTACCGATGCACAAACCACCCGTATTGCGGTTTTATCCGGAGGCGTCGTGGTCAGCGGCTTCGGCCAGGGTTGCTCACCCGATGGCAACGGCCCGTGCGAAAGCCCGAACAGCCGCGAACTGTTTGCCCGGCAAAGTGCCGAAGTGCTGCAAATCAGCCGGGGCCAGCAAGTGCCCGAACTGATCCGGGGCAAGGCGCTATTGCCCGATGTGAACACCCCGCCGCTGCCGGATGAGCCAGGCAAAACCTCGCGAAACAGCATCCGCCGCTCATCCGACACCAGCCTGGAGTCCAGCCTGGTGCCGCTCAAGCTGGCCGAACTGGATAAAGCCACCGTGGTAAACGGCAGTACGGCACCGGCTGTCACCCTGCCCAACTCGGTAGCACCCATCAGTTGGGGGCGCTGGAAAACCATTGCCGAACAATCGGCCAGCATCAATCTGGACACCCTGGGCACCGAAGGCTACCGGATGGCTGCCCTGACCGGCGACTTTGCCCTGCTGCGCCACCAGAACGCCAGCTGGCAAGCCCCGACTGGCAACCTGAACTTTGCCCTGCAAGGCAGCATGGCGCAGTTTCAGCGCAATGGTGCCACCCAGCTGGCCAGCCTGGAAAATGCCAGTCTGTCGATCGACTTTGACCGCAGCCGCTTTGCCACCCAGTTTGACCTGGTGTCACAAGACATCCGCCTGACGCGCCAGGCGCAAGGCAATGTAGGCAGTGATGGCACCTTCAGCAGCGCCAGCCAGTTTCTGGACGGCAATAACATGACCGTACAGGGCGTGCTGGCCGGCGCTCAAGCCAACACCCAGGCCGGCTATACCTTTCAATCCCGGATCGACGACCTGACCGTTGCCACCGGCGTGGCGTTGTGGGGCGTGAAGAAATAGTGATTGGGGGGCTGCTGTGCCCAGGGAACGCTGAAAAAACCCTGGATCCCAGCGAAGGTGGGGATCCAGGGTTTTGATTTTGCTGAGTTCTGTTTTTGGCAAAAACGATTTTTCTGAATAAATCAGCGCGTCTTTGGTCCCTTCATCGCCGGTGGGTTCCGATTAGCGGCAAGTTTAGGTGGCTCTCAATTCGTCGAGTAGATCAGGATGACGGTCTAGCAGTTTGAACAGCTTGACCAAAGCCAGCGGTGGCTTGGTCTTGCCGTTTTCGTAGCGTGAAAACGCATTCACACCACCGCCAAAGAGTTCGGCTGCCTGACGCTGATCGAGATCAAGTTTTCTACGCACCCGGGTGATATAGCCAGGATCGACGAATGCCGAATTCACCTGCCGCTGGAATACACCAATCATTTCACTATAACGATCACCGTGCTCGCGGTTCAGAACAACTTCGCCACACGCAGGGCAGAACTCGCCCGTCACCGCAGGAATCATGGTGGATTCGCCCTTGTAGGCATAGGAAATGTCGCGCGTATCGTGAATCAGATCTGCCGCGCCGCAAACAGGACATTTCATGGTTAAAGCTCCTTGAACGAAACAACCAGCAAGTCATCAATCACTGTCAACTTTAGGTACACCTCAGCTTCGCCCGCTAACCGAGTGCGGTACACATCTTGCCAAATCGGTGGTCGGCGTGAGTGGTCATGCTTTTGTAGAAATCAGCGGAAGTAAGCGCCTTCACCACTGCGCACATCCCTGCCAAGTTGTTGATACCCAGCTCACGCGCTCCACAAAACGCGGTAGCCGTGGCTCTGACCTGACCGGCCTTGATCAATGCCTTGACCACATGCAACTTGTTGTGCGGAGTGTTTTTTTCCATACGCTGATGGTAACCTATTAGGTTTTTTTGGCAAATAGGTTATTTTCGATCCAAGGCAGTGATGGCACCTTCAGCAGCGCCAGCCAGTTTCTGGACGGCAATAACATGACCGTACAGGGCGTGCTGGCCGGCGCTCAAGCCAGCACCCAGGCGGGCTATACCTTTCAATCCCGGATTGACGACTTGACCGTTGCCACCGGCGTGGCGTTGTGGGGCGTGAAGAAATAGCAGATTGGGCGCGTGGCTCAGTGCGACGCCCGGCTGCGTCGTATCCCCAGAGCAAGCGCATCAACCCTCAGCCGCCCTGAAGTAGCAGCTTGAGCCCACCCATCCGTCACGCGACACTTGGGCGATGGCACACCTCCACGACAGCGGCTACAAATACCTGTTTTCCCACGCCGAACTGGTGCAGGAACTGCTGGAAGCCTTTGCCCCGCCGGGCGTCTCAGCGCTGCTCGACTACACCACCTTGCGCCTGGAAAACGGCAACTACGTCACCCCGGCGATGAAGCCGCGCGCGGATGATCTTGTCTGGTCGGTCGAACTGCACGGGCAGCGCATTTACCTCTATCTGCTGCTGGAATTCCAATCCACCCCAGACGACACCATGCCGGCGCGCATGCTGCAATATGTGGCTGCGCTTTACGACCATCTGCTGCGCAGCAAGGCAGTCAATGTCGCCGAAGGGCTGCCGCCGGTATTGCCCATCGTGCTGTACAACGGCGACGCCCGCTGGCGGCAAAGCAGCGAACTCTACGATCTGATCCGCGTCCATCCGCAGGTGCTCAAGCCGTTTCAGCCCCGGCTGAAATTCTGGCTGCTCGATCAAGGCGCGTTTGCCGCCGCCGAACTGGAAGACATGCACCGCGTGGTGGCAGCCATCTTTTGTTTTGAACACACGCCAGACACCGCCGCCGCCAAACGCGCCATCCGCAACCTGGCTGACGCCGTCGCCCACTCCCCGTTCAAGCAGCGCATCGACCGGGTGGTGACGCGCTGGATAAAACACCGGTTGCAGCGCAAAATGCCCGGACTGGCCGTGCCCGATGCCGAAGAATTGACGAAAGGGATGGATATGCTGGAAACCAATATTGACCGCTGGGAAGCGCAGGCGATTGCCAAGGGGATGCAGCAAGGTATCCAGCAGGGCATGCAACAGGGTGAAGCCTTGTTACTGCAACGACTGCTGACCCGCCGCTTTGGCGCGCTGTCGGCCATGCACCTGGCCAGCATTGCCGCTGCCACGCCCGCCCAGCTGGAAACCTGGGGTGATCGTGTGCTGGAGGCCAAGTCACTGGACGAGGTGTTTGGTGAAACCCGGCATTGAGCATTGTTCTGGCGACCTCCGCACCCGTCCCATCACTGTAGTCGATGCTTGGTCTCCATGAGCGCGACCCCGCAACAGCAGAAAGCCACGCGCTGGCATTCATCAGCCGCAGGGCGGCGCACCAAGCACATCGCCTCCAAGTACCACTCCGCTCCCCATCAAGCCCCTTACACACAATTTGTGCATTCCAGCACAAATTCACGGCACACGCCCTGCTGATAGTGCGGTAAACTGGCCACTGATAACCGATTGAAAAACAAAAATAAATTCAATCAACACCCAAACAATACACGGCTTATCCACAAAACCATCCACCGAATCAAGCTTGACAGCACGTCAACGCCCCATAAAATGGCCGCTGTTGCTATTACGCAACACTCGCACGCTCTGCCATGAAATGTGACGTACATCACACCCTCGGCAACCACAACCTGACACTATACGCTTCGCAATCTACTGCACCAGGCGCCTGTCAGTGTCTCCGGTTGGCCGGCGGGTGTCTTAACAAGAATATTCTTCCAAGGAGCTGTAAACAATGGCTTTGACCACCGCACAAATTCAAAATGCTTATGTGGCGTTTTTCAATCGCCCGGCTGACGTTGCTGGCCTGAACTACTGGACCAGCTACAACGGCAGCATCGCTGACCTGTTCAACGCTTTTGCTGGTTCGCAAGAGTACAAGGCCCTGTTCACCGGTCAGAACAGCACCCAAGTTGTGAATACCGTTTACCAAAACCTGTTTGGCCGTAGCCCGGACGTGGCTGGCCTGAACTACTGGGTTGGCCAGCTGGACGCAGGCAAGGTCACCGTGGGCAACATCGCCAACGCCGTGAACGCTGGCGCCCAAGGCACCGACAAGACCATCATCGACAACAAGGTTGCTGCTGCCACCTCGTTCACCACCGCTCTGGACACCACCTCGGAAATCGTTGGCTACGCACAAGCCAGCAACGCCACCCTGTCCCAAGTGAAGACCTGGCTGAGCGCCGTGACCGACCAAGCGTCCACCGTGACCGCTGCCACCGCTGCCCTGCCGGCCCTGACCACCACCGTGGCCAGCGGCGCTGCTGCTGCTTCGCTGAGTGCCTCGCTGACCACCGGCCAGGACAACATCGTTGGCACCACCGGCAACGACACCTTTACCGCTCGCATCTTCGACAACTCGAACACCCTGCAATCCGGTGACAAGATCGCTGGCGGCGGCGGCACCGACACCCTGAGCGCCGACATCGGCAACTCGCAAAAATTTGCCATCACCGCTGAAACCAGCGATGTGGAAACCGTGTCGATCCGCGCCCAAGCCGTATCCACCGACAGCACCGACAACAACACTGCTTCCACCAGCGAAGTGCAAATCGACGCACAACGCATGGTTGGCGTGAACCAGTGGGAATCCAACAACAGCCGTGCTGACCTGCTGATCGAAGATGTCCGCATTCTGGACACCCAGATCACCAAGGACATCACCATCGCCATGGTCGAAACCGACCCGGGCCATGTTGACTACGGTGTGTACTTCGACCAACTGTCCCTGCGCGCCACCAACAACGCCAGCAGCACCCTGACCCTGGAAGTGATGGACACCCGTTCCAACGCTGCCGGCACCGGCCCGCTGAAAGACAACCCGTACAACGGCTTCCAGTTCTACGTGAACGGCAAGCTGGTGAAGGTTGCTTCCACCGCCATCGACAACGCGCTGACCTACACCGAACTGAAAACCGCCATCACCGACGCAGTGAAGGCTGTGCCGGAACTGGCCAACTTCACCGTTGACTTTGGTCGTTCGTTCACCGTGTCCGACACCCTGGGCAGCCCGCAAACCGGCACCACCATCACCCTGACCAGCACCAAGGGTGAAGCAGTGACCACCGGCACCGGCTCTGGCTGGGTTGCCGCTGGCGCCGTGCCGCCGAGCTCCGGCCTGCACACCAACATGTCTACCGCTGCCAGCACCAGCACCGAAAAAGTCACCTCCAAGGTTATCCTGGACGACGTGGGCCGTGGCTCCACCGGTGGCGACCTGGTGATCGGTGGCCTGTCCGTGGGCGACACCTCCACCTCCCTGGGCGTTGAACGCTTCGAAATCGAAGTGCGCGACAACAGCAAGCTGCAAACCATCAACTCGACCAACAACACCCTGCAAGAAGTTGTGATCAAGAATGGTGCCACCACCAGCAGCAGCTTTGCCTACGTGACCACCGAAAAAGACAAGGGCGACCTGACTGTCAACGGTAACGTGGCCTTCGCCAAGAGTAACAGCAACGTTGACAACAACGTGTCCCCGGCCGCTGTGTCCGCTGCTGCTGGCACTACTGCTGCCACTACTGGTGCCACTACTGCCACCAGCTACGGCACCACCATTGATACCCCGCTGCCGGGTTCCGCTGCCCAGCACAACGCCTACGGTTTCTCCGACGTTCGCCTGATCGACGCTTCCGGCGCATCGTCCAACTCCGCTGGTGTGGCCACCAACGCTGCATTTGCTGGCGACCTGTCGTTCACCGCTGAAGTGACCGCACGCTCCATCGCCAAGTACATGAACCTGGTTGACACCCAAGCCAATCCGAAAGAAACCGTTAACACTGGCGACGGCGTGAATGGCTTCGGCACTGGCTCGATCGCCAACTTCAACTACCTGACCGGCACCGGCAACGACAACATCGTGGTTGACGTTGACGGCTCCGTGGTGTCCAGCCGCAGCCTGGTGGTTGCTGGCCGTGAAGACTTCACCTTCAACATCGACGGTGGCGCAGGTAACGACTCCATCACCCTGAAGCTGATCAACAACGAAATCGTTGCTGGCGTGCGCAACAACCCGGGTAATGGCCAAAACTGGTACAACAACCAGGATCTGAACAACAACGTCACCGTGAGCGGCGGCGCTGGTAACGACACCATCCAAACCCCGGGTGCTGGCGATGTGAAGATCGACGGTGGCGCTGGTAACGACACCATCTACACCGACAACACCGGCTTCCAGGCCGTGACCACCTCGGGCGCTACCGGCTACAGCGGCGCTGCCACTTCCTACGTGAAGGGCCAGTGGGTGTTCAACACCGTTGACCAAGTGACCGCCTTCGGCGCTGCTCCGGCTGCTGGCCTGTACGGCGCTTCCGGTCGCAACATCAACGACCTGCGTTCGGACACCAACGAATCGTACAACTTCTACAACAGCAAGCTGGTTGTCACCTTCCAAGGCATCCCGACCGCTACCGCTGTGACCGTGACCGGCACTGGCTACAAGACCACCGATCTGGAAATCAACCAGGCCATCAAGAAGGCCATCAACGACGACGCCGTGCTGAGCAAGCTGCTGGTTGCCGAAGACGGCCCGGCTAACAGCCTGGTGGTGAAGTCCCTGATCGACGGCGCAATGGCCACCACCGATCTGGCCGTCACCCTGACCCCGCTGACCGCAACTGAAGTGGCTGCCCTGTCGGCTACCGAAATTGCTGCTGCTGGCGCTGCTTACGGCCTGACCGCTCCGACCGCTGCTACCGTGTCTGCTGCCATCGCTGCTGCCTACACCGCATTCAGCGTGACCAACGGCGACTACGTGACCGCCCTGGCCAACGACGGCGCTGCCAGCATCACCGGCAACAACAGCCTGTCCACCAGCGACAACCTGGTTCTGCCGGGCGCTGACAACGACGTGATCGTGCTGGGCACCACCGAAGGCACCTCCGCTGCTGCTTCCAGCAACGAAACCATCGTGATCGGCACCAGCTTCGGTAACGACACCGTGGTGAACTTCGACGACAGCGGCTTCGGTCAAGACTACTTCGACTTCACCGCGCTGAAGGGCACCACCCTGACTGCGGCTTACACCACCGACAAGTCGATCACCATCCAGGCCGCCACCACCCTGGCAACCTCGGCTACCGTGACCGAAAAGGCTGCCGTTGAAGCCCTGTTCAACGCTGCCAACGCTGCTGCACAAGACCACGTGTTCCTGTCGGTGAACGCCCACAACGTCGCTTCGGTGTACACCGTGGTTGACGCTGCTGGTGCCTCCAACGCTGTGGCCACCCTGCAAGGCACCATCGACCTGGCCGACGTGGCTTGGAGCACCCTGACCGCTGCCAACTTCACCAACTCCAGCGCCACCAACTACTTCCTGACCAACGGCCCGACCGGCTTGAACGGCACCGCTGGCACCGGTGGTACTGGCACTGGTACCGGCACTGCTGGCACCGTGGCTGTGGCTGCTGCTGGTTCGGTTACCGAAACCGCTGCCACCAACACCACCTTCAACGTGGCGCTGGGCAACTACACCTACAACATCGCTGGCTTTGGCGCTGGCGACAAGCTGGTGTTCCCGACCGCTGGCCTGGCCACTGTCAACAACACCAGCTTTACCGATGGTATCGTTGATGTGCAGTACGCTTCCGGTGGTCAAACCGTGGTGATCCAGCTGACCGGTATCCCGGCAGCAACCGATGCCGCAATCTTCGGCGTGTCCTCCTTCAACACCGCCTTCGGTGCTGGTAGCCTGGCCTGATTAATTTCGGGTAATTAACTTGTAATGTTCCCTCGCTGTGTTGATTCAACCAGTGGGGGACCGAAAAAATTCTAGGAGCTTTTAAAGATGGCTAAGATTTATCTTGATTCTGGCGACACCTTCACCCTGTCCGGCGCTGCTTCCGTGTTCGGTTCCACCGGCACCGAAAAGCTGATCGTCAACTCCGGCGCAACCGGCGTGGTGGCTGACCAGAACGTGGAACGCGTTGACCTGGCCGGCGCTTCCAGCGCTTACACCTTCCAACAGTCGGGTAACCAACTGAAGGTGTTCAGCGGCACCACCCTGGTGGCCACCATTCCGGTGCAAGATGACACCGATGGCACCCAAGTGGTGTTCACCAATGGTTCCGTGAGCGTGAAAGTTGCTGCTACCGGCATGACCCTGGGTGGCGCTACCGTGCCGTCCGCTGCTGCTGCTGCCGTGACCCCGACCACCATCGACGCAACCGTCACCAGCGGTTCGGGCACCTCCACCGGCACCACCACCGGCCAGACTTTCAGTTTGACCACCACCGTCGAGACCAAGGCACTGACCACCGGTAACGACACTGTGGACGGCGCCACCGTGGCCAACAGCGCAGACGGCGACAACATCGTTGACTCCCAGACCACTGACTCCGACGTGGCCAACATCACCCTGTCCAAGGCTCCGACCACTGGCCCGGTGTTCGCCAACGTTGAGAAGATCAACCTGGCGCTGAACTACTTTGACCCGTCGTTTGACGCTAGCAAAGTTTCCAACGGCACAATCGTGGTGTCCACCGCTCAAGAAGGTAACAACAAGGCTACCTTCACTGGCGTTGGCACCAACGGCGTGAAGTTCGAAGTTGGCTCTGGCGTGACCAACCTGACCGTGAACGGCACCTCCTCGGCTTCTGACAGCACTTCCATCAAGCTGGCTGGCGGCACCTCCACCCTGAGCGTGGGTGCCACCACCCTGATTGAAACCGTTGCCCTGAACAGCGCTGGCTCCGCCGCCAACGTGGTGACCCTGACCAACAGCACCTCGGCTGAAACCTTCTCGGTGACCGGCTCGCAAGACCTGACCCTGAAGGCCACCGCTGCCAATCTGGCTGGCGACACGCTGACCAAGGCGATGGATTCTGGCAAGACGATTGCTGTTGAGCTGACCACCCTGGCTGCTACCTCCGACATGAAGGGCGTGGCTGCTAACTCCTTCAGCGCCACCGCCACTGCTGGCTCTCTGGGCACCAACACCCTGACGTTCGCTGCCGGCACCACCAACCTGACCTTCAACGCTGTTGACCAACTGAACAGCGTTGGTTCCGTGCTGGCCGCCACCGGTACCGGCACCACCGACGTGCTGAACCTGACTCTGGCCGCTGACCAAGACAAATTTGACACCAGCTCCTTTGAAACCGTGAACCTGAACTACACTAGTTCCGCCGTCGATCTGGGCCTGACTAGTCTGGTTGGTGGTGCCGTCGGCGCAGCTGTGTCCAACTACGTAGTAACCAGCGGTCGCAATGTCACTCTGACCTCCGTCTTGGCTAAGTCTATTGACTTCTCGGGCCTGACTGGCACCGCCACCGCTACCCTGACTGCTGTGGCCAATACCACTGCCAATGTCTCCGTTACCGGTAGTGCGAATGCCGATACTCTGAACTTGGGCGGTAACCTTACCACCGCTGCGAAGGGGACGGTTGTGGCTGGTGCCGGCAACGACACCATCACCGGCGGCGCAGGTGCTGACTCCATCAATGCAGGCGCAGGCAATGACTCGATCGCTGCTTCGACTGGTAACGATAGCGTGGACGGCGGCGACGGCAACGACATCATTAACACCGGCACAGGCAGCAACTTCGTTCTGGGCGGCGCTGGTGATGACACCATCAACCTGTCCACTGGTGCCAATGGTAACGACGCTGTGGTGGCTGGCGCTGGCAACGACACGGTGTACGTGGTGGGGGCCAACCTGACCTCTGCTGACACCCTGGTGGGCGGCGATGGTACCGATACCGTATCGATCATCACCTCTGGCACGGCTGCCAGTGCGCTGGACAACGTGAGCGGCTTTGAAAACATCTCGTTTGCTACTGGCATCGGTGCCATCGCTGCTACCACTGTGGACAGCCTGATCGCCAGCGGCACCACGCTGACCGTTGACTTCGCCACCCCGACCGGCATTGTGAACTGGAACGGTGGCCTTGAAACCGACGGCAACCTGAAGCTGACCATTGCTGCTGCCAACTTCGCCCATACGGTGACTGGCGGCGCTGGCGCTGACACCATCACCATCGGTGCTTCGACCACTGGCGTATCCGTGGTTGGCGGCGCTGGCGCTGACACCATCTCCGTGACCGGCGCAGCCGCTCACACGGTGATTGGTGGTGCAGGTGCTGACACCATCGATCTGGGTACCGCTTCGGTGGGCCTGGTTCAACTGGCCACCATCGGCGCTTCGACCACCGGCAGCTACGACTCGATCAGCAACTACACCACTGGCACCACGGCAGTGGCTGACAAGATTGATCTGTCCGTCATCAGCAACTTCACCACCACGCTGGCATCGAACGTGACTGGCACGGCATCGGTGGGTGGTATCACCACTGGTCTGTACGCTGCTTCGACCTCTGGCGCGTTCACCTCGCTGGCTGATGCTATCACCCGTGTTGGTGCCGATGTGAAGACTGCTGGTAATGCTGTGGTGTTCAACTACGGCTCCGACGCCTACGTGTTTGTGGATACTGATGGTGCCGCCACCACGTCCAACGACATCCTGGTGAAGCTGGTTGGTGTGACTGCCACTACTGCTGCCGTGAACAGCGGTGCGTTCCAAGTCCTGAGCTAATACTTGACCGAGGATTTCCTCACCAAGCATTAAGATGGTTAAAACCCCGTCTCTGTATAGAGGCGGGGTTTTTTATGCTTGTTGATCTGGAGCATTGGTTTGTATGTGGGCTGTCTCTCTCCTGTACGTCATGGTGCTGGGTGGCAGATAGGGGATTGTGTTGTGGTGTAAAATTTTGTAGCGCACCGCTTAAATATTGGGCAAAATTGATGCAGTAAAGATACTGACCAGGCGCTTTTTCTGGCGCTTGTTATCTCAAGCCAAGCTGTGCTCTTGCTCGGAGATGGAGCTGGAGTGCATTGCAGATCACTGAAGAAGATGAAAAACTCCCTGAAGCAGCAACGCAATATTGCCCCGTGGTTAAAGAAATCAGTGGCCAAAAATACTGCAGGCCGAGCACCAGGCGCGCAGGATCAGTTAGCGCTGGTCAGCTTGGTGGCGCAAAAAAAATATACCGAAGCATGTACTTTGGCCGACAAGTTGATTCAGGATTATCCATTACATGGCTTTGGTTGGAAGGGAATGGGTTTTGCATTGAAAGCGCAAGGCAAATTGGATGACGCGTTATCTCGTTTGCAGCATGCGGAAAAACTCAGCCCTGAAGATGTCGAGATACATAATGCGCTTGGCTCTATTTTTCAGGTATTAAAGCGGTTTCCGGAAGCGGAAGCAAGTTTTCGACGTGCGATCCAGCTGGATGAGCGCTATGCCGATGCGTATTATAATTTGTCTAGCGTGCTCAAAGAGAGGCAGTGCTTACGCGAAGCCGAAAGTATGTTGCGCCACGCCATTGAACTTCGGCCTGATTTTGCTGAGGCATATCATAATCTGGGCAGCCTATTGCACGCCTTGGCACGCCTGGCAGATGCTGAGGCTGCATTTTTGCACGCCATTCGGCTGAACCCGAGCGTCGCAGAAACTTATAATAACTTAGGGAGCGTCTTTAAAGATCAGGGACGGTTGCAAGAAGCCGAAGCGTGTTTTCGTCAGGCCTTAGGTTTACAGTCAAATTTAGTGGCGGCCTACACAAATATGAGCACTGTTTTATCGGATACAGGGCGTTTAACTGAGGCTGAGCGGTGTTTGCGCCAGGCAAAGAGCCTAGACCCTGCTTCTGAGAAAGTTAGCAACAGTCTGGCCATTGTATTAAAAGAGCAGGGCCGGTTGGCTGAGGCGGATGCAAGTTATCGACAAGCGATTCATCAGGCACCTGGTTTGCTGGAGATGCATAGCAATCTGTTGCTTTCCAGTTTGTATGCGCATCACGCGAGCCCAGAGGCTATTTTTAATGAGCACTTGGCATATGGCACCAAGGTTGCTGAACTGGCTAAGGGGAAGGTGTTTCAGCATAGTCCACCCCATCGCCCGTTAGATCGTCCTCTACGTATTGGCTTTGTGTCGGCCGATTTGCGTCGTCATGCAGTGACTTATTTTTTGGCACCATTGCTGGCAATCTTGAAAGCAGAGGGGTTGGATTTATTTGCGTATTACAATTACCCGCTACAAGATGCGACGACCCAGCTTGTTCGTTCCTATTTTTCTGGCTGGCAGGATGTGGCGGGTTCGAGTGATGATGAGCTGGCAGCGCAAATTGCTGCTGACAAAATTGATATTTTGCTGGATTTATCGGGCCATTCGGCGGGCAATCGCCTACCTGTTTTTGCACGGAAGCCGGCTCCTGTGCAAGTTACCTGGCTAGGTCATCCTGCCACCACGGGTGTGCCAGGAATGGATTGGCGCATCACTGATGTGCATGCAGAACCCCCTGGATTGACGGAGCATTTGAACACTGAAAAACTCTGGCGTTTGCCGGATATTTTTTGTTGCTATCAACCCTCTCCGAATAGCCCAGAACCTTTGGCCGGTCTTCCGTATGACATCTTGAGCCCCGCTGAGAGAGTGCAGGGCTTGCCGGCGGATTTGATCTCCTATATTGACCCGGTTGCGCCGGTCGTCACCTTGGGCTGTTTTAATAACTTTGCCAAAGTAACGCCTCCAGTGATTGCTCTGTGGGGCACCATTTTGTCGCAGTTGCCACAGGCGCGTTTGCTGCTGGAAATCAACGGCGGCCAGGATGTGCAATTCAGCACCGAGGTGCGCCAACGCTTTGTGCGCGCCGGTGCGCAGCCTGCGCAAATTCATGTATTGCCACGTAAGCCTGAGCATCAATATGCCTTGTATCGCCAAGTGGATTTGGCTCTGGATCCATTCCCGTGTGTAGGCGGCACCACCAGCTGCGACAGTTTGTGGATGGGAGTGCCGTTTGTCACCCTGGCGGGTGAGTGGTTTGTCGGACGAATGGGCGTCACACTGTTGCACAATGTTGGGCTGGATGCATTGATTGCCCATAGTGAGCAGGAATATGTGGATAAGGTCGTGGCCTTGGTCAATGACCTTCCGCGCTTGCGGGCTTTGCGTGAAGGTTTGCGTGAGCGAGTGCAGGCCAGTCCAATCATGGACAGCGCTCGGTTTGGCCGACAGTTTGCTGAAGCATTGCGAGGTATGTGGCAGTACTGGACGTCTTCGCCTGCTGTGGTGGCTCAACCCATCACTCGGCTGTTAAGCACAGCAGAAAAACAGCATTTATTGTCTTTATATCATGATCAGAAGTGGAGTGAAGCAGAACAAGCCGCCAGCCTGTTGCTAGATCCGTGTGCGCAAGATGGCTGGTTATGGAAGGTGTGGGGCGCAGCATTGCATGCCCTGGGGCGTCTTGAACCTGCCTTGGCCGCCAAAAAGAAAGCGGTGCAGCTCTTGCCTGATGATGCAGAGGCTCACCGTAATCTGGCTAATGCCTACTTGCAATTGGGTGACCAGGCTCAGGCGGGGGCGTTATTCCGCCATGCCTTATCGCTTGAGCCCCAGCATGTGCAAACGTCTATTGCTCTGGGAAATGTGCTGAAGGATACTGGCCAGCTTGCCGAGGCGGAAGCCTGTTATCGGCAAGCTTTGTCTTTGCAGCCCAGTCACGCGCAGACTCATTATAATCTGGGCAGCGTGCTGTATATGCTCAAGCGTTTTCCTGAGGCCGGGCTGGCGTATATGCAGGCTGCCAAATTAAAGCCTGATCTTTACCTAGCCTATGGCAATCTGGGCATGGTGTTTAAAGACTTGGGTGTCTTGGATCAAGCCATCAAATATTTGCAGCATGCCCTACAGCTATGCCCGGAGTATCTTGACGCCAAAAGCAATTTGCTGCTGGCGTCTTTGTACGCCAGCAATGTTGCGCCCACGGAGTCATTTGCGGCACACCAACGTTGTGGCCAGCAAATTGCGGCACAAGCGGCGCATGTGCCGCCCGAATCGCGCGCGCGTCCAGTCGGGCAGGCGCGTCCCTTGCGCATTGGCTGGGTATCAGCAGATTTGCGCCGCCATGCTGTCACCTACTTTTTAGAGCCTTTGCTGCAGCAATTGCGCGCACAGGGCTTCAGCCTGTTTGCCTATGCCAATTCGCACCAGCAGGATGAAATGACCACCCGGATTCGCCAGCACCTGGAGGGCTGGCGTGAGGTGGCTGGCATGAGTGACGCTGAGCTGGTCGACCAGATCGTGACCGACCAGATCGATATCCTGATTGACCTGTCCGGCCATACCGCTGGCAATCGCCTGCCAGTGTTTGCCTGCAAACCCGCGCCGGTACAGCTTACCTGGCTGGGCTATCCGGCCACTACCGGCGTGCCCGGCATGGACTGGCGCATCACCGATGTGCATGCTGAACCTGAAGGACTGACCGAACACCTGAATACCGAAAAGCTCTGGCGTCTGCCGGAAATTTTCTGCTGCTATCAACCCTCACCCAATAGCCCGGAACCCTTGCCTGGCTTGCCGTGTGAAACATTAAGCCCTGCTGAGCGGGTGCAGGGATTGCCTCCTGAATTGGCTCAGGCTATCGATCCTTCCGCTCAGGTGATGACCTTGGGCTGTTTCAACAATTTCGCCAAAGTCACGCCGCCAGTGATTGCCCTGTGGAGCCAGATTCTGTCGCGGCTGCCACAGGCGCGGCTGCTGCTGGAAATCCACGGTGGCCAAGATCCCCAGTTTGCCACCGACGTGCGCCAGCGCTTTGTACGAGCCGGCACGCGGCCGGAACAAATCCATATCGTGCCGCGCAAACCGGAGCATCAGTATGCACTGTATCGCCAGTTGGACCTGGCGCTGGATCCCTTCCCGTGTACCGGCGGGACAACCAGCTGTGACAGCTTGTGGATGGGGGTGCCGTTTGTCACCCTGGCCGGGGAATGGTTTGTTGGCCGTATGGGGGTCACGTTGCTGCACAACGCGGGGCTGGATGAGCTGATTGCCCACTCGCCAGCAGAATATGCTGATAAGGTGGTGGCACTGGTCAATGATCTACCACGGCTGCGCGCGATCCGTCACGGCTTGCGTGAACGGGTGGCGGCCAGCCCGATTATGGACAGTGAACGGTTTGGCCAGCATTTTGCCCAAGCTTTGCGCGGCATGTGGGAGAAATGGTGTTCATCTGTCTTGAATGGATCCCTGCTCCCAGAGGAAAATAAAAAACTTCTTGCGGATTTATACAACGCTGGAAACTTTATTGAAACTGAAGAAAAAGCAAGAGAAGCAATAATTAGCTACCCTAAAGATAATTTTGGATGGAAGGTTCTGGGGGTTGTGCTACAAAGCCGCGGAAAGCTTGAGGATGCACTAAAGACCAAGAAAATGGCTGTGGAGTTATCACCAAATGATGTTGATGCCATTAGCAGCTTGGGTCATGCCCTCTGCTCTCTTGGATTTTATAACGAAGCCGTAATTACGCTGAAAAATGCAGTAGAAATTGACCCAGATCATTTCGTTGCAAGAAATAATTTAGGGGTGGCGTTGCAAAAGCAAGGACGAGATTTACAGGAGGCCGAAACGCATTTTTTAGTCGCCATTGAAAAAAACCCAAAATACGCCATTGCACATGACAATCTTGGGGTTTTATTGTTTACGCAAAACCGAATTCTAGAAGCTGAAGTAAATTTACGGCATGCATTAGAACTCAATCCAAACCTTACTGAAGCACATAATAACCTAGGCAGCCTCCTACAGCGCCGAGGCCAGCTATCTGAAGCGAAAATTAGTTATTCGAAAGCGCTTGCGTTAAACAGTAGTCATGCTGGGACACACATTAACATGGGGAATCTTTTAAAAGATGTTGGCTTATTACTGGAGGCGCAAGTCAGTTATCAGCAAGTTTTGACACTGGAGCCCTATAACAAAGAAGCAAAAAGTAATATGTTATTGGCATATATTTATTCTAGTGCAACCCTCCCCGGTGCCTCATTCAGCGAGCATCTGCACTACGGTCAGTACATTGCCGGGCGTGTCGCCCCCCTGCGCCGCACACATGTGCCGTCGTTAGCGCCGCTCAACCGTCCCTTGCGCATCGGCTGGGTGTCCGCGGATTTGCGCCGCCATGCTGTCACCTACTTTTTAGAGCCTTTGCTGCAGCAATTGCGCACACAGGGCTTCAGCCTGTTTGCCTATGCCAATTCGCACCAGCAGGATGAAATGACCACCCGGATTCGCCAGCACCTGGAGGGCTGGCGTGAGGTGGCTGGCATGAGTGACGCTGAGCTGGTCGACCAGATCGTGACCGACCAGATCGATATCCTGATTGACCTGTCCGGCCATACCGCTGGCAATCGCCTGCCAGTGTTTGCCTGCAAACCCGCGCCGGTACAGCTTACCTGGCTGGGCTATCCGGCCACTACCGGCGTGCCCGGCATGGACTGGCGCATCACCGATGTGCATGCTGAACCTGAAGGACTGACCGAACACCTGAATACCGAAAAGCTCTGGCGTCTGCCGGAAATTTTCTGCTGCTATCAACCCTCGCCCAATAGCCCGGAACCCTTGCCTGGCTTGCCGTGTGAAACATTAAGCCCTGCTGAGCGGGTGCAGGGACTGCCTCCTGAATTGGCTCAGGCTGTCGATCCTGCTGCTCAGGTGATGACCTTGGGCTGTTTCAACAATTTCGCCAAAGTCACGCCGCCAGTGATTAGCCTGTGGAGCCAGATTCTGTCGCGGCTGCCACAGGCGCGGCTGCTGCTGGAAATCCACGGTGGCCAGGACCCCCAGTTTACCGCCGATGTGCGCCAGCGCTTTGTACAAGCCGGCGCGCGGCCGGAACAAATCCATATCGTGCCGCGCAAGCCAGAGCATCAGTATGCGCTGTATCGCCAGCTGGACCTGGCGCTGGATCCCTTCCCGTGTACCGGCGGGACAACCAGCTGTGACAGCTTGTGGATGGGGGTGCCGTTTGTCACCCTGGCCGGGGAATGGTTTGTTGGGCGTATGGGGGTCACGTTGCTGCACAACGCGGGGCTGGATGAGCTGATTGCCCACTCGACGGCGGAATACGCTGACAAGGTGGTGGCGTTGGTCAATGATCTACCCCGGCTGCGTGCCATCCGTCATGGCTTGCGTGAACGGGTGGCGGCAAGTCCGATCATGGACAGCGCACGGTTTGGTCAGCATTTTGCCCAGGCTTTGCGCGGTATGTGGGCAGCAAGCGGCGGGCAAACTTCTTCTGCATCCCCTCTCTGACCGCTACAATACCCCCATGCCCCACGACACCGACGCCTCCTACAAGCTGCTGTTCTCCGCCCCCGAAGTGGTGCGTGACCTGGTGCTGGGATTCATCCCCGACGACTGGCTGCACAGTCTGGATTACACCACCCTGGAAAAAATCCCCGGCAGCTACGTCACCGACGACCTGCGCGACCGCGCCGATGATGTGGTCTGGCGAGTCAAGGCCGACGGTGAATGGGTGTATCTTTATCTGCTGATTGAATTTCAGAGCACTGCCGACCCGTGGATGGCGGTGCGGATGATGACTTACCTTGGCCTGCTCTATCAGGACCTGATCCGGCGCGGCGACGTACTGCCAGGCCGGCGGTTGCCGCCCGTGCTGCCGATTGTGCTGTATAACGGCCAGGGCAACTGGCGCGCCGCCACCGACATTGCCGACCTGATTCCCAAAGCCCCCGGTCTGGTGGCCAAACACCTGCCCAAGCTGGAATACCTGCTGATCGACGAAAACCGCTACACCGACGCCGATCTGGCCGAGCTGAAAAACCTGGTGGCGGCCATCATCCGGGTAGAACATCCGGAAAACGAACAGGCACTGCTGCAACTGATTGATCTGTTGAACGAATGGCTGGAAGGCAAGCCAGAGCTGAAACGCACGTTTGCCATCTGGATCCGGGCCGTGCTGTTAAGACAAAGCAAACACACCCTGGCCTTGCCCAAGGTGCGCGACTTGAAGGAACTGAAGATGACCTTGGCCGAACGGTTTGATCAATGGGCGCAGCAGTACGAGCAGCGCGGCAAGCTGGTGGGGTGGCAGGAGGGCTTGCAGAAAGGTCAGCAGCAAGGTCGACAAGAGGGCGAAGCCCTGCTGCTGCAACGCTTGCTCACCCGCCGCTTTGGCGCACTGTCTGCTGACTGCGTCGCCCGAATCCGTGCCGCAAGTTCAGAGCAACTGGAGCGGTGGAGTGATCGGGTACTGGACGCCAGGACACTGGCCGAAGTCTTTGACTAGGCCTGAACAAAGGTTGCATGGCTGACTTTAAAAGCCCCCGGAGACGGCTCTGCGTTAAAAACGAGGAAATCACCAGGGGCTTTTTCTTATGCCAATACTCTTAGCACGCTTTACGCCATGGTGAATACTTCTGCTGTTGCGCTCAGGTTGCCAATGGTAACCCCGGACAACTTGATCAGAATGTCATTAGTCGTGCTACTGAGACCATCCACATCGGCAAAGAAATACACGTTGGAGCTATAGGTAAATACCACCGCCTGACCCGCTGTTTTGACATCGGCCCCCACCTTGCTGATGGCATCGCTCAGTGAAGAGGCAGCCGCCTTATCGAAAGTAAATTTACCCGTGGTAATTCCGTTGGTCACCCCTGCCGCTGCGGTCACGTCAGGCGCAACGGTAAAGGTCAATCCCAGGCTGGCGGTGGCCAGGTCCAGCTTTTCCGAGCCACCGGTATAGCCGGAGATCGTGTCGTAAGCGCTGGTGGTGGAGTCAGTCAGCGCTGTGATATAAGCCGTGCCGGCGACCGACCCCCCAAAGGCAATGGTGTCTGCACCGGCACCGCCGGTGACGCTGTTGGCTCCCGTGGCTGCTGAAGTGAAGGTCAGTGTATCGGCACCACCTCCGCCTGCCAGGCTGGCAGCAACGGTGCTGGCAGTACTCAGGGTGTCCGCGCCAGCGCCACCCGTGATGACATGCGCGCCGTTGCCATTGGCGGTCACGCTCAGCTTGCCATCTGTTTCTGCTGCTGCATTGAGCACCAGCGCAAAGTTACCCGATTGGCTTGTAGTCAGGGTCGTGCTTGAGGCAATCAGCTCGTCCACTGTGGTCCAGGCCACATCTCCGGTCAGAGACAGGGTCAAGGTTTCAACGCCGGATACATTGTTCAGGTCGGTAGTCGCGGTGTCATCACTTAAAACCAACGTGTCACTGCCATCACCGCCAATGACAAAATCAGCTACGGTCAGATCTGCGCCGCCAGTGACGCTATCATCACCAGAACCCGCCAGCACCGTATCATTGCCGCCACCTAGTGTGATGCTGTCATTGCCGTTGCCGCCAACCAGATAGTCATTGCCATTTTTGCCATCCAGTGTGTCGTTGCCGCTCCCTCCATTCAGGGTGTCGGCACCGGCACCACCGGTCAGGGTGTCGGTGCCGCTGCCGGCGTTGACTTCCAGGCGCGTGGTGTCTGCCGCTGATTTGGCGCTGACGGTGTTGTTGCCTTCACCTACGTTAACAGTAATGGCTTCACCGGCATTGTTGTCGATGGTAATGCTGTCGTTGTTGGCTGTGCCGATCAGCATACTGCTGGTGGCAGAGCCATTGCTAAAATCACTGACGCTTAGTGTGGCGCTGCCACTCAGTCCGGAGGCATCCAGATTGCCCGCCACCAGCGACCCGGCAAAGGTGTAGCTCTGGGTATTGCTGATGCTGACATTGGCCGCGCCAAAATCAGCGCTGGTCAACGTCTGGGCCGTGTTTGTGCTGTCGGTGATTTTCACCGTTTCATAGCCAACGGTTTTGAATGCGCCAGCGCCGTAGGTTTGTCTGGCGCTGACATTCAATACATCCGTGCTGGCCGAGCCATTGGCGGTGAACGTAGCGGCATGGGCCTTGCTGTCATTCAGGGTGAGGTCGGTTGTTCCGGCCATCAGGGTGACCGTCTGGCCACCTGAATCTGCCGACAGGTCATATAGCCGTGCCGCCACCTGGCTCAGGTTAGCCGCAGTACCCAATGTGCTGGTATTTTTCAGTGTCAAGGTTGCGCCGCTGCTCAGGCCATTAGCCAGCGTATCAGCGCTGAAATTGGCTAACGCCCCTGCCAGGGTCAGATTCTGGTTGCCGGAAATCTCCAGCGCGCCGGGGTTGTGGGTCAGCGTCACGGTATTGGCGCTGCTGCCCGCGCTATTCAGGCCCAGTGTGGCCAGATGGTTGGTGCTGGCAGACAGGGTGAGTGCGCCCCCAGCCAGCTTGACGGTGCTGCTGCCCGCGCTGTTTGTCAGGCTGTCCAGCACTAAATTACTGATGCCTTTGCCTACTTCCACGTTCACCTGGTTGGTGTTCAGCCCGGTCAGGCTAGCCTTGGTCTGGCTGTCGGTGGTGGTGGACACCTTGATGGTGCTGTAATCGACGGTAGTAGCGTCAAACACAACATTAAACCCATCAAAAGCCACCTCCACCGTTTCCACATGGCTGATGGTCGGGCGGGCAGGGGTTTGCGTCAGCTTGAGGGTGGCAATATCGTTATCGGTGCTGCTGCTGTCTACAATGACATCGCCACTGATGCTGTTGGCCACGCTGGCCCCATCAATGGTGTCATTGCCCTGAGTGAGCACCAGCGTATCTGTGGTACTGGTCAAGGTAAATTTCTGCCCGGTGCTTTGTCCTTGTTTGGCCGTGCTCAGCGTGCCGGTATCCAGCGTCAGCGGCGTTACCGGGCTGGCGGCGCTGGCTGGCACGCTGCTGCCGCCCAGGGTCATCCCTGTGTTGCTGATTTTTACCGCTGCCGCGCCATTGCTGAACACCAGCAAGGTGCCATCGCTGTCGTCCTGTACGGTCAGAGTGGCAAACAGGGTGCTGCCTTGGTAAATCCGCAGCTGATTTCCCGTTTGCTGAAAACTGTAGCTGCCGGATGCGCCCGGCAGTTCAATGCGCTCGACATTCTGGTCGGCCACCACCCCGGCGGAACCAGTATCGGCAATCAGCTTTTCATAGCCTTCCGCACCGTATACGGGTGCCAGGCTGGACAAGATAAAGCTGTCGTTGCTACTTAAATAAACCTTTGCCATCAGTGTCTCTCTTGTGGATTGGGCTGGGTGGTGCAACCGCAGGCCGGATACGCGGCGCTTCCGCGTGCATTGGGGAAGGGCGGTTGGGGTTCAATGCAGCGCACTGGCTGCTGTGTGCCAGGCGAATCCGCTATTTTCCCATGGTGATACCGCTTTTGTCAGGGGCATGCGGATGTGCTGGCTGCTGCAAGGCTGGCTGGGCGTGACTCTGTGATCTGAACCGGGCAGGGGCCGAGATTGAGTCACTGAGGAGCGAATGGCTGGCGCGGGGTGTCATGCCTGAGGGTGCTGACAAACATGATACTGGTGGATATGGTAGCGGGTAGGATGGTTTTTGACAATGGTTCTCATTTGTTTTGGCGATGGCAAATCCCTTCTGCCTGAGGAACAATAGGGAATAGACTCCGTTTAATCTGTCGACTCCCTAATCCCCCTGCTCACCGGGGGCAAGCCTTTCAACTCAACGCCATCCCGTCACCTGCTGCCCCCACGCTGACACGGCATTGAATGTTTAAGACCGCGAAGCAAACCGTGCTCGTTCGGCTTAACCTAGTAGCCAGTCACGTTGAAACACAAGGGTTCATGTCGCCACGAAGAACTACTCGCCGCACGACACCGAGTCATTCCCGCGCAGGCGGGAATCTAGGCGTGTCCACAGCGTACAGCGGGGTGAGCGCTCATCAGCGCTACCTGCGCCATGTCCACCGCGCCCGCTGTGGCGCGGTCTGGGTTCCCGCCTGCGCGGGAACGACACGTCAGATGAAACTCATGCCGAAAACGGTCGAGTCGCCTGTCATTCGGTTCATATCATGGTGACTGGCTACTAGCTATCGGCATCCAACGGGGGACTATCCGCTGTTTCTTGATGGTTTCCCACCGCCCAGCGATGCGCTATGACGAACTGAATATAGGGGACAGGCGACGGTTTTTTGACGCAGCTCAGGCAAATTTGAGCAGCACCTTGATCTTCGCCTTGATCTCGGCCATCTCGGTCGGTGTGGCTTGCCCCTTGCGTTCAGCTTGCCGGGATTTCCAGTCGAGATTCTTGACTTGGTCCGCCAGTGCTGCACCGGTTGCGCCATTCCCCCCAAGCACGACCTCGAAAGGATAACCCTTGATCTGGTTGGTGATCGGCACGCAGATCAATAGCCCCGAGCGCTGGTTGTAGGCCTTCGGACTCAAGACGACAGCCGGTCGCCGCCCTACCTGCTCGTGTCCGCTCTGTGGCGTGAAATTCAACCAGACAATGTCGCCCTCATCCGGTACGTACACCGCCATCAGAGCAACTCCTGACCCTGTGGCAACCCAAAGTCCTGCTCGGTATGCCGGTTCTTGGCTGTAATGCCGGCCAGCAGATCATCCAGGCTGTAGACCGGTGCTGCCGGCTCGATGACGATACGGCCATTCTCAGCTCGCACTTCGACGGGCTGATCAAGCGAGAGGTGTGCGGCTTCCATGATGGCGGCCGGCAAACGCACTGCGGGACTGTTACCCCATTTCTTAACGAGTTGAAGTGCCATGCCGATCTCCGTTGAAACAAATGTAGATACGTTGACAGTATAGGTAATTTACTTCTCAGTATCAAAGAACGTATCTGGGGACACACTGATTTATTCCCCAACCGCTGGATCTAAGCCTCCTGATCAGCGAACATCAGCCCATTGAACGTGGATGGTGACATGACAAAGCAAGCCAGCTTTTCCGAACTGGAATACGCGACGAAGAAAAAATCACTCGGCGTGAGAGGTGTTTGAGCACGCCTGACAAGCGCTACAATACCCCCATGCCCCAAGACACCGACGCCTCCTACAAGCTGCTGTTCTCCGCCCCCGAAGTGGTGCGTGACCTGGTGCTGGGATTCATCCCCGACGACTGGCTGCACAGTCTGGATTACACCACCCTGGAAAAAATCCCCGGCAGCTACGTCACCGACGACCTGCGCGACCGCGCCGATGATGTGGTCTGGCGAGTCAAGGCCGACGGTGAATGGGTGTATCTTTATCTGCTGATTGAATTTCAGAGCACCGCCGACCCGTGGATGGCGGTGCGGATGATGACTTACCTTGGCCTGCTCTATCAGGACCTGATCCGGCGCGGCGACGTACTGCCAA
>Ga0209599_10000104_pt1 | contig 62551 bp, 56 predicted proteins | sample Shrwel_input2_FT_FD_187534 | JGI IMG/M metagenome (GOLD analysis project Ga0209599, IMG submission 187534) | Subsurface microbial communities from deep shales in Ohio, USA - Utica-3 well 1 S input2 FT (SPAdes) (version 2) ...
GAACAGGAGGTGAGCCTTTAGGGCCGGGAACTACAGAACCGTGCAACGGAAGTGGTGTATCAACAAATCCGTTGGATCCCAGTACCAATATTGGGGAAGGAGGTTGTTCGGGAATTCCTACGGTTGTTACGGTGCCGAACCCAGACGAAGATCCGTGTAAGCAATTAAAAGATATTACAGCAAAGGACAGGTTTAAACTTCAAATGACTGAATTAAAAAATAATATCCCGAATGGAACAGAAGAAAAAGGATTTACCATTAATAGTATTCCTAATAATGAATTTACAAATGTTGTACAAGGAGGAGCGGCAAAAGGAGGAGTAAAACATCCGTATGATACAATGCCATTAGAACAATTATATAAAACTTATGGTACAGCCCATAATCATCTTGAGAGCAATCCTGAACATATAGGTATCTTCACTATCGAAGATCTTGGTAACCTCTTTTACAACGGCTTGTTTGAAACGGCAACAGCAAACCCTTATCGTGTAGATGTACCTGTGAAAGCCGTTATTTATGTTATTACTAAAAGAGGCTATTTTGCAGTAAAAATAAATGATTTTAGTAAGCTAAGTACATTTGTAAAATGGTATAGTGATATGGTGTTGAGTGACATAAATAATGATACTGAAGAAACAGATAAGTATTTGAAAGATTATTTTTCAAATCCAAAAGAATATAATATAACGCCTACTGCAACGCATGACCAGACTGTCATTGGTTTTTTAAGATACATTAGAGATAAAAATATTGGTGTAGATTTGTATGAAGGGAATAAAGACACTTATGGCAACTGGAAAAAATTAACATTGAAAGCGAATTCAGATGGTACTTATTCTTATAACGAAGAACCATGTCCTTTAAAATAAAAATTATTTAATTATGAAACTAAATTTTTTAATGATAGCATTTTTAATCCTACTTTTAAATTTTCAATGCAAAGCTCAAACGCACACTATAAATATGGCAGGAGATAATATTGCTTATGCTCATGGATATTTAAGTACCGGACAATATTATATAAAAGACATCAACAATAATCTTGATAATTTTATAGGAACTTGGGAATATGTCAATGGAAATGAAAAGTTCCAAATCATTTTTACAAAAGTTATTAAACATCATAAAATTTCATCTATTTCTAACTCAAACTATTACGAGGATGGTATAAAATATATCTATAAAAAGTATGTAAATAATGTACTCGTGTTTACATCTCCCGCACGAGACTATCCAAGTTTTAGGACAAAAGACGGTATACTACTGGAAGGTAGTATAAAAGATTATGGAAGAATAACGAAGAATGTATATGTTCCTTTGGCAAATAAGCTGATATATCCTGGTGGTGGACCTGTAGATGCAAGGTGTAAAATCACAAAACTTTCTGCTAATCAAATAAAATTTTATTTATATTTAAGAGATCATTTTCCAAATTATGATGATGAAACGTATGCGGGGCAGCCGCTGTTCAGTGTTCCTAATGATATAATTATGACTAAAGTACCATAAACCTAAAAAACCTCTGCAAAGAGGTTTGGTTTTTTATACGTTGTAAACAGACAACGGAACATGCGAACAAGTACACAGAAGCGTTCGACGGAAGTGGTGTATCAACAAATCCTTTAGATCCTAATACCAATATTGGGGAGGGAGGTTGTTCGGGAATCCCTACGGTGGTTACAGTGCCAAACCCAGATGATAACCCATGTAAAAAAATAAAAACTCAAAGAACAGACACAGAATTTAGCAACAGAATAACCGATCTGCAAAGCAAAACCAATTTAATTAAAGAAACCGGATATTCTCAAAAAACAGATGGACAGTATACTTATCTTGATAATGGAGGCGCTACTTCAAGTTCTAACACTTTAACACCTCCCGATTTGGATGATCCTGCAAATAATGATGTGAATGGAATTATGCATACGCATGTAAAAGATTTTACCTACGGAAATCCTAATGGTACAGGTACAATTGATAAATTAGGTATTAAAATTTTCTCTCCTGCCAATGTATCTTATTTTATGGACATGGTAAAAAATGCTTTTGATGCAGGAAGACCACTTACTGATGTCTATATGGTCATGGTAACCAATCAGGGAAACTATCAAATCAGATTTACAGGTAATCAATATCAGATAAAAACTTTTACTAAAAATCAAACTATAGCACATAGAAAACCTTTTGAAGATTTTATGAAATATAAAAGAGATAAATCTAAAGATTTAGAATTCGGTATGTTAAAATACTTAGACGACAGAATGAATTTAAAAGGTTTAACTTTATATCGAATGAATGATGATGGAAGCAACACAGAAATAAAACTGAATGCAAACAAAACAGACAGAGAAGAAAATAAATGTCCAAATAAAATATAGATTATGAAATACATATTAATAATAATTACTTTTTTCGTTATTTCTTGTAAAGCACAGGTAGTATCATTAGAAACAATGGCTCAATGTCAACAAGAAAATCCTCCTTTTCCTTGTCCAGATAATTTCACATACGTAAAAGATATTAATAATTCATTAAATAAATATGCGGGAATATGGAAAGGATTACATGATGGGAAAATATACGAAATCAAACTAATAAAAAAGGAAAATGTAGATGTGGATGGCATTGTAAAGGATGATAGATTAATTGGAAGGTTAAGAATAACAACTATTGGAAATTCACCGATTACTATTTTTGATAATTTTAATGAGCTTGATGATAGTATGACAAATTTTGGTGGATTAGGATTTCAAAAAGACCTTAATTATTATAAGTTAGCTTTCTTGGGGTCTTTTACTGATGTGTGTCTAAACTCTGGCACAATATATATTAATGTAAAGCCTAATCAACCTAATCAAATGGAATTGTTTTATTTATTAGATACCGATTTTTATACAAAGGAATGTCCACCTACATTTCAAACGACTATACCAGAAAAGCAGAATATTTATTTAACAAAGCAATAAATTAAACCTCTGAAAAGAGGTTTTTGTTTTAATATGCTGTAAATAGACAGGGGGAACAGGAGACGAACCGTTAGGACCGGGAAATCCGGAACCTTGTAATGGAAATGGTGTAGCGACAAATCCTTTAGAACCGAATACCAATATTGGGGAGGGAGGTTGTTCGGGAATTCCTACGGTGGTTACAGTGCCAGAAGATGATAGAACACCATGTGATGTATTTAAGGATAATGATAACATTCCAAAAATTAAAAATAAAATAGACAGTCTTAGGACTTTGGTGACAAAAACTCCGGCTGATACGACAGAAACCTTGGTAACAATAAAAAAGTCTTTCGAAAATTATATTGCGAATGTAAGCAATCAGCAAAATTCGGTGGGTGTAGGAACAATAGGAGCCAGCGGATCGATGACAGATCTTGATGCAGCAGATATCCATAATCATCCACCGCAAAACAATATGCCTATTTTTTCGTTTAATGATCTGATTAGTTTCTATGACAGTTATACTTATGTGAAACCCTCAAGAAAAAAAATATATACTTCTTATCTTGTTAACTTTAACGGTACAACTTATGCATTGAGAATGAATGATGTGAGTGCATTAGATACTTTGTTTGCAGGACTCAATATCGGAACAGCTAATGCAACAGATGCTAATAAAGAAAAAGCTAGGAATAAAGTTAAAGAATTATATAGAGATTATGGATATAAAGAAACAGAAACCTACAACCAATCTCAGTCAGAAAAGATATTTTTGAAAGTAATAAATAATCCAAATTATGATGATACCAATGGGAGTGTATATCTGAAAGATATAAGCAACATCATGAATCCTTATATAGGTACTTGGAAATGGACATCGGGTAACCGTGAAATGGTTTTGACCTTGCTTAAGCAGACAAAATATCATTATTACGTAAGAACCAACAATTATTATGAAGACAGATTGGTAGGTTATTACATTTACAAGGAAAATGGAATTGTAATAGCAGATACTTCTACAGATAATCTTCAGGATGATTATGGACTAAATGTTCAATTTGATATTTCTTGTGGAGGTGGAATTGAAGCGTTTTCTTTTGAAGATACTTTTAGGGGAACAAATTATGAAGTTTCATTAGAAATGTTATCACCAACACAAATGAAATTTAAAGGAAAAATAGGAGAAGGCACTTATCCACGTCCAAGAAATGGCACTATAAATTATCTTTCGGGAACAACATTTCCTCTAAACATGATTTTTACAAAGCAGTAATATAAATCTTCTTTGAACTCTTTTAACCTAGCATAATGAAAAGCATGATTGGAATAGTGAATCAACGGGTTGGTCATCTGCAATGCAATCAAAATATGGAAGTGATTGGAAAAGTAAGGTATCTATGAATTTACAAATGGATGCAATCAGACAAACTAATTATTTTACAACTTGGTCAAATTTAACTCCTGAACAATTCCATATTGAAGTAAAATCAATTATAGATAATGGACAATTTCCTAGCTCTAATAGTAATAATCCGCCAAATAAAAATTGTAACTAATGATAGGGAAAATTATATTCATAGGACTTTTTATTCTAAAAATGAATTTTGTTTTTGCACAAAATATTTACATCTATCCGGAAAAAGGATTTAAGAGAGTAGATTTGAATTTGCCACCAATAGAAAATGATAAAGAATATAAAGTTGAGATAAAGTTTGGAACTGAAGTAGAATTGTCTCAATGTTCAACAGTAAAAAATATTTATATTGATTTCAAGAATCTTAAATTAAAGAAGGGATTTGGTTATCATTATTACGTACTGGATATTCAAGGTGCAATTTTTCAAAAAGATAAGTTGCCACAAGATAAAATGAAATTTCAGTCAGAACAATTAATCAAAAAGAAATTACTCAGTTTTAGTGAATCATTTATTGATTATAAGTATAATTTAAATGTTCCTTTTTTTATACCTGAAAATCTAACTTTAGAATATAGATTATGGAAAGATGATAATGATTATAAATCATTAAAATGATTAATTTTAAATATTGTCTAAACTCTTTAAATTACTTATAAAACAAGAAAAGCACTTCCATCGAAGTGCTTTTTTTTATGTATTCAAAGGGAATTTTAAAATTCCATCGTAACTTCAAGTTTTTCTGCCAGAAGTTGTTCTATTTTTACTTTCAATGGTTCAATGTCGATATTCTGCATTGCGTCATTGGCAAAAGCGTAAAGCAATAATGCCTGTGCTTCCTTTTTAGAAATTCCTCTTGCTCTTAAGTAGAACAAAGCATCTTTGTTTAACTGACCAACTGTACAACCATGAGAACACTTCACATCGTCTGCGAAAATCTCCAATTGAGGCTTTGTGTCAATCGTTGCTCCTTCACTCAATAGAACGTTGTTATTTTGCTGATAAGCGTTGGTTTTCTGAGCAATTTTATTCACAAAAACTTTTCCGTTGAAAACTCCGTGAGATTTATCTTTGAAAATACCTTTGTAATTCTGATAGCTCTGACAATTTGGAGTGTTGTGGTGAACCGCCGTGTGGTGATCTACCAACTGATCTTTACCAATAATGGTGATTCCATTCATGAAAGAGTTGATGTTTTCTCCGTTATGAATAAAATCCAGGTTGTTTCGGATGATCTTTCCGCCAAAAGTAAACGTGTTTACCGTCGTTAAGCTATCTCTTTCCTGTTTTGCGAAAGTATGATCTACCAAATATGAAGTATCGCTGTCATTCTGAATTTTGTGCCAATCTGCTTTTGCATTCTGATACGTGAAAATTTCTGTTACCGAATTGGTAAATACAAAACTCTCATCAAAGTTATGATGACTTTCGATGATCTCAACTTTTGCTCCTTCTTCTACAATCAATAAATTTCTTGTATTGTAGAACATGTTTTCTTCCTGATTTTGAGAAAGATAAAAAACATGAATCGGTTTTTCAATGATCACATTTTTCGGGACTTTAAGGAAAAATCCGTATTTGCAGTATGCCTGATTTAGATTCGTAAAAGCTAGATCTTTTGCAGCAATTGTATTGAAGTATTTATCGAAAATCTCTTTGTGGTTTTCATCATTCAAAGCATAATTGAATGACAAAAACTCTGCATTTTCAATAGAAATATTAGAAAGCTCTTTGTGAAGTTTACCATTTACGAAAACAATCCAGTCGAAATTTTCCTCACCTAAGTGCAGCTCATCAAGCTGTTCTTTGGTGATGTTGTGACTTTCTTTCGGGAAAAAGTTGTACTCTTTTTCTGTAATTTCTTTGATGTTGGTATACTTATATTCTTCGTCTTTCTTGGTAGGAAAACCTAATTCAGCAAATTTTGCTAAAGCTTTAGTTCTGTTTTCGTCCAAAAAACGGTGGCGAAGTGTATTGAGAAACTCAGTATGATTCGTTAAAATTTGTTCGTTTAAACTCATTATTTGAACGTTTATTTGTCAATGATAAGAAAGTTTAGATTTCTATGAATGACAAAGATTGCGTTTTAATTTTTAATTTTTTTTAAATGCTTTAAATCTTTAAATTAATTCAAAAGCCAATCGTAACCTTTGCTTTCTAATTCTAAAGCTAAAGATTTGTCACCTGTTTTAATGATTTTTCCGTTCGCTAAAACATGTACATAATCAGGCTCAATATAGTTTAGCAATCTTTGGTAATGCGTAATTAAAAGAACTGCATTCCCTTCGTTTTTAAATTGATTTACACCGTCAGCAACGATTCTCAAAGCGTCGATATCCAATCCAGAATCGGTTTCATCAAGAATTGCCAATTTAGGATTCAGCATCATCATCTGGAAAATTTCATTTCTTTTCTTTTCCCCTCCCGAAAATCCTTCGTTTAATGATCTTGAAAGGAAATCTTTTTTGATTCCCAATTTCTCGGATTTTTCACGAATCATAGCCAACATTTCTTTTGCAGGCATATCTTCAAGTCCGTTTGCTTTTCTGTTTTCGTTCAAAGCTGCTTTAATGAAGTTGGTAACAGAAACTCCCGGAATTTCTACAGGATACTGAAATGAAAGGAAAATACCTTTATGAGCTCTCTCTTCTGGAGCATCTTCAATAATGTTTTCACCTTGAAAAAGGATTTCTCCTTCCGTTACTTCATAATCTTCTTTTCCTGCAATTACAGAAGAAAGCGTAGATTTTCCGGCTCCGTTTGGTCCCATGATCGCATGAACTTCGCCCGGCTTTATTTCAAGATTAATACCTTTTAATATTTGTGCGCCATCTTCAATTCTGGCATGTAAGTTTTTAATGTTTAACATAAACTTTATTTATCGATCACTAAGTAATACTTAATGCTTTTGTTTTATTATTTTATTAATATTAAGAATTAATAAATTCCTATGTTTAATTTTATGATGAGCTTATTTTAATAATCTGTAAATTTTCAAAATAATCTTTGTCATTCCGAAGGAATTTCAATAGCACTGAAATTCTATATTCAGATTCCTACGGAATGACAAAAGCGCTGCTAATATATTAGTTTGTAAAATTAAAATTTAAAAAGAATCTTAATTTTATATTCTATCCCACAGAACCTTCCAAAGAAATCTCCAATAATTTCTGAGCTTCAATAGCAAATTCCATTGGTAATTTATTTAAAACTTCTTTACTGAAACCATTCACAATCAAAGCAATTGCTCTTTCGGTATCGATACCTCTTTGGTTACAGTAGAAAATTTGATCTTCACCAATTTTTGAAGTCGTAGCTTCATGTTCCAACTGTGCTGAAGGATCTTTTATTTCAATATAAGGGAAAGTATGCGCCCCACATTCGTTACCCATTAATAATGAGTCACATTGTGAGAAGTTTCTCGCTCCTTTTGCAGAGGGCATAACTTTTACCAATCCTCTGTATGAGTTTTGAGATTTTCCTGCAGAAATTCCTTTAGAGATAATCGTTGATTTTGTATTCTTACCAATGTGAATCATCTTTGTACCTGTATCGGCATATTGATGATTGTTGGTTACAGCGATAGAGTAGAACTCACCAATTGAACCGTCACCTTTTAAGATACATGACGGATATTTCCAAGTTACAGCAGAACCTGTTTCCACCTGTGTCCATGAAATTTTTGCTTTCGTTTCGCACAATCCTCTTTTGGTTACAAAGTTGAAAACCCCACCTTTACCTTCTTCATTTCCCGGATACCAGTTCTGAACGGTTGAATATTTAATTTCAGCGTTATCTAAAGCAATCAGTTCTACAACTGCAGCATGAAGCTGGTTTTCATCTCTTGAAGGAGCTGTACAACCTTCCAAATAAGAAACATAACTTCCTTCATCTGCAATTACAAGCGTTCTTTCAAATTGACCTGTACCTGACTGATTAATACGGAAATAGGTTGATAATTCCATTGGACATCTTACGCCTTTTGGAATATAGCAGAAACTTCCGTCAGAAAATACTGCGGAGTTCAAGGCTGCATAAAAGTTATCACCTCTCGGAACTACTTTTCCAAGATATTTTCTTACTAAATCCGGGTGGTTTTTGATTGCCTCTGAAATTGAACAGAAAATAATTCCTTTTTCTGCTAAAGTTTCCTGAAACGTTGTTTTTACGGATACAGAATCTATTACGATATCTACCGCAACATTTGAAAGTCTTTTCTGCTCTTCGATGTTGATTCCTAATTTAGCAAAAGTTGCCAATAATTCAGGATCTACTTCATCTAAGCTTGCCAACTCTGGCTTAGCTTTCGGTGCAGCGTAATATTTTATCGCCTGGAAATCTGGTTTCTCATACTTGATGTTTGCCCATTCAGGTTCTGTCATTTTAAGCCAGATTTTGAATGATTCCAAACGCCATTCTGTCATCCATTCCGGCTCTTCTTTTTTAGCAGAAATAGCACGTACGATGTCTTCGTTCAAACCTGTAGGGAAATCTTCGTAATCGATCTTGGTTTCCCAGCCAAATTCGTATTTTTTATTTTCTAAATCGACTCTTAAGTCGTCTTCAGTGTATTTTGACATTTATTAAATGATTAAAAAATTAAATGATTAGAAAATTAGTTTCGCTTTTTATTATCAGTTTTAGACAGATAATCAATAAATTTTGACAATTGTTTTGAAATTATTTTACAATCATTAATTAAATCGGTTGTATCTTCTTCATATAACATCCAACAAAGGTTTAGCATATTTCTTACTTCCCCACAGCTTCCTTTAGAATATTTTAAGTATCTAATGAATTGTGCATTGTTATTATATTCGCTGCCTTCTGCGATATTATTTGTAATTGACAAAACGGCTCTCTTAATTTGATTTGTCAATTCAAATTCTTTTTTAAATTTTTCTTTACTTAAAAGATTGAAAACATTTTTTGTAAGATTAGTGGCCTGTTTGTAAACTTCAAAATTTTCAAATTCGACAGCCATCGATAATCTTTTAATGTTTAATTATTTAATCTTTTAATTTTTACAAAGAAAAACTCTCACCACAACCACACGTTCTGGCTGCGTTCGGATTGTTAAAAACAAATCCTTTTCCATTTAATCCACCTGAATATTCTAGGACTGTGCCGGCTAAATAAAGAATCGATTTTTTTTCTACAACAATTTTTATTTCATTGTCTTCAAAAACCTGATCTGTTTCTGTTTTTTTGTTGTCAAAACCTAAAACATATTCCAAACCAGAACAACCTCCGCTCTTTACCCCAACTCTTATATAATCTTTTGCCGGATTGAAACCATCTTCTGTCATTAGTTGAATGGCTTTTTCCTTAGCATGATCTGAAACTTTTATCATTGTATTTATTTAGAATGATTTAATAATGCAAAAATACGAACAATAATCAGTATATAAAAATCAACGTTTTTATTTTATCAATTTTTATCATCGATGGTTTAACTTTGAGGTATATTTAAAATCAAAACTATAAATCAAGAAAATAATGAAAAAACTAGGCATTTTAGCCACGGTCTTATTGATGCAGACCGCTTTTGCGCAGACCAACAGATTTGTTTATCAGGTGACTATGAAGCCAGATGCTTCCAATAAAACAGATGTAAAAACAGAAAATGCCTATTTAGATATTTCTGCTGAAAAATCAATGTTTTATTCTGAAAATAGAATTAAGAGAGATTCTGTCATGAAAGCTAATTTTCAGAGTGGTGGAGCGAGAGGATTTAACCGAGATCAGATGGAAAGTTTAAGATCAAATATCAATTATTCCATAGAAAAAGATAAAAAAAATCAGAAGATACTTTATAAAGACCGTTTAGGCAGAGATATTTATTCTTATGAAGAAGATCGTCCTCTCGACTGGAAAATTTTATCTGAAACTACAAAAATAGGAGAGTATAAAGTTCAGAAAGCTGAGACTGATTTTGGCGGTAGAAAATGGACAGCATGGTTCACAACAGATCTTCCTTATCAGGATGGACCGTATAAATTTACCGGACTTCCCGGATTGGTGGTGAAAGCAGAAGATTCCGAAGGAGATTATTCTTTTGATTTAATGAAGAATTACAAAATTTCAGATTTTCCTGAAATGACGACTTTCGGAAATATAATTAAAGTAAAAAGATCTGATTATGTAAAACAACAGGAAAAATTCAAATCTGATCCTATGTCTTTTGTAAACAGTCAGCGTGGCGGAGGAATTTCTGCTCCAATGAGAATGGGAGGCGGTGGAAACCAGAATCCTGCAGATATGAGAAAGCGTATGGAAGAAAGAGTAAAAGAGGAGCTGAAGAAAAACAGCAATCCTATTGAATTAAAATAAAAAAAATACCTGAAGGAAATGTCTTCAGGTATTTTTTTTATTTGACTATGCTTAAACTCTCAATTAAAAAATGACAGTTATTTTTATCTTAAAAGTTGATTAAAAGTATCTCCCTGCTTAATATCTCCAGAGTTATAGCCTTTCATGAACCATTCTTTACGCTGTGCCGATGAACCATGCGTGAAGCTTTCCTGATTTACATATCCTTGTGATCTTTTCTGAATATTGTCGTCTCCAACAGCTTCTGCTGCTTCTACGGCAGATTCTAAATCTCCAGGCTCAAGAAATTTTTCTCTTTCGTTAGAATATCTTGCCCAAAGTCCGGCATAAAAATCTGCCTGAAGCTCTGTAGCTACTGATACTCTGTTCATTTCTTCTTCAGAATATTTTCCGCTTCTTCTCAACTGGTCGGTTTTGTCTAAAGTACCCAGAAGGTTTTGTACGTGATGCCCCATTTCGTGAGCCATTACATAAGCAATGGTAAACTCGGTAACTTTTGCTCCGAATTTTTGCTGTAATTCCTGAAAGAAGCTCATATCCATATAAACAGACTGGTCTGCGGGACAATAGAAAGGTCCCATTGCCGATTGTGCAGTTCCACATCCTGATTGTGTTTGAGATTCAAATAAAACTACTTTTGCAGGTTGGTATCTCATGCCGTTATCAGCAAAGATTTTCGTCCAGGTTTCTTCGTTTTCAGCGGTAATCATTTTAATGAATTCTCCTACCTGAAGCTCGTTTTGGTTCAGTTCTCTCTGTTCAGTTCGGGGTGCAGAATTTCCTCCTGAAGAAAGAATGGCCGAAGGATCACCTCCTAAGAAAAATACAATTGCAGCAATGATGATTGTTCCTAATCCGCCTCCTACAATTGCACCACCGCCACCAGATCCTCTTCTGTCATCTACGTTGCCGCTTCTGTCGTCTGTCCATTTCATTGTTTCTTATTTTTATGTGTAAATTTAAAATATTAAATAATATTTTTGTCAAAAATTACAACTAAAGTGAGAAAAATTAAAATTGCTCTTTTATTTCTGGGTTTTATAAGTATAAAATCCTGTAATGATGCTGAATCTAAAGAAGATGAAGTGCAAAACGTTGATAAAAAATCGGCTATTGAAACACAATTATCAGTAAAGCATATTGATACGGCTGATGTTTTGGTTACAAAGTATAAAATCTGGAAAAACAATAAGCTTTTTAAAGAAATTGTAAAAAGAGATACTATTCCGAGTTTAGGAGATACATTGTAAATTGTAGAAGATGAGTCTGGCAATGAGCATAATGCCAAGGTGAAAAAAGATTATGAATTTTATATAACCGTTCAGTAATGAAAAAATCTAGTTCTGTAAAATTACTTTTCGTAACAGGAATTCTTGCAGCCTGTTCTCAGGAAAAACCAAAAGAACAGTGGGGTAGTGAGAAAAAGGTTTATATGAGATCGGATACTACCGCTTCATATTCGAGATCACACGGTTTTATAAATGGCTTTTTGTTGTATCATGCATTTAGACCTTACGGAATGTATAGCAATGGTGTTTATCAAAGAGCTGGATATTACAGCGATGCGATAAGTACAAAATCCAATATAGGAAGAAGTTCTTACAAAGGTAGCGTTGTGAGAGGAGGATTGGGTAGAAGTGGCTTTAGAGCATCATCATAGCTATGAAGAGAATACAATCGCAATTCAGGAAAAACTGGGAACACAAACTTGAAAATTTAGGATTTGGCTATCATTCGCTGGAAGGACTATATTGGGATGAAAGTCACTATTATGAATTTTCAATGGAAGAAATCAATAAAATTGAAAATGCAACTGCAGAATTGTGGCAAATGTGTCTTCAAGGAGTTGATTATATTATAGAGAAAAATCTTTGGGATAAATTCAATATTCCTGAATCATTTAGAAAATATATTATTACAAGTTGGGAAGAAGATCATCCGTCAATCTATGGGAGATTTGATTTGGGTTTTGATGGTGAAAATGTAAAGCTACTTGAATTTAATGCAGATACACCAACCTCTTTGTACGAAGCTTCGGTGATACAGTGGTATTGGCTGCAGGAAATGTTTCCTTATAAAGATCAGTTTAATTCTATACATGAAAAATTGGTTGATTATTGGACGTATCTTAAAAAATATATGAATCCGCATTATATTTATTTTTCATCACTAACTAATATTGAAGATGTTACGAATGTAGAGTATTTGCGGGATTGTGCAACACAGGCAGGTTTCGAGACAGAATTTATTCCCATTCAGGATATTGGCTGGGCAGAAAACATTCAGGAATTCATTTCCGGAGACAATACCATCATGGAATATATTTTTAAATTATATCCTTACGAATGGATTCTGGAAGACGGTTTTGGTGAGAAACTGGTAAACAATAATTTCAGATCTCAATGGATGGAGCCGGCTTGGAAAATACTTCTTTCTTCTAAGGCGATTTTGCCTGTTCTTTGGGAGATGTTCCCCAATCATCCGTATTTGTTAGAATGTTATTTTGAGCCGAAAGATTTGAAAGATTTTGTAAAAAAGCCAATTTACTCAAGAGAAGGAGCCAATGTGAGTTTATTTAAAAACAATATTTCTGTAGAAGAAAATGAGGGTGATTACGGAAAATATGGCTTTATTTATCAACAGTTATTCGACCTTCCAAACTTTGACGGAAATTATCCAGTGATCGGAAGCTGGGTAATTGGTCAGGAAGCTGCCGGAATCGGGATCAGAGAAAGCATACATTTGATTACCAATAATCAGAGTAGATTTGTTCCTCATTTGATTGACTCGAACAAAATTTACATAAAAGAAAAGGAGCTGTAAAAATCAGCTCCTTTTTATTTCGATGGATTCTGGATTATTTCCCAAAACCAATGTTTCCTTTTTTATCAGAAAGATTTCTTTTAAAATTGATCATACTTAAAGCCGTCACTGCTGCTTCTACACCTTTATTACCAAGATCGCCGCCGCTTCTGGCAATAGACTGTTCTTTGGTGTCATCTGTTAAAACACAGAAAATAGTAGGCGTATCGGTTAAAATATTACAATCTTTAATTCCCTGTGCTACAGCATCGCATACAAAATCAAAATGCGGAGTTTCACCTCTTATAACACATCCGATAGCAATTACTGCATCAAATCTACGCTCCTTGCAAAGCTGCATACTCGCGTAATTTAATTCAAAAGCTCCGGGAACAGAAAACAATTTGATGTTTTCTTGTTTTACACCTTCTTTTGCGAGAATTTCTAAAGCTGCATCACGTAGATTGTAAGTTACAAAATCATTCCACTCAGAAAAAACAATGCCGATAGAAAAATCTTCGGCATTATTTATATGAAGTGGCTTGTAATCTGAAAGATTAACTGTTGCCATTATTTAGTAATATTTAGTCATTTCAATATAAGAATCAGACATTCCGTTGTCGTAGTCCTGATATTTTTCGTCGATTGATGCGAAATATTTTTTAGCTTCCGCATTTTTCTTCATTCCTAAAGCAAGAATACCCGCTTTTCTGGTGAAGTAGTAAGAAGTGTAAGGATCGTCTGAAGCTGAAGCTGCTTTGTCTAATAATGATAAAGCTTCATCATTTTTATTAAGACCAGATTGTGCATCTGCCATTGCACCATATTTCATTGCCATCAACGTTTTGTTGTCAGAAGTAAATTTATCTAACAAATCGTAAGCTTCCTGAAATTTACCTTCTTTAAATTTTAATAAACCTGCATTGTAAGCAGACAATTTACCAATTTTAGTTGAAGAATATTCGTTATATGTTCCTAAATAACCAGGATTTGCTGCAGATTTTCCGCCAAGAGCTTCTTTATCTTTACCTTCTGTAAGATTTTTTTGTGCTGCTAAGTAAGTTTTTACAGCTTCAGCATTTTTTGGGGCAACCACAAACTGTTGGTATCCGAAAAAACCTAAAACTCCTAAAACTAAAGCTCCAAAAGCAATGCTTAGTGGCTTTTGATATTTTTCAAGGAATCTTTCTGTGTTTAAAGCCTCTCTGTCAAGATCTTTAAAAAATTCCACTGTTTCTTTACCTTCTTGCTCATTTGGAGCATTTTTTCCCAATTTTGCCATAAATTCTTAAAAAATTGAACTGCAAATTTAATTGTTTCTGAGGGATATACAAAATACTTTGCAGGTATTATTAAATGAATTGTAAATTCTTTATTTTCTTGTTGATATTATCGTAATTCCAAACGAATAATTTGTTTGCTTAATTTTTATGGATTGATCTTATAGCTTGAAATTTTCCAGTCTCCATTTACACTTTTAAGTCCGAAAGTTGCTTTCAAAGATGTAGTTTTACCGTTTTTATCGGTTACATCATACGTTGCATTTACGCTTGCTACATTTGGGTTGGAAGCATTTGTTGTTATATTTTTTACATTAACATTTTTCACTGCTCCAAAACCAGAAGTTGGATTTGAGAAAGACTCATAACTTCCCCAACTAGGATTGCTTGATGCATCGAATGCTGCTTTCAGATTTTGTGAACTTACATTGTTTAAAAACTTGCTTACCGTAGCTTTGGGATCTGCTGTCGGTTGTTTAGGTGTTGCAGGAGTCGCGTTTGGATCTGTTCCTGTTGCAGGAGTTGTTCCTGTAGGATTGTTAGGATCAATTACTGCACTTGGATCCTCTACTACCATTGTAGAATCGGTTTTTGGTACTTCAGGGACTTTTAATGCATTTGGATTTACATCTAATCCTATTTTTGACATCTTGAAAGTTTTTGCTGTCGTTTTTACAGAAACTGTAATGTCAATTTTATTATCAACAATTTTAGATGCCAATAAAGATGAGAATCTAAGATTGAAGCCTTTAAAATTATTATCCTGCATCAGATTTTTAGCTGTTGAAAGCTTTACTCCGTTGCTGAAAACCTCTAAAGTTGTTTCTAAACCTGCTCCGGTAAATGCAATTGGTTTTCCTGCATTGTCTACCAATCTTGGAATAATCTGCATCGCAGTAGCACCACTGCCATTATCACCGGATAGCTGGGTAATAATGCTTAATGAGTTTGCACGAACATCATTTGAATCGCTTTCCTTGGCTTTATCGTCACCAAAAATATTCATTTCACCTAATGATGGAGGAGCTGTACTTGCCCATTCAATACCGTTTTGTTGTGCAACCTGATCTGCTAAAGACATAATCTCAGGAACTTTTTTTCCATTGATAAGTTGCCCTAAAGCTTTTAACTCATTTACATCACCTTCAGCTTCTACACCAAATGTTTTTAAAATATATAAAGCTTCATTAAACTTGATCTGCTCGATTGTTGTAAGGCTGGATGCCATATCATTGATGCTCGACTGCAGAGTCTGTGTCGTTGTTGCATCTACAGAATCTTTTTTACAAGCTGTAAAAAGAAGCAAACTGAAAATCAGAAGAAAAGTTAGCTTTTTCATTTGTTTATGGTTTGGTGCAAATTTACTAAAACCTTTATTAATACAGATTTTTTATTTTTTGTTTTCTTTTTCCTTTAAATCTTCTTTGAAGAAAGAACTAAAAATGGTTTGCATATTTGGAAAAGATTCATCCTTCCAATAATTGTTGGTATAATTGCTATTGTCTTTATTGAATTTCACTTTTGCAACATCATTGTTGTCGCTAAAATCTATTTCTGTAGGATAAAAATTTCTATAAACAATTACCTGATTATAATTTGGCTCGCTTTTGTGTTTCAGTTTGATGAATGCAATTTCATTAGACTCAAAAAAATCTCTTAAAGTTTTTTTTGAATCTTTTTCATAAGAATGATTAATAATTGATTTTATATCAAATAATCTATACCCAAAAAGCGCTAGTTCCTTTTCCTGAAGTGCCTCGCCAGTAATTTCGATTTCATCTTTATTGCTGCTTTTAAGCTCCTTTATTTTTGCTTTTTTGGCATTATATTCTCCTATATTTCCAACATCTTTCAATTTTGGTAAATCAAGAAAGCTGTTGTAGTCCCAAGAACTTGTTTCTTTTTTTTCATTCTTAGCATCTTCTAATCTGAAAATTCTGTATTGTTCTACATTTGTACTTTTAAGTTTTTTTGTTTTGTTATCAAATACATAAGTAATTATTCCGTCTGTATAGCAATTAAGTTTACTGTTTAAAGTTACATAAGTATTAAAGTTTCCTTTTATGAGAACATATCTTGCAGGTTTGTTGTTTTTGATAACGACCGCTTCAATATCTTTTACCCTATCATTTAATTTAACAACATCTTTATCCAATTCGGCATACGAAAATGTTCCGAGAGATAAATTGTCATATACTAATTGAAATTTCTCCTGAGAAGTGTTTAAAGATTTTCTGTCAACTTTCCCATCAATATCGGAGTACGCTATGATACTGCCGTCTTTACCAAATACAGAAACCTTAGGAAGTGGAAGGTTTGTTTTTTCTGAAACAAAAGTGGTCGTTTGTGCATTAAAGAAGTTTAGCACCAACACAAAAAGAAGTGTAAGAAATTGAATTTTTTTCATAGTTTACAGTTTAAGTTTAAAATCTTATTTACTTTAAAGACAACTTAATTTTGAAAAGGTTGCCTAAATAAAAAAAAGACTGATTTGTTACAAATCAGTCTTTTGAAGTTTTATTTTGTTACAAGTCCTTAGAAAGGATACTCATAAATTTCAGATTCGTGAAGGAAAGGGTTTCCTGTCGGAATTAATTTCAATTTAGCCAATGCAGACATTACTGTAAAGATAAATAATCCTACTACAAATAATACAGCACCCAGTACTAATAATAATACTTCTGGAGTATTCCAGTAAGGACCTACTGTTCCAGGCATTACCATATTGAAATAATCTAAAAGGTGTCCTAAAATTACAACTACTGCCATAATAGTAACCACTTTGTAATTTCTCTTAATGCTTGAACTTACCAATACCAATAATGGTAATAAGAAGTTGATAATCAACATTGGTAAGAATGTAACTCCGTAGTGTTGGAATCTTCCGAAGAAGTAGTTAACCTCTTCCGGTACGTTTGCATACCAATATAACATAAACTGAGCAAACCAAGTGTACGTCCAAAGCATACTTGTAGCGAAAAGGAAAACCCCTAAATCGTGTAAGTGGTTATCATTGAACTGTGGTAAGAATCCGTTTTTCTTAAGGTAAACACTTAGTAAAATAATTACTGCGATACCACTAGAAAGACAGCTAACCATAGAATACCAAATATACATTGTAGAGTACCAGTGAGGGTCAATAGACATCAACCAATCCCATGCCCAAGCTGCAGAAGCAAACCCGAAGAATGCAATATATCCTACTGCCCATCTGTAAAGGAATTGATACTCAACCAAAGATTTAGTATCATCTACTTTTTTAGATTGTGCTTTCAGTTTCCATGCGAAGAAAGATGCTCCAATTACATAGATTAAAGTTCTGATTGCATAGAAAGGTATATTTAAGAATCTTTTCTTTTCAAATAAGATCACATCAAAATGTGCAGAGTTAGGATCTGTTAAATCCGGATCCATCCAATGGAATAAGTGACCTTGGTGAAAGATATTCAATAACATTAATATTACTAAAATTGCTCCACCGTAAGGAATATAAGAAGCAATAGCTTCCATTACTCTTGTAATAATAATAGGCCATCCTGCGTGAGCTGCGTGCTGAATACAGTAGAAAAACAATACTGCACAACTTATTCCGAAGAAAAAGACAGCTACAAAATGTATTGCTGCTAAAGGTTGATTATGAACCTGCATTGTCGCATGTTCTAAATGCGAAGCATGATCTTGAGGACCCACCATTTCACTAGAGTGAGTAGGCGCATCGTGACCTGAAGAATGAACTGCCTCCATCATGTGTTCTATTTTTTCTGCAGTTAAGCCATGATTCATGAAATAACCGACTCCAAATAGAACTAAACCTACAACAAGAAGTATTATAGAAGTTGATTTTAATTTTGGTGAAAAACTATACATTTCTTTTCTTATTTTTTAGTTGCGGTAGAATCTGTTTTTGCTGCTGTAGCTGAAGCTGCTGCCGGTGTTCCTCCTTTTTTAAAGGCATTCATTACATACATTGCAACTCTCCATCTGTCTCCAGCGTTAAGTTGACCTGCGTAAGAACCCATTGCATTTCTACCGTTTGTTAATACATAATGAACAGAACCTACAGTGATTTCTCTGTCTGCATAATTTGGTACACCTGAATATGCTCCACTTTGTACAATTGGTCCTTGACCATCACCTCCTGTTCCGTGACATGCTGAACAAGTATGATCAAATAATATTTTACCTCTTTCAAGATCTTTCGCTGCATTAGCAGGGTTTAGCGGAGAAGAAGTTACTGCTTTTGAAGCATCATAACCAGCATTATATTCGTCTGGATTCTTTGGAAGTTTACCTTCTGCAAAAATTCCATCTTTATTTTGAGCTACTGCACCTTCCACAGGACCAAGACCTGTTGCGCCATTATTTCTTACAAATGCCGGAATTTCATTTTCGTGATCAGAATATGCAAGCTCAGCTTTCATTAATGGATCATAAGCTACCGGAAAATACATATCCGGGAAATATACCAATGGTGTATTTTCTTTTGGTCCGCAAGAATTAAGTAGAACTGTTGTTACACCTAAAACTGCTGTGATTTTTAGTATATTCTTTTTCATTTTAAGCATCTTTAACAGTTATTTCTTCAACTCCCGTGTCAACAAGCAGCTGCTTAATAGATTCTACATCTTCAGTAATAAATTCCATCATGAATTTATCATCAGTAGTTCTTGGATCAGGATTCTGAGCCGGTGCACCAGGATACATTTTGTTTCTAACCAAGAAAGTTAAAGACATCATGTGTGCAGCACAGAATACCATTAATTCAAACATTGGAACTACGAAAGCAGGCATATTATGTGCCCAGTCGAAAGCTGGTTTACCACCAATATTTTGAGGCCAGTCGTGGTTCATTACATACCAAGTAACTGTTGCTCCAATACTTACTCCGTAAAGAGCGTATAAAAAAGCTGCATCAGAAATTCTTGTTTTCTTTAAACCTAAAGCCTTATCAAGCCCGTGAACAGGGAAAGGAGTATAAACTTCGTTTATCGCAATTCCTTTATCGTTGAATGCTTTCACGCCGTTCATTAGATCGTCGTCATCAGCATAAAGTCCGTATACAATTTTAGTGGTGCTCATCTCCTTCTTTTGCTTTATAAGTTTCACCTGAGATTTTCAAAATCGATTTTAATTCTGCCTGTGCAATTACAGGGAATGTTCTTGCATACAATAAGAATAATACAGAGAAGAATCCTATTGTTCCTAAGTATACACCTACATCAATAATTGTTGGTTTAAACATCGTCCAAGAACCAGGTAAGTAATCTCTTGAAAGGTTAATAACGATGATGTCAAAACGCTCAAACCACATACCGATATTAATGATCAATGCGATAATAAATGTAGCAATGATGTTTGTTCTTACTCTTTTGAACCAGAATAATGCAGGGATAACTAGGTTACAGATAATTAGTGACCAGAAAGCCCACCAATAAGGTCCTGTTGCTGCACCTGGAGAAAGATAAGTAAAATCTTCATATCTTGAACCAGAATACCATCCGATAAAATATTCAGTTGCGTAAGCTACTGTTACCATCCCACCTGTTAAGATAATTACGATGTTCATAATTTCGATATGATACATTGTAATGTAGTCTTCTAAGTGACAAACTTTTCTAGCGATCAACAATAGTGTCTGTACCATTGCAAATCCTGAGAAGATTGCTCCTGCAACAAAGTATGGAGGATAGATTGTAGAGTGCCATCCTTTAATAACCGATGTAGCAAAGTCAAATGATACTGTAGTGTGTACCGAGAATACAAGAGGAGTAGCCAAACCTGCAAGAACCAAAGATAATTCTTCGAATCTCTGCCAGTGTTTTGCTTTACCACCCCATCCGAATGCAAGGAATGTATAAATTTTCTTCGTCCAAGGAGTTTTTGCTCTGTCTCTGATCATTGCAAAGTCAGGGATCAACCCCATAAACCAGAATACTGTAGATACAGAGAAATACGTAGAGATCGCAAATACGTCCCAAAGTAGAGGAGAGTTGAAGTTCCCCCAAAGAGAACCGAACTGGTTTGGAAGAGGAAATACCCAATATCCTACCCAAACTCTACCCATGTGGATAACCGGGAAGATCGCTGCCTGTACAACTGCGAAGATCGTCATCGCTTCCGCAGAACGGTTTACAGACATTCTCCAACGTTGTCTAAATAATAATAATACTGCGGAGATAAGTGTTCCGGCGTGACCGATACCTACCCACCATACGAAGTTGGTAATATCCCAACCCCAGTTAATAGTTCTGTTAAGCCCCCATGCTCCAATACCTGTCCCGATCGTGTAAGCGATACAGCCGAATCCGTAGATGAATAGAACTAAGGCTGCATATAGTGATACCCACCATAATTTCCCTGCTCTTTCTTCGATAGGTCGTGCAATATCTTCTGTGATATCGTGATAAGTTTTGTGACCAATAATCAGAGGTTCCCTTATCGGAGCTTCGTAATGTCCTGACATTTTTTACCTATTTATTATTTAAACTTTATTTTTCTATTCTGTTTCTTACTTTAGTGTGATAGAACACATTTGGTTTTGTTCCGATCTCTTCAAGTAAATGATATCTTCTGTTGCTAGAATATAATTTTCTAACTTCAGATTCTTTGTCATTCATGTCTCCAAACGTTAATGAACCTGTAGAACAAGCGGCTGCACAAGCTACTGATTCTTTGAATTCACCATCTGTAACCTTTCTGTTTTCCTTCTTAGCATTTAAGATGGTTGCCTGAGTTTTTTGGATACATAATGAACATTTTTCCATTACCCCTCTTGTTCTTACAACAACATCCGGGTTAAGCACCATTCTTCCTAAATCATTATTTTGATTAAAATCAAAACGATCATTTAAGTTATATGTAAACCAGTTGAAACGTCTTACTTTGTATGGGCAGTTGTTTGCACAATATCTGGTACCAATACATCTGTTGTAAGCCATGTGGTTTTGCCCTTGCTTACTGTGTGATGTTGCCGCTACAGGACATACAGTTTCACAAGGAGCGTGGTTACAGTGTTGACACATTACCGGTTGGAAAATCACATCAGGACTTTCGTTTGGTTCTATTAGAATGTCGTATAGATTCGGAACGTTTAATCCTCTTTCAACACCTTCTTTAGTTTCGATCTTCTCTTTTGCAGAATAGTAACGGTCAATTCTTAACCAGTACATATCTCTAGACATTCTGATCTCTTCTTTACCTACTACAGGAACATTGTTTTCTGCCTGACAAGCAATAATACATGCTCCACAACCAGTACAAGAGTTCAAGTCAACAGATAAGTTGAAGTGAGGCCCGTCTGTATCATCAAATGCATCCCAAAGATCGATTTTACCTGCAGGAAGTGCACCGCTTATTGTGTGATATTCCAATGGTTTGTTCCAACCGTGGTGTTCGTCATCAAATGCTACATTTAAGTATTCCGTTAACGGAACTTCTTTAGCAATATCATAACGACCCATTAGAGTATTTTGAAGCTGAATACCAGCAAACTCGTGGCTTTCACCTGTTTTCTCTATCTTAACATTTGAAACTGCAAGGTTAGAACCATCAAATAGAGGGTAAGCATTTACACCTGTATCTGCTGTTGCTCCAGAGTTTTTCTTACCATATCCAAGTGCAAGACCTACAGATCCGTCAGCTTGTCCAGGTTGTATAAATACAGGAACATTTTCTATAGTTACTCCGTTTACAGTAAGGTTTACAATAGAACCATCCAGCTGCATTCTTGCATTCAGATCATTTTCTATTCCTAATCTTTCTGCATCTTTAGGAGATATTGTCAAATAATTATCCCAAGACATTCTTGTCAATGGATCTGGTAATTCCTGCAACCAAGGGTTGTTTGCCTGAGTTCCGTCTCCGATTGAAGTCTTAGTATATAAAACTAATTCTAAATCTGAAGCTTTAAAGTTTCCTAATTCAGCAACAGCCTGTGCAGCGTTTCCGCCAGCGTAAGATAAAGTAGTTGCATTAGCAGAAGCTACAATACCATTGTATAAAGCTTTGTTGAATGAAGTTCCTCCTAAAAGAGAAGCTGAATTAGCTTTTAAATAATCGTAATAGTTGTTTGCAGCATTGTTTTTTCCATTCTTCCAAACCAATAAAGATTCTTCGATCTGTCTTGATTTGTAAATTTTCTGGATCGTTGGCTGCATTAATGAATAAACTCCAGTTTGAGGTTCAATATCACCCCAAGATTCTAGCCAGTTAGCTACAGGAATTACAGCTTTCGCTGCTTTATACATTTCGTTCTTCTTATCCGCAACAGCGATAACATAAGGAACTTTAGTTAAAGATTTTTTGAAATCCTGTCCTTTGTGGTGAGAATATATAGGATCTACGTTGTTAGTAATTAATACACCAACTTGTCCACCATTCATCCATCCTAAAAACTCCTGAAATCTTGCTTTGTCAAATTCTTTAAGGAAGTTTGCTTTACCGGTGAAAGCTACTGAACCTAATTTTTGGTTAATAAGGTGAGCTAAAACCTGAGCTCCTTTAGAACCGTCAGCAAAAACAACAGCTTTGCTTCCTTTTGCCAACAATTCTTTAGCAATCTCAGAAGCTAATTTATCTGAAGAGCCACCTCCAACGATTGCATTGTAAACTTCAACCAAAGTTTTGTTTACTGCGCTTGGCTTTAATCTATATCTTGAATCTGCATTCGCTCCAGTTAAAGACATGTTTGATTCCACCTGAATGTGTCTCAACATGCTTGCTCCCGGTTTTCTTGCTGCAGCATAAGAAGTTTCTAAACTTGCAGCATTGTATTCTCCTAAGAAATCTGCCTGGAAAGCAACCACCAATTCTGAACCTTTAAGATCATAAACAGGTAAAGCTCTCTGTACGAATACTTCCTGTGCAGCATCCAAAGAAGCAGCGTAAGGAATCGCATCGTAAGTCACCAGTTCAGCGGTAGGATATTTTGCTTTGAATTCAGCAAACAATTTTTTGAAGGTAGGTGAAGCAAAAGAGTGAGATAATAAAACAATTCTTTTACCTGAAGCTTTCGCCTCTTCCAGGCCTTTGATTACGAAATCATCTACTTTATCGAAAGTTTCGTCTTTACCATCTAGTTTAGGCTGCTTTACTTTGTCGTTATCATATAGAGAAAGTACACTTGCCTGAGCTCTTGCATTCGTTTTACCTAAATCACCTGCAGCCGGATTCGGATCTATTTTAATAGGTCTTCCTTCTCTTGTTTTTACCAAAACGCTAGCGAAGTCATAACCATCAAAATAAGTTGAAGCGTAATAATTAGGAACTCCGGGAATAATTTCATGCGGTTTTACCACATAAGGGATTGTCTTAATTACCGGAGCTTCACAAGCTGCTAAGGTAACTGCTGCTGTAGAAAAACCTAATAGTTTTAAGAAATCTCTTCTTGATGTACTAGATTCATTTTTTTCAGCGTCTCCTAAGAAATCTTCTACCGGAATTTCTTCTTGGAACTCTTTAAGAGCCAGCTTACCATTTAAAGCAGGGTCTTTAAGTTCGTGAATACTTCTAAATTGTATTTTGTTTGAAGCCATTTATACTTCTGATTTTTTAGTTATTAATAATGACATTTACCACACTCAAGACCTCCAATTGCATCTACAGTAATTTTACCGCCATCTTTAGGGTATTGCTTTTTAAGCTTTTCGTGTAGATTTTTGAAGTATTCTTTATTATAACCGTTGTTCATATCAATCTCAGTTGTTCTGTGACATTCGATACACCATCCCATAGTAAAGTCATTTGCCATCTGTACAACATTCATTGTATCTATTTTACCGTGACAAGCCTTACAAACAACATCAATTTTGTTGTCTGGGTTTTTCTTGTTGAATGAGTTTATGATCGCTTGTTCACCTGCTACAACGTGTTGTGCGTGGTTGAAATAAACGAAATCCGGCATATTGTGAATTCTCGTCCATTCTACAGGAGTTGTTTTACCGGTATACTGTTGCTTTTCAGAATCCCATCCTGTTGCAGCATATATTTTTTGAATTTCTCCGTCGTAGAATGCTTTGTCTTTACCTGGCTCAAGGTATTTACCGTTGTATTCAGAAATCGTTCTGTGGCAGTTCATACAAACATTCATAGAAGGAATTTCAGATACCTTACCGTATTTAGCACTTGAGTGACAAAGTTGACAGTCGATTTTGTTTTCTCCTGCGTGAATTTTGTGAGAGAAGTAGATAGGCTGTTCCGGCTTATAACCTTTGTAAACACCAATCCACATGATCCAGTTCCATACACCATAAGTTGCTAAAATTGCCAATACAGCTAATAGACCTTTACCAACATAGTGATACTTTGCATAGATTTCACTGAAAGATTTAACTCTTGTCTCATTAAGACCCGCTAAATCTTCTGATTGACCTAATTTCACTAATTGTCTCAGTTTAAGCAAGATCCAAACTAATAGACCTGCAATTGCTAAAAGTGAAATAATTACAATGTTTGATGTTGTGTTGTTTGCCGGAGCTGCTTGTGCTCCATCTGTTGCAGTTGCTGTTCCTGCATCCTTTTTAGGCTCTTCAGGAGCCGGAGGATTAGTTGTATAGGCTAAAATGTCATCAATATCCTTTTCCGTAAGATTAGGAAACTGCTGCATTTCAGTTTTGTTGAACTTTTCAAAAACTTCATTGGCGTATTTATCACCAGAAGCTCTAAGTGCTTTATTGTCTTTAATCCACTTATAAAGCCAATCTTTCCCAAGTCCCTGATCTTTTTCAAGTCTTGCAACAACACCTTTCAATGCCGGACCAACAACTTGTTTGTCTAAAGCGTGACATGCCGTACAATTCGCTTTAAATAGTTTTTCGCCGTTTTTGGGATCACCGTCTTGCCCGTAAATTGAAGCACTTGTTGACAACAATAAACCTATCGCAATCAGCCCTTTTTTATAATGCTTTCTCCAACTAATCATTTAAATTATCTTATGTTAGTAAATATTGAATATGTAATCAATCCCGCAAAAATAATATTTTTAAGAAGAATTTAACGGTATATCTAAAGGGGAAAATGTCATTAACACATAATTTGTAATTATTCTAAATAACTATGGTTGCTGTATTTTTAAATTATCCTAAATTTGCAGAAACAAGTTTAAATGAGAAATTTCATTAAAATATTTTCAGTGTTATCTTTTTTAGGTTTTTATACTATTGAAGCCCAACAGGTTGTAAGAAAAGATACTTTATCAGGAACAGAGTTGGTAATGACGATGGATTCGCGTGTGAACGATGCAATAACGAATCTTGAAGAGAAATGCGCCAGAGTTGCAGTAAGCTCATCTGTATTTAATGACGATGCTCCTGCAAGACCAACTAAAGTTTTTGTACCGAATAGAGAACTTACAAATGCAGAAGTTTGTAGAAAAAATCCTAGAATCTTAGGCTACAAAATTCAAATTACAACGGTGAAAAGTAATGAGGAAGCGAACGAAATAAAGGCGTATTTCAGAAAAAGATTTCCAAATTTGAAAGTGGAAACAGATGCTTCTCTGAGACCGAATTACAAAATTCTTGCAGGAAGTTATTTTACAAAGCAAAGTGCTGCCTCAGATCTTTCCAGAGTTAGAGAATATTTTAAATCTGCAGTTTCTGTACAGTACAGGATTTTTTGCGCGGAAGCGAAATAGGATAAAATACAATCAATAAAAAAGGGCTGAGAAATATATTTTTCAGCCCTTTTTGTTTTTTTAGATGTAATATAGGTTTAGAAATTCAAAGAAGTCAATCATTCTATGGTAATTATTCAGCATTAAAAAGACCGTAAATACGCCTATTGAAGCTGCTAAAAAAGATAATATTTTAGGTGAATTTTTATAGGCATAAAATAACCATCCTAAAAATAAAGGATATACAAAAACATAATGTCCGCCGTAAATGTAAGAGGTGTGAAGTCCGAATCTGAATACACAATGAATAGCAATATCTACTAAAAATGAAAGCATAAGAATTTGAACGAGTTTGTTTTTAAAATTCTTAAAATAGCTCCATAAAACAAAACTTAAAACCAATCCGATAAAAATATAGGAAAAAGGGGTTGAATACACTTCCATGAAAATGGCTTTGTAATAGAAGCCTTTCATGTTGTGTTTCTCTCGGATGAAAAAACTCGGGAAAAGAATGTTTCCGCCAAAAAAGTAAGAATAAATCATATCCCAAATAGGAGTGGAGTTTACATTCGAAAACTTCTCATATTGCTCTCCTGATTTTGAAAGAATGTTTTGGTATTTAAAATCTATTCGATTTAAATAAAGCAAAATAAAAATCGAAAGAGAAATTAGCACCCTTAAAGTTGCATTGCCAAATTTTTTCCAGCTTTTGAATAATCCTTTTTCAAAAATAATCGGGATGAATACTTTTACAATATTTGTTACCGTAAGTCCGCCAATCGTTACTCCTGCAAGAGCCAATGCTGAACCTGCTATTTTGCCATCTTTCTTTAGTTTTATCGCTGTATAATAATTGAATAAGACTAATAAAAAAAGTGTGTAAGTATAGGTTTCCGGCGTGAATGAGAGAAGAATGTTGGTTGAAAATAAACTAAAAAAGAATATAATTAATAGACTTACAAATACAGGAAGTCGGATAATATTTTTTAAATATTTATAAACCTGAACCAGACTTAAGCTAATGACAAAATTGCTTAACCACGCTAAAATCAATCTAAAGTTAACATCCATTTTTCCATTAGTAAAAAGCAAAATAGCTTCACGGATCCAATTAAAAAAATAATAGGAGAGGGGATGTCTTTCAAAGCTTCCGCCTGTCATCACAATGGCTTTGTTATCAAAACTGAAATATGCATCCCACGGAATTCTGCTGTCGAAAATAATTCTGTAATTTAGAGCAATATAAGATCCTAAAATTCCGTAAATTGATAGAAAAAAGATGAAAATTCCCAATTCTAATAATGTTGACGGAAAAACAATCTTGAAAAAATTAATGCATTTAGATTTAATAGACACGGATTTAAATTTCTGCAAAAATAAAATAAAAACTCACCGATTAAGGTGAGTTTTCTTGTATTGTTAAAATAATTTTAATTAATCTTTGATTACTTTTTCGGTTTTTGTACTTCCGTCAGCAAATTCAACTTTCAATAAATAGGTTCCTTTTGCATAAGAACTGATATTTACTTTCTCTGAATTTGATTGTAATAACGCTTTACCTGAAAGATCAAATACAGTAGAAGATTTTATCTTTTTATCTGTTTTAATATTGATTTCTCCTTTTGTAGGGTTAGGATAAATGTCTGTTTTCGATTTTGAAACTTCGTCTGTTGATAGAGTTGTTGCCAAAACTTGCACGTCATCTATTGCAACTGCATCCGCATCAGCTCCGGTATATTGAAATCTAATACGAACATTAGCCTGTCCTATATAAGGAACTAAGCTTTTTTGAACTGCAACTGTATTATAAAGATCTGTGTTGGGATCTGTATCGGTATCATTGGTAAATCCTGTTTCGGTATCTTCATCCCAAAGAGTCGTCCACGTCAAGCCTCCGTCTGTTGAGATTTGAGCAACTAAATCTCCCGCGTCTTGATTAATCATATATGACCATCCCACAACAACATTGAATTTCAAACTTGGACTAACTGCACCAACCAAGCTAAAAGAAGGACTGGTTAAGTTAGCCGTATTTGCAGTAGCTATCCAGTCTAACGTTGCGGAATTAGTTCCTGTAATAGTAAAATTATCTCTTAGTGCAATAGCTTGAGGAGTAGTTCCCGAAAAATTAACAGTTGAAAGATCCCATGTTCTGGTTGGAACAAGTGTAGTTCTTGTCCACGTTGAAGGGAATGTAGTACCTTCAAAGTTTTCTGATAAGAGTGTTTGAGCACTTATCGAAAAACAAGATAAAATTCCTACAATAAGTAAAACTTTTTTCATAATATTTTTTCATAAAATTAGCAAATAAAATGCAATTATGATAAAATATATTTTAAATCTCTGCTAAGAACTGCAAGAAAGCATAGAACATCCGGAAATATCATTATAATTTGAAGGTCTTTTTACAGAAAATTCAGGGAAAATTTCTTTGTAAGGATTTTCTAAAGCTTTAATTAATTTATCTATCATTTCGGTTTTTCCTTCGTTGATTTCTTCAATGCATTCAAAAAGTAAATAATTTCTCAATAGGAATTTAGGATTTGTTTTTCGCATTAAATCTAAAGATTCTTCTCTTGAAATTATATTTTTCTCTAGTCGTGTTTTATAAATCTGAAGAAAATTCTCCAATTTATTTGATTTAGACTCGTCAAAAAATGTGTAAGAAATTTTGTTGAATTTTGTTTTTATGTCCGAAATGTTGTCAATCTTTTCTAATAAATTAAAGAATAATGTGTAATCTAAATGTAGTTCCTGCATTAAACCCTGCCAATTAATAAAAAATTCTTCATCAGATTCTTCTAATTCATCAAAACCGAATTTGTTGCAAAGCATTTGATCATGGGCTTTCCAAAAATATGTTCCGTACTGGTTTAAAGTTTCTTCAAGAAAGTTTTCGTCTTTAATTAATGGGAAAAGTGCGTTGGCAAGTTGCCACAAATTCCATTGAGAAATTTGTCCTTGTTTTCCAAATGCATATCTTCTGCCGGGTAGATCTGTGGTGTTGGGAGTGAAATTCAGATCATATTCATCCATCATTGAAAATGGACCGTAATCTATTGTAAGACCTAAAATTGACATATTGTCGGTATTCATCACACCATGTACGAAACCAACTCTAAACCATTCCACCATTAAATCTGCAGTTTTTGTACAAACAGATTGGAAAAAATCTTTGTATTTCTGCTCTCCTACAGAAGAGATTTCAGGAAAGTAATTTGTAATTGTGAAATCGGCTAGCTTTTGTAATGTATCAATTTCTTTTTGTGCGGACATTAATTCAAAATGTCCGAAACGAAGAAAACTTTCTGCAGTTCTTACCACGACTGCTCCTTTTTCTTCCTGAGGATTCCCACTGTACATCATGTCGCGTACCACATTTTCTCCTGTGAAGCTTAAGCTTAGCGCTCTAGTTGTGGGAATTCCTAAGTGATGCATTGCTTCACTCATTAGATATTCTCTTACGGATGATCTTAAGACAGCTCTTCCATCTGCATGTCTGGAGTAAGGTGTTGCTCCTGCACCTTTCCACTGAATTTCCGTTTTCTGCCCTTTTTCATTTACTATTTCACCTGCAAGGATAGCTCTTCCGTCGCCCAGTTGTCCCGCCCAGTTTCCGAACTGATGTCCTGCATAAGCTGTTGCATAGGTTTTTATATTTTCGGGTAAATTATTTCCAACAAGAAAATCGGTGTCACCATCAAGTTTTCCCAAACCAATTTCTTCGGATAATTTTTCATTAAAAATAATTAGTTCAGGATCTTCAAATCCTACCGGATCAATAGTTGAAAACATTACTTTCGGAGTGTTTCTCTGAATTGGGTTTTTAGAAAAGTCTCCGGGAAAAGTTTCGATGAAAGGTTGTTTGATACTTTTAAGATTCATACCTCAAATATATTAAAACGGAAATAAAAAAAGACCCTTCAATTATTGAAAGGTCTTATGATAATTATTAAAAAATTATTTATTAAAATCTATATCTTCACCAGTATTCAGATTTTCATTCACGTTATCTTCTTTTTTACCTGAATTATTTTTTGGTGTAGGATCTGCAGGTTTAGGATTCTTAATTTCATCAATAGTTTGTAATCCACCATCATCACCATAGCCGCCGCCAAGACCTTTAAGATTTGTGCAACCATCTTTCCAATCCCCTGGTTTTACAAATTTATCATCCATAGAAATGTTAAGAGATTTGTCTGCCCATACCTTTTTCATATAAATTGCCCATATTGGCAATGCCATTTTTGCTCCCTGTCCTTCGCCGGTTCCGTAGAAGTGGGTTGCTCTGTCTTCCCATCCTACCCATGCTCCTGTAGCCAATTTTGGTGTTATTCCCATAAACCAACCATCTGAGTTATTTTGGGTGGTACCTGTTTTACCTGCAATTTCTACGTCTTTAGATATTCCTTTTCTTCCAAGTTCACCCGAAGCTGTACCAAATTGTGCCACACCTTTCATCAGCTCGATCATAGTGTAAGCGTAATTAGGATTCATTACCTCTTTTGGTTCTGCATTTACTTCTTTTATTACTCTTCCGTTGGCGTCTTCAATTCTCCAGATCATTTCGGGTTTGTTGTAATTTCCATAATTGGCGAAAGTACTGTACGCTCCTACCATTTCGTAAATAGTAATGTCTGAAGAACCCAAAGCCATTGGTAAACTTGTCGAAATTTCTTCAGTTACACCAAGATCTCTGGCTGTCTGTATGACACTTTGAGTTCCTGCCATTTCCGCAAGTCTTAATGCAACAGGGTTTTGAGAATGTGCTAATGCATCTTTTAAAGTAAGCATTCCGCCTCTTCCAGGAACGTGATAAGTTCCTTTGTTAAAACTTGCATTTGATATCGTAGAACAAGGTGTTAAACCTAATTTCATAATAGCTGTTGCATATACAAAAGGTTTGAAGGTAGATCCTACCTGTCTTTTTCCCTGTTTAATATGATCGTACTGGAAATGTTGCCAATCGATTCCGCCAACCCAAGCTTTGATTTCACCAGTTCCCGGAACGACAGACATTAATCCTGCCTGTGCAATTTGTTTATGGTATCTTATAGAATCCCAAGGAGACATTTCTACTTCTTCTTCTCCTGACCAAGTAAAACGTGAGGTTTTTATAGGTTTACGGAATTCCATCATGATAGAATCTTCGGGAACTCCTGCTCTTGACAGCTGCTTATAACGCCCTGTTCTTTTTACAGCCTGCATCATTACACTGTTAACCTGCTGGTCATTCAGATAATAGAATGGTCTGCTTTTTCTTCCTCTTTGCTCTGCGTCAAATCTTTTTTGAAGATCCGTTAAATGTTCTTTAATTGCTTCTTCGGCATATTTCTGCATTTTAGAATCAAGAGTTACATAGATTTTTAAACCATCTTTATATAGGTTTAATTCTTTACCTTTTTCTTTCTCGTAATCTGCAAGATATTTATCAATTTCTTTCTTCAAATAAAATTTATAGTATGCTGAATGATTGTCGTTGATGTTTTTGATCGGATGATAATCTAAAGCGATTGGTGTAGATATGGCTTTTTCAAAAGTAGCCTGATCAATATATCCTGTTTTCAACATTTGATCTAAAACAACATCTCTTCTAGTTTTTGCCCTTTCAATATTCCTCATTGGATTATTTTTGACAGGGTTTTCCAGCATTGCTACAAACATTGCTGCTTCAGGAAGAGTAAGCTCTTTTGTTGTTTTGTTAAAATAAATTTTAGCAGCCATTTCAATACCATTGGCATTGTATAAGAAATCAAACTTATTAAAATACTGAGTGATAATTTCTTCTTTGGTATATCTTTTCTCAAGACTTACTGCTACAACCCATTCTTTTAATTTTTGAAATGCTCTTTCAATTCTATTTTTGGATGCACCGTTGGTAAAAAGCAGTTTAGCTAGCTGTTGAGTTATGGTAGAACCTCCCCCTCGTCGACCCCCATATGCTACAGCTCTTGCAACAGACTGTAAATCAATTCCTGAATGCTCCTTAAATCTTTCATCCTCTTTAGCCTGTAAAGCATAAATAATGTGAGGTGGGAGGTCTTGGTAAGAAATTGGTTGTGTCTTTTCCTTTTCAAATTTACCTAAAAGTACGCCATCAGAAGAGATGATTTCCGATGCAACATATATATCCGGATTTTCAAGTTCTTTTACATCGGGCATATCTCCAAGAAAACCTTGTGATACAGCAAAGAAAAGTCCTGAAATTCCTAAAACTACTGCAGCTAAGCCAACCCAAATAAATTTGACCCATTTTTTCCATGCAGTATTTTTAGCATTTTTTTTAGGAGGAAGAGGGAAAGTTTTCCCTGTATTTCCTGTATTTTGTCTTTTTTCTTCCATTTGTAATTACGGTTTAGCCGTTTCTACTTTTATACCCAAATCTTCAATTCCCGGAAGGTTATCATTTCTCATTGCCTGCATTACACCAACCTCATAAGTTCCTTTCTTCGGAAATTTATAATTTGTTCTGTATTGAAATAATGTTTCTTTAGTTTCTCCAAATCCTGTTCCCAACCATTCTCCGTTCGGTTTTGCTAAAATATAATTTAACGTATCTACTTCGGAAGTTTTGCTGTCAGGATTTTTAAAATTAACAATAAATCTTATATTGCTGTAAGGATATTGATTATTATTCCTTACAACAAATATAATATTTTTAGGATTTTGCGTATCTGTAATTTCAAGTTTAAATTTTTGTTCTGCTTTTTTACTCCATTTGTTATCAATAGGATTCATGATCACATTGTCATTTGAAGTGCTGCATCCTACTAAAAAAATAAGCATTAATATCCCTAGAACTCTATGCATTGCTATCTTTTTTGGGCGGAAATTTCTTTTTAAATTTCTTTTTAGGAGGTTGTGGTTTCTGCTCTGAATTTACATTAACGTTAACCTCTGTTTTTTCTGACTGTACCTTTTGCTGTTGCTTTGGTGGTCTTTGGTTTTGGTTCTGATTAGTTTTTGCGTTGGGATTCGTATTTCTCGGTCTTTCAGAATTTGCAGGTCTGTCATTTGTTGGACGCTCGGTTTTCTGAGGTCTCTCGTTTCTGTCATTTCTTTCCGGACGCTCCTTTCTTGCTCCCTGATTGCTGTTTGATCTGTTCTGATTTGAGTTCTGATTCGGATTTCTGTTTTTATTGAAACCTCCTCTGTTTTTCTTCTCGAATCTGTCTACACTGTTTTCCTGGATAAGGTCTACACTTGGAAGCGCAATATCTGGAACTTTCAGCTCTTCAAGCGGAAGTATTCTTTCGCCCTTTTTGTTTTGAGCAATAAGTTTTTTAACTAAATCAATATCGAAATCGTACCACGCCATTGAACTGTCAACGTACGCAAACCACATTTTCTTTTTGAAAACATCTATTTTAATACAAAAAGCTCTTCCTTTTTCAGTATCAAGCATCGTAGAAGAAGACGGAAAATGGCTTAAAGCATCCAAATAACTGTCTAATTCGTAATTCAAACAACATTTCAGTTTTCCGCACTGTCCTGCAAGCTTCTGAGGATTTATGCTTAATTGTTGATACCTTGCAACATTGGTGTTTACAGATCTGAAATCTGTTAACCATGTTGAGCAGCATAATTCTCTTCCACACGAACCGATTCCTCCGATTTTTGCAGCTTCCTGTCTGAAACCGATCTGTTTCATATCGATTTTGGTTCTGAAGGTTCCTGCAAATTCTTTAATCAGCATTCTGAAATCTATGCGATTATCTGCTGTATAATAAAAAGTAACTTTTGATGCGTCACCTTGATACTCTACATCGGTGATCTTCATTTCAAGACCCAATCTGTGAGATATTTTTCTGGCTTCTACTTTTACAGTTTCTTCTTTTTTTCTAGCTTCCTGCCATACTTCGATGTCTTTCTGGTTAGCTAATCTGTATATTTTGAATGATCCTTCATCAGAAAATCTCTTCTTTTTCATCTGAATTTTCACTAATTCTCCGGTGAGACTTACTACACCTACATCATGTCCGGGACTAGATTCTACTGTTACTACGCTACCTATATGTAAAGGGATATTGTTTACATTTTTATAAAACGATTTTCTGTCATTTTTAAATCTAACTTCTACAAAGTCACACCTGTTAGATGCTGGGTTTTGTACGTTAGATAACCAATCGAAAACACTTAATTTATAACTATTACCACAGGTATTTACACTTTCACAACCATTCGCGGATTTCGTTCCGCAAGAATGTGCAGAATCGCCGGATGTTTTGCATCCACAACTCATATATTATAATTTATTTAATCTTGCAAATTTATTGATTTTTATCTTTACACAATTCCAAAAATAGTAAATCTTTATTTTGTAAAATGTTTAAACTTAAACGTGATAAATGTTGAATAATTATTTGTGCTTTAAATCACTGTAAAACAATTGTTTGTGTGTTATGTTGTATAAAATGTTATTTTAAACATAATTTTCTTTTATGAGTTTGTTTAAAAAATTAAGAATAATTAACAAGTGTAGTTAAAATAATTTTATATTTGAATCATATAATAAATGTCTATGAAAAAAATATTAATATCAACTGCTTTGTTAGCTGGGGTTTTATCTTATGCGGGTGGCTTCAGGGTTTCTTTGCAAGGGGTAAAACAATTGGCAATGGCACATACAAGTGCTCATGCTGATGATGCGAGTGTTGCATTCTTTAATCCTGCAGGTATGTCATTCATTCCTTCCAAATTAAGTATTGTCGCAGGAGGCTTTGGAGTGAGTAACAAGACGACTTTTCAGAATTTAAACACTTTGCAAAGTACAGACACAGATAATCCATTAGGAACGCCAATTTATGCAGCAATAGCTTATAAACCTATTGATAAATTATCTATCGGGTTTAGTTTTTCTACGCCTTTTGGGAGTACAATTCAGTATCCTTCAGATTGGGAAGGCAGAGAAATAGTACAGAAGCTTGAGCTTAAAAGCTTTTACTTTCAGCCTATGGTTTCTGTGAAAATGGCGGATTGGTTATCTTTTGGAGCGAGCTATATTTATGCTAAAGGAACTGTAAATTGGGATAAGGCAGTTACTCAGTTTGGAGGTACTGTAAATATTAAAGATGAGAAAGCAAGCGGTCATGGTTATGGTTTTGGTTTTTATTTCAGACCAGATCCAAAGTTTGATATGAGTATTGCTTACCGTTCACCTGTTGATATGAAAGCTAAAAAAGGAACTGCTACATTTACAGTTCCTGCACAAAATACAGTTAACGGTTTGTTAGGTTTAAACAGTGCGGGACAAGACGGTTTTACAGCAACTTTACCATTGGTTGAAGAATATACCATTGGTTTGACGTATAAGGTTACTCCAAAATGGTTAATTTCAGCAGATTTTAATTATCATGGGTGGGAAAGATATAGTAAATTGACTTTAGACTTTGCCAATGCTCCAATCGGAAATCAGACAGATCCTACAGTTTCGGTTTCGCCTAAAAATTTTAGAAACGCTAAAACATACAGGTTAGGAACACAATATATGTTTAATGATATGGTTTTTGGTCGTTTGGGAGCTTACTATGATGAGTCTCCTTATACTGACGAGAATTTCATTCCAGAAACGCCTTCATTTGATAATTTTGTTATTACAGGTGGTTTAGGTCTTAAATTCAGTAAGCAATTCGGAGTCGACTTGGCAGGAGGATATGCAATGCTACAGAGCAGATCGGCAACCAATAAAGCATTAGGATTCTACGGTCAAGCAAAATCTAAAGCATTCTATCTTGGTCTAGGTTTATCTTATAATCCTTTTTAATTTTAAATTATGAAAAAAATAATAATATCTACACTTGCTGTTTCTGCATTGTTTTTCACGACAAGTTGCGAGACAGATTTTGATACAGACGTGAAAGACATTGTTGTCACTAAAGGTGAAGCAGATTTCTCTAAATTTATTTCTTTAGGAAACTCATTGACTTCTGGCTACAGAGACGGTGCTTTGTATTCTGGTGGACAAAACGAATCTTTTCCTAGCATGATCGCAATGCAGATGAAGCTTGCGGGAGGCGGAGATTTTAAACAGCCATTAATGCCGAATAACGTTGGCGGATTTACAAATTTACCGGGTTTCCCAGGAAAGCTTGAGCTTAAAATGGTTAACGGTTCGTTGAGTCCTGTACCGAATAGTCCTGCTGCTGCATTAGATAATATTTCTATAGCAGGACCATATCAAAATCTGGGTATTCCCGGCGCAAAATCATTTCATTTAGGATTGTCGAATTACGGAACGTTAAATCCATATTACGCAAGATTTTCTACAGGAGTAAGTCCGGTTACAGCAGCAGTTTCCCAAAGTCCTACGTTTTTCTCTTTGTGGATTGGGAATAATGATGTTCTTTCGTACGCTACTAATGGCGGAACGAACTCTACTACCACAGGAGGAGTAACAACATATACTGTAGCAACAAATCAAACAGGGAATACTAATCCTGCTACTTATTTGTCAAATGATATTTCAGATCCAAGTGTAGTTGCTGCAAGCATTACTGGTTATGTAAATGCACTTACTGCAAATGGAGCAAAAGGTGTTGTTGCAAATATTCCTAATGTTACTTCAATTCCATTTTTCACCAGAGTTCCTTATAACCCTGTTACACCAGCTGTGTTGGGTGCAAATATAACAGCGCTTAATACAAGTTTGTATGGTCCTTTAAAACAAGCTCTTACTGCTTTCGGAGCAGGTGATAGGATTAATTTGCTTTCTGCAACTTCTTCTAATCCTGTACTAATTGTAGATGTTTCATTACCGAATTTATCTGCTCAGCTTACTGCAGCACTTACGCCTTCTTTAGGAGCTCCCACAGCTGCAGCTTTTGGTCAGATTTACGGTCAGGCAAGACAGACAACTGCGGAAGATTATATTCTTTTGACAACTAGTTCTGTTATTGGAACTACAGTTCCGGGAGTACCTGCAAGTATTAATGTGAATGGTATTTCTTATCCTTTAGCAAATCAGTATGTATTAACCAAGGCAGAAGCAGCTAAAGTATTAACAGCAACAGCTTCTTATAATACAGCAATTAAAGCTTTAGCAGATTCTAAAGGTCTTGCATTTGTAGATATGAATGCGAAAATGACAGAGCTGAATTCTAAATCCGGAATTGTTTGGGATGGTGTAAAATATACTGCTACATTCGTTACGGGTGGTGCATTCTCACTGGACGGTGTACACCTTACCGGTAGAGGATATGCTATCGTTGCTAATGAGTTTATAAAATCTATCAACGCAAAGTATAAATCTACATTGCCACAGGTAGACCCGAATAAATATTCAGGAGTTACATTCCCATAAAAAGGAAGAAAATAAAAAATAGAAACCACAGGATTGATTCTTGTGGTTTTTTTTTAAATTTGCAAAATCTTTTAAAAAGTAAAAATGGCTGATCAACAAAGTTATCTGTTTTGTACAAGGACTAGTAAGGACTTGGCAGAAAAAATTGCCCAATATTATGGGAAAGCATTAGGAAAAATCAACTTTCAGGAGTTTAGCGATGGGGAATTTGAACCTGTTTTAGACGAATCTGTAAGAGGAGGAAGGGTTTTCCTGATAGGATCTACATTTCCGCCGGCAGACAATCTTTTAGAACTTCTTCTTATGATTGATGCTGCGAAAAGAGCTTCTGCGAAAAGTATTACCGTAGTGCTTCCGTATTTCGGGCTTGCAAGACAAGACAGAAAAGACAAACCAAGAGCGCCTATCGGAGCTAAATTGGTGGCAAATCTTTTAACTGCTGCAGGAGCAACAAGAATTATGACGATGGATTTGCATGCAGATCAGATTCAGGGGTTCTTCGAAATTCCTGTAGATCATTTATATGCTTCTACAATTTTTGTAGATTACATCAGAAACATGAATCTGGATAATCTTACCATTGCTTCTCCTGATATGGGAGGTGCAAAAAGAGCGAAAAATTATGCAGGTCATCTTGGAGCAGATGTTGTAATTGCTTATAAAGAAAGAAAAAAGGCAAATGTAATTGAAGAAATGTTCCTTATCGGAGATGTGGAAGGCAAAAACGTAATCCTTATTGATGATATGATCGATACTGCAGGTACACTTTGTAAAGCTGCAGGTATTTTGATGGAAAAAGGTGCGTTATCTGTAAGAGCAATGGCTACTCACGGAGTGCTTTCAGGGAAAGCTTACGAGAACATTGAGAACTCACAATTATTGGAAGTTATTGTAACTGACTCAATTCCTGTGAAAAATGGTTTGTCATCTAAAATAAAAGTGCTATCTTGCGCCCCATTATTTGCTGATGTTATGAAGATGGTGCACGAGCATCAATCAATTAGCAGTAAGTTTATTATCTGATTGATAATAAGTCGTTTGCAAATTAAAATCAAAACAAATTTTTAAATTTTTATAATGAAATCTATTACAATTCAAGGTACAAAAAGAGAAAGCGTGGGCAAAAAGTCGACAAAAGCTTTACGTGATGCTGAATTAGTTCCTTGTGTTGTTTACGGAGGTGGTGAGCCATTGAACTTCTCTGCTTTAGAGAAAGCGTTCAAAGGTTTGGTATATACTCCTGAAGCACACACGGTATCTATTGAAGTTGACGGACAGGTAATCCCTGCAGTTCTTCAGGATATTCAGTTCCACCCAATTACAGACAAAATTATTCATGCAGACTTCTACAGATTATCTGACGATAAGCCGGTAATTATGGAGGTTCCTGTAAGATTAACTGGTCGTTCTAAAGGTGTTGTAGCTGGTGGTGTTTTACGTCAGTCTTTCAGAAAGTTGAAAGTAAAAGCGATCCCTGCAAACTTGCCAGACGAGGTAGTTGTAGACATTACTTCATTGAAGATTGGTAACAAACTTTATGTAGGAAGCATCAAAACAGAAGGATTCTCATTTGTACATCCAGACAATGCAGTTGTTGTAGCTGTTAAGATGTCTAGAAATGCAGCTAAAGGTGGTGCAATGGCAGATGATGACGATGAAGAAGAAGTTGTAACTGAAGAAGGAGCAACTCCTGCTACAGAAGAAGCAGCAGCTGAATAAGAAGTTTCTTACTCAAAATACAGAATACCTGTCAATTTATTGGCAGGTATTTTTTGTTTAAATGTAAAATTAAAATTCATAAAATGAATCAAATCCTGATAATAATCAACCATTCGCCAAATTAAAAAGTCGTAAATTTGAAGTGTTCTAAATAAGAGCGTTTAATAATAAAAAAAGATAATAAATGTTTGACATTCAGGAAATAAGAAGTCGGTTTTCTATATTAAACCAGCAGGTGAACGGTAAGCCTTTGGTTTACTTAGACAATGCAGCAACATCACAGAAACCCGATTCGGTACTTGAGGTTTGGAGTCAATATTATAAAGAAATCAATGCCAATGTACACAGAGGAATTCATACTTTGAGCCAATTGGCAACCGAAGAAATGGAGCTTTCCAGAAGAAAAATTCAGAAATTCATCAATGCGAAAAATGATTTTGAGGTTATCTTTACGAAAGGAACTACAGAAGGAATCAACCTCATCTCTTATATTTTAACACAAAAACTTAAAAAAGATGATGAGATTATTATTTCTTACCTGGAGCATCATTCCAATATTGTTCCTTGGCAATTGTTGTGTGAAAGAACAGGCGCAAAGCTTCGCGTAATTCCGATGGACGAAAACGGAATTCTTCAGCTAGACTTTTTAGATACATTTTTAAGTGAAAAAACAAAAGTAGTTTCCGTAAATCAGGTTTCTAATGCTTTGGGAATTGTGAACTCTATTGAGGAAATTATTGCTAAGACAAGAGCCAATTCGGATGCATATATTGTTATCGACGGTGCGCAATCTGCTCCGCATTTCAAAATTGATGTTCAGGCTTTAGATTGTGATTTCTTTGTGTTTTCGGGTCATAAAATGTATGCTCCGATGGGAACAGGTATTTTGTATGGAAAACAATCAATTCTTGAAGATTTGCCGCCTTTCCACGGTGGAGGAGAAATGATAGCAGTTTGTTCTTTTGATGCTACAACTTATGCAGGTTTACCTTTTAAATATGAAGCAGGAACCCCAAACGTTGGTGGAAATATTGCTTTAGGTGCAGCAGTTGATTTTATTAATAAATTAGGACACGAAAATATTCAGCAACACGAAAATGCTTTGCTGGAATATGCTCAAAAACATCTTTTAGAAATTGATGGTTTAAAAGTGTATGGAGAAAATGCACACAGAACGGGTGTTGTTTCATTTAATCTGGAAGGAGTAGGTATTTCTTCTGATGTAGGAATGATTCTCGATAAAATGGGTATTGCTGTAAGAACCGGACATCATTGTACACAACCCATCATGGATTTCTTTAACATCGCAGGAACGGTTCGTGCAAGTTTTGCGGTTTATAATACTTTTCAGGAGATTGATCTTCTGGTAGAAGGTGTAAGGAAGGCGCAGAGAATGTTGGCTTAATTTTTCATAAATTTAATTTAAACATAAAAAAAATCCCTTTCAGCTTTTTGTTGAAAGGGATTTTATTTTATTATTTTGAGTTGAAAGTTTACACAAAGTTTGTCATTCCGTAGGAATCTAAGCTAAGTTTTGAATATCATTGTCGAGATTCCTACGGAATGACAAACTAAATAAAATCTGTGTTAATCTGTACAATCTGCGGGATACTTATATTAATTATTCGGCTTCCAATCCACAACTGCTCTAATGAAAGCTTCCGCATTTTCCACAGGAATATTCGGTAGAATTCCGTGACCAAGATTGGCAATGTATTTATCTTTTCCGAAACGGTTGATCATTTCGGTCACCATTTTTTTAATAGTTTCAGGAGAAGAATGTAATCTCGCAGGATCAAAATTTCCCTGAAGCGTCATCGTATGATTCGTCAATGTTCTTGCTAATTCCGGTTTGATTGTCCAGTCAACACCCAAAGCAGAAACCGGAGACATCGTCATATCTTCCAATGCGAACCAACATCCTTTTCCGAAAACCACAACGTGCGTTAACGGAGCTAAAGCTTCCACGATTTGGTTGATATACTGCCAAGAAAATTCCTGATAATCGGTAGGAGAGAGCATTCCGCCCCAAGAATCGAAAACCTGAACCGCAGAAACGCCTTTTTCAACTTTTCTTTTCAGATAAGCAATCGTAGTATCTGTAATTTTCTGAAGCAACAAATGCGCAGCTTCCGGTTGCTGGAAACAGAAAGATTTAGCAATATCAAACGCTTTACTTCCTTTTCCTTCTACACAGTAGCAAAGAATCGTCCACGGTGATCCCGCAAAACCAATTAAAGGAATTTCATTATCTAATTTTGATAAAGTAAGTTCTATGGCATCAAAAACATATCCTAAAGTATCATTTACATCCGGAACGATTACGTTTTGAACAGCTTCCATCGTTCTTATCGGATTATCCAGCCAAGGACCTACATTTTCTTTCATTTTAAAATCAATTCCCATTGCCTGAGGAACAACCAAAATGTCTGAAAATAAAATCGCAGCATCCAAAGGAAATCTTCTGATGGGTTGTATCGTAATTTCAGAAGCCAATTCCGGGGTTTGACATCTTGTGAAGAAATCGTATTTATCGCGCAGTGCAATAAATTCCGGCAAATATCTTCCTGCCTGTCTCATCATCCAAACTGGCGGTCTTTCTACGGTTTCTCCGCGAAGTGCTTTTAAATATAGGTCGTTTTTAATCATATCTTTTAGTTGATCGTTGTTGGTTCTTTACTTGATAGTTTTAAGACTGAATGATCTTTAAAACATCTCGGATAACCAGCAACAGGTTTGATAAAGTATTTTTTTTACTTGTAAAAATCTCAGATTTTGTATGTTTTCTCAGCTCTTTAGAAGTGGTTTCTCCAATTGAAAAAAGCACCGTATTTTCCAAAGAATTATTTTTCGCAAAACTACGAACTCCGCTTGGGCTAAAAAAAACTATCGCATGATATTTTTCAGATATTTCAGGATTCAGCTCTTCCGTCTCGTAAACAGTAACTTTTTTGTAGCTGATATTTTGTAGCGGAAGCTCTTTGTCTAAAACATCAATTGCCAGATTTCCACAAAAATGCAGGAATTTTTCGTTTTGACAATGATCAATAATAAATTTTGAAAGGGTATTAGCGTTTTTTAAAACTTTAAAAGTTCCAAAACCATTTTTCCTGAGTTCCCGTTTTGTTTTTTCGCCGACACAGTAGATTTTGTTGTAATTTTTGGCTGTGAAATCCTCATTAGGACTAAATTGATTTTCAAAAAAAGATTTCACACCATTTAAGCTTGTAAAAATCAGTGATTTGTTTTTCAAATCGAATGTTTCTACCTTCAGATTTTTTATTTTAATTACCTCAATGCATTCAGCCGTAATATTGCTTCCCAATTCATGGGAAAGTATTTCTGAATCGATGTTTTTGGTAAATAAAATTTTCATTTTTTGAATAAATTTTAACGCAAAGGGCGCAAAGATTTTTTTATGTAATCTGCATATATTTTCGTTCGCAAAGGCGTTCCACTCAGCAAAGATATCACAAAGTCTTAAAACTGTTTTGATTGTACAACTAATTAACAGGTTTGTCTTTTAATTTTAAATCTGCAACTTGAAGCCTTACTTTGTTCATAAAAACTTTTCCCGGATCTTCTTTCCCAGTGAAATATTTGGGATCAGACTCTTTCCAAAGTTTAGAGTTTCTGAAAACTCCGTAATCCGAATGACCGATTAGGTATTCTATTTTATATTTTTGAGTTAAATATCTCACCAAATCTGCGTTTGCAATAACTTGCTTTTCTGTAAGAGGTTGTGTTTTACTTCCTATGTTTTCAACTCCGATAGCGCAATAATTCAGCCCAATCGTGTGTCTTGCAAATTGAGTAGGCTCCATTAATTGATAAACTGTGCCGTCTCTGTCAATAATGTATTGTGAAGAAACATTGAGTGTACTTTGTTTTTTCAGCGTATTTCTCGCATTTTCGAGATGTGTTTTATTGAAATATTTGTAGTTGCTTTCCACAGTTCCGCCTGCTGTATAATGCAATACAATCATTTTGGGAACAATTGTAGGCGAAGTTTGGATAATCTGATGATGATCTTTTAAATATTCTAAACTTAATTGTACTCTCTCAGCAGAATAATTAATGGGTTTTTTAATTATTTTAATCTCACTATTCTGAGCATACGAAAAATGCATCATCATTAAAGATAAAAAAAAGGTCATTTTTCTCATGACGATGCTATTGTTTAGGATATTGATAATGACCAGTGATAGTGAATTTAAAGAGACAATCTTCTATTACTTGTCCGCCACCAATATTGTGTACTATTAAATATCTTTTGCCGTCGGCAGATTTTCTGTTGACTACAATTCCGATGTGCGTTAAATTTCCGGGTAAAAGCCATGTTACAATATCTCCGGGAAGATAAAGTGCAGCATTAGCCTCAGTAGATTTTGATTTTCCGAATCTTGAAAAGAAAACCATCAAATTGGGAACTCTTCGGTGATCGATATTGGTATCGGTTTTTTTCAAACCAAATTTTTTAGGATACTTAGAAAAATTCTTCTTCATATCTTCATGCACCTCTTTCTGCAAATCTATTCCAAGCTTTCTATATGCACGTATCACCACATCGGTACAAACACCTTTGTTTGCGGCAACATCTCCATTCGGATATTTAATAGAGTAATAAGCGGGATCGTAAGTTACTTTATCTCTCGTTAAACTCAGTGCGGCATCAGATAACTTTTGAGCAAATTGACTTTGTGCTTTTACATTAAAAAAACAAAAAAAAATGATCAGAAAAGAAACGTATTTTTTCATTAAGCTAAAATTTTTAAATCAATTATAGCTGATTTTTAATCTCTGCCATCAATTCTCTTCCTCCGTTTTCCAGAATGATATTGGCAAATTTTTCTCCGAAGTTTTCTTCTTCATTGTATTCAAAACTTTCGTCAATACCAATATAGTTTTTCCCGTCAAGAGAACAAAGTGCCCCTTTGAAACGGATCTGATTTTCAATTTTCTCTGCAAAAGCACCTATCGGAGCTGTGCAACCACCTTCCAGTGTGCTCAGGAAACTTCTTTCCATTTCTACACAGATTTGGGTTTGTTTGTGATTGATTGTTTTTAAAATCTCGTTGATTTCCGGCTTTTCAGAATGTCCTGCAACAGTAATTACACCTTGCGAAGCAGCAGGAATCATTACGGGAAGCATCTCGTAATTAATATCCATATTCATTCTTTTAATTCCGGCAAGAGATAAAATGGTAGCGTCAAAATCCTGCTCTTCCAGTTTTTGTAATCTGGTCTGAATGTTTCCTCTGATGTCGAAAAATTGAGTATCCGGATAATGTTTCAGCCAGAAAGCCCTTCTTCTCAAGCTGCTTGTTGCTAATTTTAGTTCATGGAATTCTTTATCTTTTGCAGATTCTCTTCGGATTAAAACATCTTGCGGATAATCTCTTTCAAGATGGGCAATCAATTCGATATTATGAGGAAGTTGGGTAGGTACATCTTTCAGGGAGTGCACTGCAATGTCGATTTCATCATTCAATAAAGCTACATCTAGATCTCTTGTGAAAACGCCTGTAATTCCCAGTGAGTAAAGAGGCTGATTGAGGTTTTTATCTCCCGAAGAAACAATAGGAGTAATCTCCGTAAGATAATTATTGTTTTGTAAATGCCTGGCTACTTCTCTGGCCTGCCAAAGTGCAAGTGCCGAATTTCTGGTTCCTATTCTAATGCTTTTCATTGAATTCGTTATTGGGTTGTTCAACTAATATTTCGTGCATTAATTTACTAATTTCTTCGGCTTTTAAAGGGTTATCGATGATATATTTTGCAAAACGGTTGGTAATTTTCTGAATCATTTTGTCAGAAAGCTCCATGTCTGTGATGTTTATGTACTTATTTTTTCTGTAAAAATTATGCATCTCATTGCGTTCCATGTTCTTAAGAACCGCTTTGAAATGATGAATGTTTGGTGCCAGTTTTCTCTTTTTTTCCCACTCAAGAAAGTCTTTTGTCATTTCTTTGATGATTTTTTCAGCTTTCGGAATTTCTTTTTCTCTTTGCTGAATGGTTTGCTGAATTTGTTTGGAAAGCACATCTACATCAATTAACGTAACATGATCCAGCTCAGAAACATCTTTGTCTACATTTCGGGGAATAGAAAGATCAATCACCAAAGTTTCCCGTCCGTTTTGAAAATGAGATTTATTGATAATAGGGGTTTTTGCTCCGGTTGCTACAATCAGAATATCTGTGTTTTGAAGTTCTTTATCAAAATCTGCATAGTCAATATGCGGAATTTTATACTTTTCGGAAATTTTTTCTGCGGTTTCCTGTGTTCGGTTGGCAATTTTTATTTTGGGCTGATAAATATGTTTTACCAGATTTTCAACCGTGTTTTGTCCAATTTCACCGACTCCCAAAAGTAAAATGTTTTTTTCGGTAAGTCTTTTTTGGTTATTAAGTATGTAATGCACTGCTGCATAAGAAACGGAAGCCGCTCCGTTGGAAATTGCCGTCTCATTTTTGATTCTTTTTGAAATCTGAATGGCAGAATTAATGGAGCGTTCTAAATAAGGATTCGAGTTTTGTCTCTCTTTTTTGAATCTTGCGTATGCTTTTTTTATCTGCCCGATAATTTCAAAATCACCGATGATCTGACTTTCCAGTCCCGCCGCAACTCTGAATAAATGCTGAAGAGCTTCTTCTTTGGTTAAAATATTGGCAAATGGCAAAAAATCTGAAAGATTCACCCCGATAGTTTTGCAATATTCTTCTGCTACCAAAAGATAATTGTTAGATGTGGTATAGATTTCAGTTCTGTTGCAGGTAGATACCACAAATGCATCCCCTAAATCTTCGTCGTGAATTCGGGCAACAAAGTTTTTGATGTTTTCATCAAAGAATGCAAACTTTCCTCTTGTTTCTACATCAGCTTTTTCAAAGCTTACAGAAAGTACAGAGAAATTTGATGTCTGATGTATGTTAGAATACTGTATCATAAGCCCAGCAAAATTACGATTTTTTTAGTTATACGACCTCAGATAATGTATATGATAATTATCGTAAAAAGCTATGAATTGATATTATCTGGCTATTAAAAAATAAGAGAGAAAAGGTTAAATGCATTTTTTAATTTTAATAAAATTTTAACCAAATTATATTAACTATAGTATTCATTAGTAGTCTTAAATTTATATCTTTGTAAACTTAAATCAAGGAGAAATTATGAGTTTATTCGATATGTTTACGCAAGAGATTGCGATAGACCTTGGAACCGCCAACACGCTTATCATCCACAATAATAAAATTGTTATAGATCAGCCTTCAATTGTTGCAATTGAACGTTCTACGGGGAGACCGATTGCTGTTGGAGAACAGGCAAAACATATGCAGGGTAAAACCCATGAAGACATAAAAACTATCCGTCCTTTGAAAGACGGAGTTATCGCAGACTTCCATGCTTCAGAGCACATGATTAAAGAATTTATCAAAAAAATTCCGGGGATCAAAGGAAGATTTATTCAGCCTGCTTTAAGAATTGTAATCTGTATTCCTTCCGGGATTACGGAGGTAGAAAAAAGAGCGGTAAGAGATTCTGCTCAGAAAGTAAATGCAAAAGAAGTACGATTGATTTATGAGCCAATGGCTGCTGCGATAGGGGTAGGTATTGATGTTCAGAAGCCTGAAGGTAACATGATTATCGATATAGGTGGCGGTACTACAGAAATTGCTGTTGTTGCTTTGGGAGGTATTGTTTGTGATAAATCTGTGAAAATTGCAGGTGATGTATTTACAAACGATATTGCTTATTTCCTAAGAACTCACCATAATTTATATATTGGAGAAAGAACCGCTGAAAGAGTGAAAATAGAAGTGGGTTCTGCGGTTGAAGATCTTGATGTTGATATCGATGATATTCCTGTACAAGGAAGAGATTTGATTACGGGTAAGCCAAAAGAAATTATGGTTGGGTACAAAGAAATTGCCCGTGCTTTAGATAAATCAATCATCAGAATTGAAGATTCCGTAATGGAAACTCTTTCTCTTACACCTCCGGAATTGGCTGCCGATATTTACAAAACAGGTATTTATCTTGCAGGTGGTGGTGCTTTATTAAGAGGTCTTGCAGACAGATTGCATAAGAAAACAGGTCTTCCTGTATTTGTTGCAGAAGATCCTTTAAGAGCTGTTGTAAGAGGAACGGGTATCGCGCTTAAGAATATGGATAAATTCAATTTCTTAATTAAATAATTTTAACTTTTTACGAATTTATCTGAATGGGATTTTTGCTGAGATTATTTTCTAAGAATGCCCTTTTTGTGTTCTTTATCTTCCTGCAAATTATTGCTCTTGTTCTTATATTCTCTAAAAACGCAATGCAGAGATCTTGGCTTGCTGGTCAAACTGCTGCGTTCAATTCTTGGGTTTCGGGATACATTGATGAAGGGGTTTCTTATTTAAAACTTAAACAAACCAACGAAGGTCTTGTTGCGCAGAATAAAGCCTTGATGATGGAGCTGTACGGAAAGCAGGGAGCTAAAAATCCTGTTTTCAGAAAAGTACATGACACTTTGGGAGGCGGACAAATCTATACTTTTGTAGACGGTGAGATTGTTTTCAACAGTATCAACCGAAGAAATAATTACTTTACCATCAACCGTGGAAAAAGAGATGGAGTTCTTCCTCAAATGGGCGTAATGGCTCCAAAGGGAATTGCAGGGATTGTTATCAATTCAACTGACAGTTATGCTTTGGTACAGTCAATTCTTAGTGTTAACAAAATAAGAATTAATGCTTCTCTGAAAAATTCGGGATATTTCGGAACTTTAACATGGAGGGGAGACAACTCCAGAGTGATGCACTTGTCGGATGTACCAAAATATGTTTCTCTGAAAATTGGAGATACGATTGTTACAGACGGAAAGTCAGCAATCTTCCCGAAAGGAGTCATGATTGGTACTGTTGCAGGATACACTGTGGATAACCAAACCGGATTTTGGGATATTTCTGTAGAACTAAGCGAAAAAATGGGCGCTCTGAATAAAGTTTTTGTAGTGAAAAATCTTAAAAAAGCTGAGGTTCAGAAAATAAATGACACCATGCAGGCTGTAATAAAAAAAGAAAATGATTAGCAGAACGTTATTTACAGATCTTTTGATCATGATTTTTCTGGTTGCATTACAGATTTTTGTTTTGAACAGGATTACCCTTTTCGGTAAATATACGCCGGTTATTTATCCGGTTTTTGTCATGTTTTATCCTTTCTTCAGAAATAAATTTCAGTTTTTAGCATTGAGTTTTTTAATAGGTTTATCTATTGATGCTTTTCTGTATTCTTGGGGAATCAATGCTTTGGCTACCACAGTAATTGCATACTTTAGAACATTGATTTTCAGAACTTCTACAGATACTTCTACCGATTTCTTTTCTTTTCAGTCATTGCAATGGACGCAATTTTTGCTGTTCCTGTTCTCAAGCATATTTTTACATCAGCTTTTGGTACAGTATATCGAGTTTTTTAAATTCAGCAGAATTTTTGAAATCTTACTTAATGTGTTGGTAACTAGTGTAATTTCTTTTATATTTATCATCATTTACGCATTAATATTTAAAATCAAACAGAAAGTTTGAACACACGTCATATAAAAATTTTATCAGTTCTCGTTATACTTGCTGTGATCTTCATTGCAAGACTTTCTTATTTACAGTTATTTACAGATCGATATGCATTAAATGCAGCGAATACATCCATCAAAACCGAATACATAATTCCGCAACGTGGAGTAATTTTCGATAGAAATGGGAAAATTATGGTAGGAAATCAGCCTGCCTACGAAATCTCTTTCACTCAGGCTCTTATGAAACCTGACTTTGATACTTTGGCTTTCTGTAATTTAATGAGAATTGATAAGAAAGATTTCATTAAAAGAATCAATGTAATTAAATCTGAAAAATATTATTCGAAGCTCACACCCATGACTTTTATTAAAGATCTGAGCAGAGAAGAAATTGCAAGAGTACAGGAAATTATATTTAAATATCCGGCTTTCAGTATTGTGCAACGTCCTCAAAGACAATATGAGGTTTTTACTTCCGGAAATCTTTTGGGATATACAAGTGAAGTGAACGACAGAGAAATCAAGAAAGATTCAACCTATTATCTTCCGGGTGACCTCATCGGAAAAACAGGTATTGAAAAATCGTATGAAAAAGAACTTCGCGGAGTGAAGGGAATTAAATACATTCAGAAAGATATTAAACTTAGGAATGTAGGTCCCTATAAAAATGGAACTTTAGATCGTGAAGTTATTACAGGAAAAGATATTACTCTAACCATCGATTACGATTTGCAGAGAATTGCAGAGGAAATGCTGGTGAATAAACATGGTGCTATTGTTGCAATAGATCCCAATAACGGGGAAGTTTTGGTTTCTGCAACCGGACCCGATATTGATCCCAATCTTTTCACGGGACCTAATAAATCTAAAAACCTATACGCACTTTCAAAAGATACAATTTTCGAAAACAAACCTACTTTCGACAGAGCTTTACAGGCAGGTTATCCACCGGGTTCTACATTTAAGTTGTTAACAGCTTTGGCTGCGATGCAAATGGGAGTAATGGATGAAAATACGATTTTCCCTTGTGGTGGCGGTTTTTATTACAAAGGAAAAAGAATAAAAGGTCATGGTGGAGCAGATCCCTTAATTCCTGCAATTCAGGTTTCGAGTAACTGTTTCTTTACGTATGCATTTATTGCAATCATTAAAAAATATCCCGGAAACCCATCAAAAGGTGTTGATGAATGGAAAAAAATCATGAGCAGTTTTGGTGTAGGTGAATTTTTAAATAACGATTTTGCAGTTGGTGCAAAAGGTAGAATTCCTTCAGGAGATTTTTACGAAAGAAGATTTAAAGCCATTATTAAAGCGAACGGTTCCAAAAAAGATAATTATAAAAACTGGGACGAAATGTCTACCGGTGCCATCTATAACGGAATGGGTCAAGGTGATGTTCTGGTAACTCCTATACAATTAGCAAATTATGTTGCGGCAATTGCCAACAGAGGTTGGTATTATACGCCGCATATTGTAAAGTCTATTGACGGAAAACCCAATCCTGATCCCAGATTTAAAGTAAAACACAAGACATTGGTAGATCCAAAGCATTTCGGACCTGTCTTAAAAGGGATGGAAGCCGTAGTTTTACGAGGTACTGCAAGAGGTTTGATGTCTAAAGATTTTACTCAGTTGGCAAAAACCGGGACAGCGCAGGTTCCGCAGGGAAAAGATAATTCAATTTTTGTTTTGATTGCTCCTGCCGATAAACCCAAAATTGTGGTAGTTGCCGTTATGGAACATGCTGGATTTGGCGCAACTTGGGCAGGACCAGCTTCTACGGTGATTGCTGAAAAATATATTACCGGAGATATAAAAAGAGAACATCTTTACAAGAAAATGGTGACTTCAAGCTTTATGCCCGAATATAAAAGACAGTGGATTGCCGATTTGAAACGTAAAGGATTGTATAAAGAACCAAAACCGGATTCTATAAAACTTAAAAGAATACAGGACAGCTTAAACCTTCTAAAAAAAGCTAAAGAAAAACTGAACGCCAAGAAAAAAGTTGAACCTAAAAAACCTTTGAAACAATGAAGTGGACGGAAGGAATAGATAAATTAGGTATTGGCTTATATATTTTACTTTGCATTTTTGCAATTGCTAATATATACAGTGTAGATGAAGGTTTAGGCAAAAAACAATTGATTTTTTTCGGAATTTCTTTATTTGTTGGGTTAATTATATTTTTCAGCCGAAGCAAGTTTTTTGAAAATATGTCCGGGATCATTTATATTGGTGGTGTTCTTTTGTTAATAGGTCTTTTTCCTTTCGGGAAAGAAATTTTAGGGCAGAAAAACTGGTATAAATTCGGAAGTTTTACGATGCAGCCGGTAGAATTTGCAAAAATTGGTGTAGCATTGATGCTTGCAAATTATGTTTCCGGATCGGAGTTTAATTTAAAAAACAGAAAATCACTTTTAACCACTCTTGCCATTGTTGGAATTCCTGCTGTTGTTGTTTTGGCAATCCCCGATGTGGGGTCGTTGTTGGTTTTTACAGCATTTTTCATTGCGCTGTATCGTGAAGGTTTAAGTGGCTGGTTATTCGGGATCGGATTTACATTGGCAGCTGTTTTTTTAACATCAATTGCTTTGCCACCTTTATATGTAATTTTATTTATGTTATTAATAGCAGAGATCGCAATTGCGATCTCAATGTTTAGACTTTCATTAGATCTATTTATTCTTATAGGTGTTGTTATCGTTCTTGTTATCAGTTATTTTACCTTAATTTTTAATCCATTTATCTTAATGGGATTTGTAATTGTAGGTGGGGTTTACCTAATTATAAAAGCTTTTAAAGATTCTGTAGATATTATTTCAATTGTGTCTGTGGCATCTGTAATTTTATTTCTTTCGCTGATTTCTTTTGGAACACCCTATATATTAGAAAAAATGCCAAAACACCAGAGAGAAAGAATTGAGGTTTTGTATAAAGGTGAAAAAGCTTTCAGAGATACTTCGGGTTACAATTTATTGTATTCTAAAACTGCCATCGGTTCTGGTGGAATGTGGGGAAAAGGGTATCGTGAAGGGTCGGTAACGCAGGGTAAATTTGTTCCTGAACAGGAAACCGACTATATTTTCTGTACCGTTGGTGAAGAATGGGGGTTTGTAGGAAGTGCGATTTTGGTACTTTGTTACATGGTTTTTATTGGAAGAATTTATTACCTCGCAGAACAGCAAAAATCTTCGTTTAACAGAGTTTTCGGATATTCGTTTGCTTCTATCCTTTTAATGCACTTTTCGATCAATTTAGGGATGGTTATGGGGCTGTTTCCTACGGTTGGGATTCCATTGCCTTACTTCAGTTATGGAGGCAGTTCTTTACTTGCCTTTTCGATGATGACTTTTATTTTCTTTAAACTCAATTACGCAGACAAAAACAGTTTGGTATAAAGCTGGAAGATAAAAGTTGGATGCTCGAAGTTTATTTGCATACCACGAATTTTTCAAATTAAATCTGTGCAATCTGTTTAATCTGCGAGATCAATTTTCTATTAATTTTTCTTTTACTTAAATCTTAAAATTTGATGAACGAAGTTTACCTCTCAGATCAAAATTACAATCAATTAAATTTTGTGCAATCTCCTTTGCAAATTGGGGAATACGAAAACTGTACATTTCAGAACTGTAGTTTTGAATATGCCAATTTTTCTCAGTTTAAATTTACCGACTGTGAATTTACTGGCTGTAATTTGAGTATGGCAAAATTAACAGGAACAGCTTTTCGGAATGTGATTTTCAAAGACTGTAAAATGTTCGGAATGCATTTCGATGACTGTAATGAATTTGGTCTATCTTTCAGTTTTGATGGTTGTTCGCTGAATAATTCTGTTTTTTATAAAACTACGATCAAAAGAACATCATTTAAAAATTGTAAACTTATTGAAGTAGATTTTGCTGAATGCAATTTGTCAAATTCTGTATTCTTAAGCTGTGATTTCAGCGGTGCAACGTTTGAAAAAACCAATTTAGAAAAAACAGATTTCAGAACTTCATTCAATTACATTATCAATCCTGAATCTAACGTGCTAAAGAAGGCTAAATTTTCTCTTTCAGAAATTCATGGGCTACTTCGTCGATTTGATATTGAAATCGATAAAAACAGCTAATTTGATAAAGTTTTGGAAAATTATTTTTTAAAAGTTTAAATCTAAAGTTTGTCATTCCGTAGAAATCTAGACTTGTTTTTTATAAAATTCATTGAGATTCCTACGGAATGACAAAGACGATATTTAATTTTTGTACTTGAATTTGAATTAAACCAAAAATAAAAGCCATCAAAATTTGATGGCTTTATGTATTTAAATCAATTATTCAACTAAAAACTAGTAGATGCTAAGTTGTTGTAGCTTTCTCCGTTTTCATTGATTACTCTTTTTGCAAACCTGAATTTTGGTCCCCAATAAGAATCGTTCAGTGAGGAGATCATTACTCCTTTTGAAGTAGCTGCGTGAATGAATTTTATTTCTCCCTCTTCTGTTACTTCTTCTACAATTCCTACGTGAGAAATTCTTCTGCCGTGAGAAAAGAAAATAAGATCACCCTTCTGAAGGTTTTCTTTTTCTACTTTCTCTCCTTCCTGAGATTGAGAAGCTGCAACTCTTGGTAATGTAAGACCTGCTGCTGCTCCGAAAACCGATAATACAAATGCTGAACAATCAATACCGCTTCTTGTGGTTCCTCCGTATCTGTAAGGTGTTCCAAGATAAGTCTGAGCTTCTGTTAAGATGTTATCAATAGTCTTATTGTATTTTATCGCTTTTGCGATTTCAGAATTTTTTAAAGAATTTTTAGCGTTTGCAGCTGCCACTGCTTTTTCTGAGATAAAAGAGTTGATTAACAACTTTTTATCGTTCTCTATCTTTGTATCTATTGCAGCAAGTTTGGCATCTGTTTTGTATTCTTTAGTGTAAGTTGCCGGTTTTGAAACTACGTAATTAGTAACGCATGATTGTAGTGATATTGTAGAAACGAAAGCAACTAAATAAAACAAAACTCTTTTCTTCATATTTTTTAATTTCCGTGTTAAAAAGGATATTTATTTCTCTAAAGCTTTACAAAAGTAGATATTCCAGCCAAAACAGCCTCGATATGATTATTGTCAGGTTCTGTATTTAACAGATTTTAACAAAATATAGAATAGTGTTAAAGTAAAACAAACCTCCAACCGCCTATTTCGGTGATTGAGAGGTTTTTTTTATTAAGACTTTTTAACAAAATATATGTTGTTTCCTTTATTAATAATACTTTGAGTTTTTATTTGATTTAAAAACACTATCATAATTTTTCATAAAAAAATTCCCCAATTGCTTGGGGAATCTTCACTAATATGGAATTTAAGAGAGGTTATCTTGTAAATAACATTTCTCTGTATTTTGTCATTGGCCAAAGCTCATCATCCACCATCATTTCAAGATCGTCAGAGGCTTCTCTGATTGCGTCAAACAATGGGATTACGCTTGTACAATATGCTTCTGCCTGCTTTTGGCTGTCAGACGTTGCTTTTGCTGCTTCTCTCGCTTTCATAAGATCTTCAACACCCAATTTGATTTTTGAAATGTTTCCTGAAATCTGCGTAATTAAGCTCATCTGTTCTTTTGCCAGATTTTTGAATTCTTTATCTTCAAAAATTTCTTTAAGACCTCTTACGTTTTCAATCAGTCTGTTTTGATAGTTTAATGCTGAAGGAATGATATGGTTTCTTGCGATATCACTTAATACTCTTGCTTCAATATCAATAACTGTTGAATATTTTTCTAATTTGATTTCGTTTCTTGCTTCAACTTCTCTGTGGGTGAAAATTCCCATCTCTTCGTAAAGATTGACAAATTTCTCATCCATTTCCTGCTTAAGAGCTTCAGGAGTTGTTTTTAAGTTGTTTAAACCTCTTTTTTCAGCTTCTAGAGCCCAGTCATCAGAATATCCGTCTCCTTCAAACATGATGTTTTTACATTGCTTGATGTATTCTCTTAATACATTGAAGATGGCTTCATCTTTCTTAAGACCTGTTTCAATTAAGGCATCAACTTCTTTTTTGAAATCACCTAATTGTTTTGCAGCAATTGTGTTCATTACGGTCATAGATTCTGCACAGTTTGCAGAAGAACCTACCGCTCTGATTTCGAATTTATTTCCTGTAAATGCAAACGGAGAGGTTCTGTTTCTGTCAGTATTGTCCAATAATATTTCAGGAATTTTTCCAACTACATTTAGTTTTAAGTCTGTTTTTTCGTCTGGAGAAAGTTTTCCTTCCGTTACTTTTTCAAGCTCTTCCAAAACTCTGAACAACTGACTTCCGATAAATACAGAAATAATTGCTGGTGGGGCTTCGTTCGCACCTAATCTATGGTCATTGCTTGCAGAAGCTATACTTGCTCTTAAAAGATCTGCATATTCGTGAACCGCTTTAATTGTATTGACGAAGAACGTTAAGAACTGTAAGTTTTTCTTAGGGTTTTTTCCCGGACTTAAAAGGTTTTCACCAGTGTCGGTTGCCAAGGACCAGTTGTTGTGCTTTCCGCTTCCGTTTACTCCTGCGAATGGTTTTTCGTGGAATAAAATATGGAAATGGTGTCTGTGAGCAATTCTTGCCATTACATCCATCAACAAAGAGTTGTGGTCTACTGCAACGTTTACTTCTTCAAACATCGGAGCTAACTCAAATTGGTTTGGAGCCACCTCGTTGTGTCTTGTTGTAACAGGAATTCCCAATTTCATACATTCAACTTCCAATTCTTTCATGAAGTTCATTACTCTTGTAGGAATTGAACCGAAATAATGGTCGTCTAATTGCTGTCCTTTTGCAGGAGAATGTCCTAATAAAGTTTTACCTGTTAAAACTAAATCCGGACGAGATTGATATAATGCCGAATCAACCAAGAAATATTCTTGCTCCCAACCTAAAGTAGGAGTTACTTTCGTTACATTTTTGTCGAAATACTGCATTACGTTGGTTGCAGCTTCGTCTACAGCGTGCAAAGCTCTCAATAAAGGCGCCTTGTAATCTAAAGTTTCTCCTGTATAAGAAATGAAGATGGAAGGAATACAAAGAGTAGTTCCCATGATGAATGCTGGAGAAGTAGGATCCCAAGCTGTGTAACCTCTTGCTTCAAACGTGTTTCTGATACCGCCGTTTGGGAAAGAAGATGCATCTGGTTCTTGCTGGATCAATAAGTTTCCGCTGAATCTTTCGATCGCTCTTCCACCTTCAATTGGTGTGAAGAATGAATCGTGCTTTTCTGCAGTGCTTCCTGTTAGTGGCTGAAACCAGTGTGTGTAGTGAGTAACTCCTTTGCTCATTGCCCAGTCTTTCATAGCAACCGCTACCTGATCTGCAATGAGTCTTTGGATTTTACTTCCTTTTTTAATAGCATCCATAATAGATTGGAATGCTTCTTTTGTTAAATATTCTCTCATTGTGTTTTCAGAGAATACATTTTCACAAAATAATTCTGATAATTTAGCAGGAATTTCTACTGAATTATCTTTTCTAAAGTCCTTGAATGGTAAAGTTTCTAAAGCTTTAAATCTTAAAGTTGACATATAGGTGTTGAATTTATAGGGCAAATTTACGAAAAAAATGAATTATAAAAATTTTTACCCTAAAATTTTAGGGGTAATTTTTGTTTTTTAAATATTTTTATAGAAAATAGGTATGGAAATATGAATTGAGAACTGTCTTTTAGAATTAAAATTTAGTTAGTAAGCAGACTGCTTGATAACGAATGTACGGTTTTATTTTCTACCATTCTTCTAATATGAATAAAACTTATTCCAATTCTCTTTTATGATAAAGTTGCAAATAGTAATTTTAAATCGGTTAAAATTTATCAATATAATGAATGATAACATAGCTTTTTAACGTTTTGTTTGTTATTGACTTCGTCGAATCTTCGATTTCAGCAGGAATTCAAACTGCTTTATTTGCAGGGCATTGAGATTTTTGCGGAATGAGAAAATTACTGCCGATTTTGGCATTGTGATTAAAATCAAACGTTCATTAAAATTCATTGTAGATGATAAAAGGCTGATTTTAAATAAATTAAAACATTAAAAATATTTTTCGTAACTTAGCAGACTTTTTATAAAAATTTTAATATATGACAAATTCTAGAGCAAGAGAAACTACCGAGGCAATTGAAAGACTATACATTTCTATGAGACATCTGTTTTATAGAGGATTTTTCAAGCCGGGCGGTGTTTCTGGAGAAAGCATTAGAAGTTTGTTGAAGACGATCAATCCCGAAATTTACGGTACCATGAGCGTTCCAAGCAAATTGGAACTTGATGGTTTGATGTATGTTTTAGACAGACTTCCGGAAGGAATAGAAGAATGTGCTTTCATTCATCTTACATCAGACGAAGGTTTTGATAAAGGTAGTTTTGAGCCGATAGTCCCAAAAAAGAGAAGAAGAAACTGTTACCGAATCGATGAGCACCAGATGAATATTGAAGTTCTTTTGGGACGTTCTGAAATTTATGATATTCTTACCCATTTAACGTTTTTATTTATAGAGGCAGATAAAATCAGAAATCTGGCTTTTATTCAGGAAGAAAACTGGAAACCGACAAGAGCTTTCAAAATCATCGAAGAAGTTGTAAAAGGTGAAAAAAAATATAGCAGAAGAGAAAAAGAAGTCGCTTTAATTCATTTGTCTTCTTTAATAGGAAGAACTTTTGATGAGACTTTAAATGCTTACAATTCTTTCGGCGATGATGATAATCCAGATCGTTTATTCAAGATTATTTACAATTTAGGAAAAGCAAGTCTTGAAGATGCTAAACAAAGTAGAGAAAGAGAAATTCATTTCAGTGCCATTCTAAGAGAGAGAGTAGGGCACCATTATTTCGGAGAAAAGTGGGCGAATAAAGTGAAGCAGGTTCTTTTTGATAATGATCTTCATATGCGTCCGCTTCATATTATTTCTGCTAATATGCATTCTGTGAAAAATATGCTGTATGCAAATGATGCATTGAAGAAAAAAGATCCGAAAGAGGTAGATTATAAATTGTATGGAAATATTTCCGATAAAAAAGATCTTCGCGACCAGGTTTCTAAATATGCTTTGGAAGAAGGATTGATCTATATTAATGACAAGAGCGGAAGTAATATTGATGTTCAGATTATAGATTTAAGCAAAACAGATCTTAAAAATACTCCTTTCGGTCATATAAAATATGATGGAAACGATGTGATCATGGTATTTGATTATGCTTTTGGAGAACAGGCTTATGAAGTAATGGATGAATTGCTGAGACCTTTCGAGCAAAAAGGAGAGGTTTACATGATGAAAGTAAAATCTGTTTCTATCATGGGTAAAGCGGGAATTCTTGCAGGCGGAAAAGGAGATATTATGATCCCGACTTCTCATATTTTTGAAGGAACAGCAGATAATTATCCTTTTGAAAATGCTTTAAAGCTGGATGATTTTATAGACGATGAATTAAAGGCGTTTGAAGGTCCGATGATTACCGTTTTGGGAACATCCCTTCAAAACAGAGATATTCTTTCTTATTTTATGAATACATCATGGAAAGCAATCGGGCTAGAAATGGAAGGAGCGCATTACCAGAAAGCAATTCAGGTAGCGTCTAAAATAAGACATCATATTGCGCCAGATCTTTTTGTAAGTTACGCTTACTATGCTTCAGATAATCCTTTGGAAACGGGTGCTACACTTTCTTCAGGAGGTTTGGGATTGACGGGTGTAAAACCGACGTATCTGATTACATTGAGAATCCTTGAGAAAATTTTACTAAGCGGAAAGAAAGAAGTTTCTTCTAAAAAATAATTTGATTACATTAAAATCTAAACCTCAAATGTTTTTGCATTTGAGGTTTTTTGCTTCCTGAAATATTAAATCTGTAGAGAATTAAAAAAATCAATACAAAAGAAAATAATTATCTTTAAAAAAATAAAAAAACTATGAGTTCAACATCACAATTAGCAAAAAGATTCAGAGAAGTAATGCTTGATGGTCTTTGGATTGCCAATACCAATTTTAAAGATCAGCTTAAAGATATTTCTTTAGAACAGGCTACTGCAAAAGTGGGTTCTTTGAATACCATTGCAATGCTAACTTTTCATATTGATTATTATATCGCAGGATTAATTAACGTTTTTGAAGGTGGTGATCTTGAAATTAGAGATCAATTTAGTTTCGATTTGCCTTTGATTGAATCACAGGAACAATGGGAAGAACTTTTACATAAACTTTGGAATGATTCTGAAAAGTTTGCAGTTTTGCTTGAACAAATGCCTGATTCTAAAATGAATGAAGTCTTTGTGGATGAAAAATACGGATCTTATTTAAGGAATATTGACGGTATGATAGAGCATGCTTATTATCATTTGGGACAAATTAGTTTGATAAAGAAGTTGCTAACGAATAATTAGGTAATGTTTAACCTCTTCAACTTTAAACAATCAAAATGTACAATTGAGGTCAAAGATTCACATTTTACCCTCTTTCAAAATTTACTTACCTTTAAAAAAAATAAATCTTCAATGAAAAAATCGCTTGCAATACTCTTTGCTTTCATGCTTTCACAGTTTCATGCGCAGCAGAATGCTTATTATCAACAGGCTGCACAATACAAAATGGATATTGATGTTAATGCAGAAAAATTTATCTACGAAGGAAATCAGACTTTAAATTATTCAAACAACTCGCCAGACGAACTCAACGTCGTATATTTTCATTTGTATTGGAATGCTTTTAAGCCCAATTCAATGATGGATCAAAGAGTTGCCGGACAAGGAAAAAACGGGGATTCGAGATTGCAGAAAGACGGTATTTCCAGATTGGCTTCCATTCCGAAAGAGGAAGAAGGTGCTCAGAATATTCACTGGATTAAGCAAAACGGGAAGAATCTGAAATTTGAAATTCAGGAAACCGTAATGAAGGTTTATTTGAATGAACCCATTAAACCCAACTCAAAAACAACTTTCACGATGGAGTGGGATGCTGTAATACCTCAGCAAATCAGAAGAAGCGGAAGAAATAACAAGGAAGGAGTTGATATGACAATGACGCAATGGTATCCTAAAATTGCAGAATATGATTATGATGGATGGGCAACTTTCGATTATGTAGGAAGAGAATTTCATGCTCCGTTTGCCGATTTTGATGTGACCATCAAAATCAATAAAGATTATGTTGTCGGAGCAGGAGGAACCCTTCTCAATCCTACAGAAGTGAAAGGTTATGATGCATCAGCAAAAATAAAAACAGAAAAAGATAAAGCAACATGGAAATGGACTGCTAAAAATATGCTCGATTTTGCATGGGCTGCAGATAGAGATTATTCGGTAGAAAGTTTTGATGTTCCTCAAGGTCCGAAAGTGTTTTTTGTTTATCAGAAAAATGATAAGACTAAATTTTGGGATGAAGCGCAACCTTATGTGACGAAATATTTCCAGATTATGAATTCGCGTTTCGGAAAATATTCCTATCCTTCTTACGCATTCATTCAGGGTGGAGATGGCGGAATGGAATACGGAATGTGTACCATGATTTTGGGTGAAGCAAAAAAACTGGAAGATTTAATGGGATTGATGGTTCACGAAGGTTCACACTCTTGGTATCAGCAAATGTTGGCAACCAACGAACCTCTGAGACCGTGGATGGATGAGGGTTTTACAAGCTATGCCGAAAGCATCGTGATGCATCAGTTATTCCCGCCGACAGATGAGCGACCAAATCCTTTTGTTGATAAAATAAATGCTTACCGGGGAATTGTACAAAAAGGAATCGAAGAACCCGCAGTTTGGTTAGGCGATCACCATGATAACGGAACGGCTTATAGTTTTGCAAGTTATGTGAAAGGAGAATTGTATTTAGTTCAGTTAGGTTACATTGTTGGAGAGCAGAATTTAGAGAAGATCATGACCGAATATTTCAGGCAATGGAGCATGAAACATCCTACCGACAGAGATTTTCTTCACATTGCACAAAAAGTTTCGGGTATGGATTTGAAGTGGTTTCACCATTACTGGATCAACACCACAAAAACCATCGATTACGGAATCAAAAATGTACAATACGATAAAAAATCTACAACAATCACGTTGTTGAACAACGGTCAGGTTCCGATGCCGATTGATTTTTCTGTAATGACAACCGACAAGAAAATCATTACTTATCAAATTCCTATGAACATGACGCATACCTGGAAACAGAAAGATGGTTACGGTGATTTTACCATAGAAAAATACTGGCCTTGGACGCAGAAAGAATATATATTGACGATTCCTTACACAAGATCTCAATTGTCATTGCTGGGAATAGATTTTAGCCAAAGAATGGCGGATATAAATCCTGAGAACAATTTTGTTGAAGTGAAATAATTAGATTAAATAAAATAAACAAATCCCCGTAGAGTTTTTCTTTGGGGATTTTGTTTGTTTTTAAGATATTTGATTTTCTATTTTTAGCTTCGTCGAATTTACGGTATTATAGAAAAGCTAAGTAAGCAAAAATAAAAAGCAGGCGTGCTTTTAAAAATTGCACGCCTGCTTTTTTGAAAAGCTCTCGACGATTTGGGTAAAACCTTGAGAGCTTTTGTTATAATCCTTTATATGAGTTTGTGTAAGCGATATTTTTTCTCTTGATATTTATTGACATATGCCTCTATTATTGCGCAAAGTTGCAAACTTTGCGCAGCGGTGTTTTTATTTTTTTACAAGGGTTATCATCTGGGTTCGGCACAGTAACCACCGTAGGAATTCCCGAACAACCTCCCTCCCCAATATTGGTATTAGGATCTAAAGGATTTGTTGATACACCACTTCCGTTGCATGGCTCTGTAGTTCCCGGTCCTAGTGGTTCGCCACCTGTTCCGCTGTCTGTCTACAACGTATAAACACAAAAACCTCTTTTCAGAGGCTTTGTTATTACTGCTTTGTAAAAATCATGTTTAGAGGAAACGTTGTTCCCGAAAGATAATTTATAGTGCCATTTCTTGGACGTGGATAAGTGCCTTCTCCCATTCTTCCTTTAAACTTCATTTGTGTTGGTGATAACATTTCCAATGAAACCATATAGCTTATTCCTCTAAAAGTATCTTTAAAAAACGGTGACCCAACAATACCTCCACAGTCAATAGTTAAATTTACATTTAAACCATAATCTTCCATAAGATTATCTGCTGAAGTATTTACTACTATAGCCCCGTTTTCTTTGTAAACATAGTACCCAACTAATCTGTCTTTGTAAAAATTATCAATTCCTGAATTGTAATGATATTTCGTCTGCTTGATCAGGGTTAATACCATTTCTCTGTTACCTGATGTCCATTTCCATGTTCCTACATAAGGATTCATGATGTTACTAATGTCTTTCAGATATACACTCCCATTGGTATCATCATAATTTGGATTATTACATCTGGTAACTATATCAATGACATTTGTCTGCGATTTGCAACCACTTGCTATTACTAAAGCTATTAATAAAATTATCCTTTTCATTATGCTAGGCTAAAAGAGTTCAAAGAAGATTTATATTACTGCTTTGTAAAAATCATGTTTAGAGGAAATGTTGTTCCCGAAAGATAATTTATAG
>Ga0209599_10000105_pt1 | contig 61642 bp, 51 predicted proteins | sample Shrwel_input2_FT_FD_187534 | JGI IMG/M metagenome (GOLD analysis project Ga0209599, IMG submission 187534) | Subsurface microbial communities from deep shales in Ohio, USA - Utica-3 well 1 S input2 FT (SPAdes) (version 2) ...
ATATTATCAGAATTACTTCTATCTACTCTTAAGTATTTTGCACTACCAAAAAGTACAAAGGCATTCCGATAGTAATATTCACTGGAAAAGTAACCGCTAAAGCCATCGGTAAAAACAATCCCGGATTGGCTTTTGGTACAGATATTTTCATTGCGGCAGGTACAGCAATGTAAGATGCACTTGCTGCAAGAATTGCAAAGATAAAGCGGTTAGATACATCGGGTGTAACCCAAGAACTTATCCACGCAACAATACAGCCGTTCAATAGCGGAATGATGGCAGCAAAAAGCACCGGAAACCAGCCAAAAGAAAAGAATGATTTTAATTTTCGTCCGCTGGTAACACCCATATCCAAAAGAAAAATTGCTAAGAAACCTTTAAACAAATCATTGGTAAAAGGCTTTATACCTTCTGCCTGTTTTGCATCTGCTAAAAATCCTATAACCAGACTTCCCAAAATAAGCAATACACTTCCATTGGTGAAAGAATGTTTAATGGCAGTTCTTTTCTTAATTTCACTTCCTTCCTCTTTACCAAAAACTGAAAGAAGTACCAAACCCATAATAATTGCTGGAGATTCCATCAATGCCATAATAGCAACCATATGACCGTGCAATGTCATTTGTTGAGATTCTAAATAACTCGCTGCAGTAACAAAAGTAACGGCACTTACCGATCCATAAGCTGCTGCAATGGCTCCTGCATCATAGACAGAAAGCCTTTTTTTTAAAATAAAAAATGTATATAGAGGAATAACCAGCGATAAAGCAATTCCGAAAAGCATAGACCAACCTATTTCGGCAGTAAAATGCTCGTGCGACAATTCTTGTCCACCTTTAAATCCAATTGCAAACAACAAATACAGAGAAATAAACTTAGAAGAATTGGGTGGTATTTCCAGATCGCTTTTTACCAAGACAGCGATTACGCCCAGTACAAAAAAAAGCAATGCAGGATTACTAAGGTTTTCTATTAATAAATTAAAATTCATTCGTTTAATTTTACTTTAAGTTTTTATCTCTTCACAGCGCGGCTGAGTCTGTCGTTTAAGGTAATTCCCAAACCGTAATCAGGTAATCGTCCGGCAATAATTATATCCAGTTTCATAGCGTCTAACCGATGAAGTGCTGCGTATAAATTTTTTGAAGCTTCTTTTAAATTTCCTTCAGAAGAAAGAATTTCCTGATGAACAGTCTCATTTCCTTTCAATTGATCCTTGAATACTAAAACTCCGATGTTTTTTCCGGTATTCTTCAAAACTTCCTCTTCTATATGATCTGTAAGTATTGCCGGAGTTTTCGGTGCGTAATGTTTCGAGAGCATTCCTGGTGCATCCGGTGTTTCATTATCGTTTATCACAATTTCTATTTTGCCGACAACCTGTTCTATTTCTTCTACAGAAACTGAACCGTGTCTGTACAAAACAACTGTATCGCCCCGAAAACCAACAATAGTAGATTCTACTCCATTTGAACAATTTCCGCCATCTAAAATAACCAGTTCGTCTTGAAAATAATCCCAAACGTGTTGCGCAGAAGTAGGACTAATACTTCCAAAAGGATTGGCACTGGGTGCTACCAAAGGAAAATCTAATTGTTCCAAAAGTGCTAATGCCATTAAATGTTGAGGTACTCTTACCGCTACAGTGTCTTTTCCCGCAGTTATCAAATCGGAAATATGATCCTGCTTTTTCAGAACTAAAGTGAGCGATCCGGGCCAAAATTTTTCGGCAAGTATTTTTGCTTTTTCCGGAATTTCTTTTGCTACTTCTTTCAATTGTTCTGTCGAATGCAAATGCACAATCAATGGGTTATACAGCGGTCTTTTTTTAAGCTCAAAAATCTTTTTAATGGCAGATTCGTTGTAAGCATTTCCAGCCAAACCATAAACCGTTTCTGTTGGCAGAGCTACTAACTCATTTTTGCATAATGCTTCTATGCCTTTATTAATATCTTTTGTAATCATTTTTTTTAATCAACTTTAAGGATTGCAGAAGTCGCAGTACATAGGATCTTCATGTTTCTTTTGATGCGGATATTTTTCTTCCTTTTTAAAATCACATTTTTTACAAGAATAAATGTAAAACAGCGTACCTTTAGTAGGAAATCCACAACCTTCGCAAGGTAAACCTCTGACAATTTCGGTTACATCAAACCCTGGTGTGTTGCAATTTGGGCATGTACATTTAATTTTTTCCACCAATCTTTTCGCAACTTTCTCTATTACACTCATTCTTGTAGGATTGTACATTGCGCGCATATCGGTTTCTACAAAAGCTTTTCCGTACAATTTTTGAAATTCTTTGAATGTATGGAGTAACGTAGTTTCATCCGTAATTCCTTTTACAATATGCGTTGCATCATGAGCATCTTTTCTAAGAATTAAACCATGTTGAGGAAAACCCGCTTTATTGGCGAACATAAAAAGTTCTTCTTCTGTAGTAATTTCTGATGTGGCAAAATTGGTTTCCAGACTTATCTCTCTGGTTATAATTTCCAGATTATTTTTATGATCTAAAAACACCAGAAACTCTTCATCTGCCGAAGCAAAAAATACACTGGGATGCGCACCAAAAGAACCTTCGCTTGCAATAGCAAGATCGCAATTTTCCAGACTCATAGCCTCCTTACATTTTTCTTTTACTGTAGTAAGCGGATCGTTTTTCCGTTCTACTTCGCCCGTAAAAGTCCCTAAAATATCTGTATCAAACTGCTGCGAAACAATACATTTTACCCCAAATTCTTTTTCAAAAATTGGGGCAATAACCTTTTCTTTTTGATGTTTGGTGGCAATAAGCAGGGTTCTTCCTTCGAACATATTTATTCTTCAATAAAAGAAATCTGAATTTCTGAGGATAAATGAAGCCTTTTATGATGCTGTTGCGCCCAGGTGAAAATTTCGTTCACTCGTTGCAATTCTTTTTTAAGCTCAGGAATTCTGTTTACCGCAGTAGCGTCATCTTTGCCGAAACGCTCTATACTGCTGAAATTTTTATGTTCGTGAAATTTAATTTTAGTCATAAAAACATTGTGCAAAATTTCCTTTGCTTCTTCTGTGGTAAAATTCCCTTCTATAAGGGTCAGTTTTTCTAAATTATTCATTATCTTTTTTATTTTGAGGTAAAAATTTTTGTAAACAATCGACTCCGATAATAATAGCCAGTAAAGTAAACAGATGACTATAAATGGTGTTTTCAATGATGATTCCCAATATCAGAAATAACATCAAAAATCCTAATGAAATGGCAAGGCTTAGATTTTTAGTTATCATAAAAATTATTTCAAATGCTCCCTTACTGTCCCTGTCCTAGAGAATACCCAGCTTTTCCATCAAAGTCATACAGGTTTTCTGTTTTAACAACATCAATTATCTCATGCAAAGCATTTTGCAGTAATTTAATCACATTCTCTTTTTGAATTTTTTGATTTTCAGAAGGTTTAAATCTGCATCTCCAATGATCTGTACAGAAAGTTTCTTTAAAACCATCCGGCCAGACTTTAATACCACGGTTGGTAATCATGCTTAAGTTAATTCCATCGCTTTCAATGCTCTTCATTTTATCGGCAAGTTCATCAGGATTTGTTCCGCTCCAATGCACGAAAACATCTACTCCTGCCAATTCTTTTTTTGCCGAAGGTTTTCTCTGGTATTTTGGAAGATTCATTACCGTATTATTGGCATAAGAAACAGGTTTTAACTGCGACGGTTTTTGTTCCAGATTGGCTATTACTGCATCAGCAAATTCTTTGGTTCCTACTTTTTGTTTGCTGATAGATTCTTTAAAAATATCTTGGGTATGAATGCCGTCTTCAAGAGTTTTCAGCCATGCATTTTGTATTTTTTCGGCTACCTCGGTTTGTCCGATATGATTCAGCATCATCACGGCTCCCTGCAATAATCCTGAAGGATTCGCAACATTTTGTCCGGCAATAGTAGGCGCAGAACCGTGAATTGCTTCAAACATAGAACATTCTTCTCCGATATTGGCAGAACCCGCCAAACCAACAGAACCCGTAATTTGTGCTGCGATATCACTGATAATATCTCCGTATAAATTAGGCATCACAATTACATCAAAATCTTCGGGTGTGTCTGCCACTTTTGCAGCACCTATATCAACAATCCAGTGTTCATTTTCTATTTCGGGATATTCTTTTGCAACTTCATTGAACACCTCATGAAACAATCCGTCAGTTTGTTTCATAATATTGTCTTTGCTGAAGCAGGTTACTTTTTTACGGTTTTGCTGTTTTGCATATTCAAAAGCATATCTTACAATTTTTTCGCATCCCGGTCTACTGATAAGTTTCAGACATTGTATTACCTCATCTGTTTGCTGATGTTCTATTCCGGCATACAAATCTTCCTCATTTTCTCTTACAATCACCATATCCATTACCGGATGTTTGGTACTTACGAAAGGATGCAAACTGGTGCAAGGTCTTACGTTGGCGTACAATCCTAAAAATTTTCGGGTAGTTACATTCAAGCTTTTGTATCCTCCGCCTTGAGGAGTGGTGATAGGTGCTTTTAGAAAAATTTTATTTCTTCTGATAATATCCCAGCTTTCGGATGATATTCCGGAAGTATTTCCCGAAAGATATACTTTCTCGCCAATTTCTATTTCATCAATTTCCAACTCTGCTCCTGCGGCTAAAATTATTTTCAGGGTTGCATCCATAATTTCCGGACCTATCCCATCACCTTTAGCTACTGTAATTCTTTTCATTGAATAAATTTTTAGATTATTATTTCTGTGGACAAATTTGAGAATTCAAATTCATAAATTTTTATTTATTTTTGTAATGTTTTGTATAAATATATTTTATGAACTACACTTTAAATCAATTGCAGATATTCCTGAAAATCGTACAGACTCAGAGCGTTACAAAAGCTTCGGAAGAGCTTCATCTCACGCAACCTGCAGTTTCTATACAATTGAGGAACTTTCAGGATCAGTTTGATATTCCACTTACTGAGGTGATTGGGAGAAAAATTTACATTACCGATTTTGGCAGGGAAATAGCCAAAGCAGCCGAAGTAATCATTCAGCAGGTACATGCCATTAATTATAAAACCATGGCATATAAAGGTCAGCTTACGGGAAGATTAAAAATCTCTGTAGTGTCTACAGGAAAATATATAATGCCTTATTTTTTAAGCCAGTTTATGCAACAACATCCCGGAATTGAGCTTGAGATGGACGTCACCAACAAACAAAAAGTGATCGAAAGTCTTGAAAATAATGAGGTAGATTTTGCGCTGGTTTCAATATTGCCGAAGAATTTAAGTATAGAAAAATTAGACCTTCTTCAGAACAAACTTTTTTTAGTAGGAAATCCTTACCAACCTGTAGAAAACAAAGAAAATGTAAAAGATTTCTTTGAAAGTCTGCCGTTAATATTTCGGGAAAAAGGTTCCGGAACCAGACAAACGATGGAAAAATTCATCAATCAAAACCACATCTCTATTCTTAAAAAAATGGAACTTACTTCGAACGAAGCAGTAAAGCAAGCTTTGCTAGCAGGATTGGGGTTTTCTATTATGCCGCTTATCGGTATCAGAAACGAGCTACGCAACAACGAACTGCAAATTATTCCGATGAAAGGTTTACCCATCAAAACTGACTGGAGCTTAATTTGGCTTAAAGAGAAAAAGCACAGTCCGGTTTCCGAAGCATTTTTGCAGTTTTTACATAAACAAAAAGAATCTATTGCCCATGAAACCTTCAGTTGGTATGAAAAATATTAGTTTCTTCAAACATAAAAAAGTTTAAAATTTGACCTTGTTTTCACTTACAATTAATTACTGCTATTGTAGAATATTTAAATCAATGTGGATAACTGAAGAGACTTTTTTTAAAGAATAAAAAATCAAAGTATAGTTTTAAATTTATCTTAAAATCCTCTTCTAAAGTTAGAAAACCCGCATTTGTAAAGGTCTTTTAAATTTTAATTTATTATATTTATACGTTTAAATTTTAAAAATATAATTAAATGTCTCAAAACTTCAACAAAATTTTTGAAAACAACAAGCTTTGGATTGAAAAAAAGCTGGGTGAAGATGCTGATTTTTTTAAAAAACTGGCATCCGGACAAGCTCCTGATTACCTGTACATTGGATGCAGTGATTCCAGAGTAACGGCAGAAGAACTTATGGGAGTAGGTCCCGGTGAAATTTTCGTACACAGAAACATTGCGAATGTTGTAAATACTCTTGACATGAGTTCTACGGCTGTAATTCAATACGCTGTGCAGCATTTAAAAGTGAAACACATTATTGTTTGCGGACATTATGGATGTGGTGGCGTAAAAGCAGCAATGACTCCTCAGGATTACGGATTGATGAATCCTTGGCTAAGAAACATCAGAGATGTCTACAGATTACACCAAACTGAGCTGGATGCAATAACAGATGAACATAAAAGATACAACCGTCTGATCGAGCTTAATGTACAGGAACAATGTATAAATGTCGTGAAAATGGCAGTGGTACAGGAAAGATATATTTTGGAACAGTATCCTATTGTACATGGCTGGGTTTTCGATCTTGAAACAGGAAAAATCATTGATTTGAATATTGATTTTGAAAAAATACTAAAAGATATTCAGAAAGTATATGACCTTACCAATTCTGACTGGGTAATGAGCAGAAAAAACAACATCAATTTAAAAGACTAAGTTATCAATACATTACTGAAATATACGGGTATTCTGACGTTGGCAATTTTTGTCAACTTTACGGTATTGCCTAGTTTAGCAGTAATTTTTGATTGGGATTTATACACCCTTAGCAACGTTATAGTCGAGGAGGAAGTAAAAACTAATATTACAACTCTTAACGAAAAGTTTCCTCCCAAACCTTACAAATGCACCGACTATATTCTGTTAAAAATTAATACAGAAGCTAAGAAAAACAAATTCGTACAGAGAGATGTTTCTATACATCTGGATCCCTCTATTTCTATATTTTCACCGCCTCCGGAAGTTTAACGTTAATATCTTACAGCAATTAAATGATTTAGTTGCCTGATCCAATGTGTTTATATTTCATATAGGCGTATTGTCATTTCGTAATTATTATATTAAACTTAGTAATGAAAAAAGTTTCATTTTTTACAGATTTAAAACAAAATCTGCCATCCGGATTGGTCGTATTTCTTGTAGCATTACCATTATGTCTGGGAATTGCTCTTGCATCCGGAGCACCACCATTATCAGGAATTATCGCAGGTATAGTAGGTGGTTTAGTTATTGGTTTACTCAGCAACTCACATATTTCCGTTTCTGGTCCTGCAGCAGGTCTTGCAGCAATTGTTTTGGCGGGAATCAATGATTTAGGAAGTTTCGAACTCTTTTTAGTTGCAGGTATTATTGCAGGCATTATACAACTTGTTCTTGGTTTTTTAAGAGCAGGAAGCATTTCAAATTATTTTCCTAATAATGTAATAGAGGGAATGCTTGCAGGAATAGGTGTGATCATTATCCTTAAACAAATTCCACATGCAGTAGGATACGATAAAGATTTTGAGGGAAACCAAAGAATTTTTGACGGTTTTAATCTTCAGGAATATTTAACCAACCTAAGCAGCGCAATTTCATCTGGAGCGGTAATTATAACCCTTGTTTCTCTTGCAATTCTTATTACTTGGGATAAAGTTCATGTCTTAAAAAGAATAAAAATGCTTCCGGGGGCTTTAGTAGCAGTAGCAGTAGGAATTATTCTCAATGAAGTTTTTAAAGGAAGCTCTTTGGAGATTGCAAAAGAACATCTGGTAAACCTTCCGGTTCCGCAATCTGCTGAAGATTTTAAAAAATTAATCACTTTTCCTGATTTTAATGGATTTCTGGATTTAAAAGTCTGGATTTTAGGAGCAACTATAGCTGTTGTAGCATCGATAGAAACGCTGCTTTGTATTGAAGCATCAGACAGAATGGATGTTCACAAAAGAATTACAGATACCAATTTAGAGCTTAAAGCTCAAGGAATAGGAAATCTGATTTCTTCGTTCATAGGCGGACTTCCGATGACCTCTGTTGTAGTAAGATCTTCTGCCAATGCCAATGCAGGAGCAACCAGTAAAAGTTCATCAATTATACACGGTGTATTTATGCTAATCTGTGTACTTACCATTCCTTTCCTACTTAATAAAATTCCTTTGGCAACATTAGCTGCTGTGCTTTTATTAGTAGGTTACAAGTTGGCGAGCCCTGCGAAACTAACCCATTTTTGGAAAAAAGGAAAATACCAGTTTTTACCATTTATTGCCACACTGATTGCAGTTGTAGCTCTGGATCTTTTAAAAGGCGTTGCTTTGGGAATTGGTTTTTCCATATTTTATTTGCTGCAGGGAAACATGAAAAGAGCCTATTATTTCAGCAAAGAAGAGCTTGAAGATGCAGATGAGATAAGAATAAATCTTGCCGAAGAAGTATCTTTCTTGAATAAAGCTGCGATAAAGAAAACGCTTAAAAATATAGAATCTAATTCTAAAGTGATTATCAGCGCGAGTAAAACATCATATATTTCTGATGATATTATAGAAATGATAGAAGATTTTGCCAATGTAAGAGCAGTAGAAGAAAATATAGACGTTCGTCTGGAAGGTTTTAAAACCTCATATAAAGAATACGCAGACGATCAGCATTCTCATGTAACAGTAACTCATAAAAGAACAATATAATAGTTGACTCAAATTTTCAGCATTTATCATTTCCGCCGCAAGCTTCGCTTGCGGCGGATTTTTATTTCCCGTTGAATGCAGACATTGTATTTCCTATTCCTGCAAAAACAAAAGACAGACAGGCCTTAGAAAACTTTTCAATTCTTTCGCCTAATTTTGCAGCTTCTTCCTCATTCCATACTCCTAAAACATAATCTACCTGTCTTCCTTCAGAAAACTCTGCAGAGATCCCAAAACGGAGCCTTGCATAATTTTGAGTTTGTAAACTTTCCTGAATACTTTTAAGACCATTGTGTCCTGCATCAGAACCTTTCATCTTCATTCTTAAAGTTCCGAATGGCAAAGCAAGATCATCTGTTATGATCATTACATTTTCTAACGGAATATTTTCCTTCTGCATCCAGAATTTCACGGCATTTCCGGATAAATTCATATAAGTATCCGGTTTTAAAATCAGAACTTTTCTTCCTTTATATTTTCCTTCAGCCAGCCATCCAAAATTAGCTGTTTTAAATGGCGCATCTATGCTTTCTGCAATCTTTTCGGCAACCTTAAAACCTATATTGTGTCGTGTATTTTCATATTCCGGACCTTTATTGCCCAACCCTACGATTAGATATTTCATGTGAAATTTTTTGCAAAATTAAGTGTTATAAAATAAAAAACTCAATCCTGTGAAGAATTGAGTTTAAATATTTTTTATGAATTTTATTATAATGGCTTGTAAATATAATTTACTCCAAAACCATTTACCATGTAAGTCTGCGCATCATATCTGTAGTCTGTAGAAAAAATTACAGGCGTAGGAATTGGTTGCGTAAGATCTGTAATAGATACTCTCTTCGGACTGTTAGGAGATAGCATTAGAGATGCAACATCATTATAATCAGTTGCTAAAATTGTAGAAACTTTATATGCAAAAGGAAGAAGTGTATACGGATTAATTTGGGAATCATAATTTAAAAATTCATACCCGTACTTTTCAGTTGGAGTGTCATTTACACCTGCTGTAATTGTTCCATAGTGTCTTTCGGCTTTTGAAACGTTGTCTCCTAAATAAGTATATGTTGTTTTAGAATAATTCTTATATGCAAAAGTAGTTCCTATAACATCCGGACCAGTTTTCATATTAATTACGTCTAGTTTTCCTGTTGTAGAACTATAAGTAAGATCGTATAAAACTTTCACTTTAGAATTCAGCGCATAAGGTCCAGGAGTTGTAGAGGGAGGTATCGGTGCAGCTCTTCTAAAAGTAGATCTGTTTTCTGAAATGATGGTTAACCTTCCTAAATTTCCGTAAGTAAATAATTGAGTATAAACAGTACTGTCTGCATCCAAATCTCCATCACCATCATTATCTAAATGACCGTTGAAATTGATCTGGCTTATTTTATCACCACTCCACATGATATTGGCTACAGAGTTTTTATCTGTAATAACGCTTGACAATAGCAAACCATTATAACGATATTCTGCGATGGTATCAGAATCTGTAATTTCTCTGAATAAAGCTCTTGGACCGTTAAAACCATTTGATTGATTCAAATCGATCAGAGGATTACCTTCTTCATCAACCATATCTTTACAAGAGTGAATAGAAGAGATACCTGCTATAAGTAAAATAAAATAGAAAAGTTGTTTCATTTCCGAAGGGATTATTTATTTTTTCACAAATATAATTTTTTTTTGAATAAAAAGCATCTTTTTATTTATATTCTCGCAAAACTAACAATAAAAATATCGTTATAAAGCCTTATAAATATACTTCTGAGCTTGTGACTGATCCGAAGTAGGATAATTCATCGAATCATATAAGAAACTTAAAGTATAAGATGAAACCGGAATAGGAGTAGGCGAAACAGGTGAAATAGCTTCAATGTTTAAACCGGTATAATTATTCGCAGATAATGCTGAAAAATTAAAAGGATGTACCAATGCCCATGTTACGAAAAATGTTTTTGGCAAAGTGTTATAAGGGTTTATTTTATTGTCGTAAGATGAGTAATTATAATTAGTAGTTGTTACAGAAACAGAAGGATCTGGCGCACCTGAAGGAGTAGTAGCCCCCGTTTCAGCAGACATTTTTGTGATATTATCTCCTGTCATTGTAAAATTATAATTAGTAAACTGAACATAAGTAGATCCCGACTTTTTCTTTTCTGCAATTTTTGTCAGTTTACCAGAACCATCATAGGTGTAAGAGTATTCCATATTGAAATGCTGAGTACTCCCTAAAGTAGTTTGGCAAGTAGTGTAATTTATCTTTCCTGCAGAATCGTAGGTAATAATGAACTCATATCCTATCCCATTTGCAGGAACAGATCCGTTAACTTCCTGCCAAAATTTAACTTTTGAAATTTTATCTGAGGTATATGTTGGTTCTCCTATTAAAAATGATGCAGGACCACTTGTTTCTTTAAAAATAGCTTTTTGTAGAACATTTCCTGTGGTTACAAACTCTTGGTTGGTTACGTTATTAACTACAATCTTATGTAAAATTCTGGGTCCGGTAATTGTGCTTCCTCCGCTGCCACTGCTTCCCGTGTTAGGATTATTCTTGTTGTTATTAATAGGATCGTCTGTTGTATTATCACAAGAGAACATAAAGGCAAGAAGTATTACTGCCACTACTTTGAAAAAGTAATTTTTAATCATTGAATTAGTTTTTTTTAATCGAGCAAATATAATTATTTTTCAAAACAAATTGATATATTTTAAATTTAGCTCAAAAAAAATCTAAAAACTTGCGCTTTTAGATTTAATTATTTTAAAATTTCTGTAAATTCAGAAATAATAATTTTAAATATTAAGAATAGATTTCAGCAAAAGATTCACTTCATCCACATTTTGTACGCCATCTTTTCTCATCATCAACTGATTACCTTCTTTTCCTATTTTTTCTTTCAACTGTGCCTGCGAAGGATTTTGCGTTAAATAACTGATGATATGCCTAAATTTATCAGTCTGATAAAATTTATCCTGAGGATTATTTGGGAAATAGCCTAAGAATATTTCGTTTTTCATCACGATTTTCTCAAAACCAATATCTGCAGCAAGCCATTTCAAAGCAACACTTTTCAGAAGGTTAATCGCTTCAGAAGGCAGATCTCCAAAACGGTCTGTCAACTCAGCTTCAAATTTTTGAAGATCTTTCTCATTATCAATTTCAGCTAATTTCTGGTAAAGCAATAATCTTTCTTCAGTACTTGAGATATAAGAATCTGGAAGCATCAACTCAAGATCTGTATCGATATTAACTTCTTTTACAGTTTTAAATAATTTCTGGCGGTCTTCTTCATTTTCAAACAGATTTTCAAAATCTTTATCATCCTTCAATTCTTCCAGAGCTTCCTGCATCATTTTCTGATAGGTTTCAAAACCCATTTCATTGATAAATCCGCTTTGTTCGCCACCTAATAAATCTCCGGCTCCACGAATTTCCAAATCTTTCATTGCAATCTGAAAACCACTTCCAAGATCCGAAAACTGTTCAATAGCTTCCAGTCTTTTTCGTGCATCAGAAGTTACCATATCCATTGGTGGTGTAATCAGATAACAAAATGCTTTTCTGTTGCTTCGTCCTACACGACCTCTCATCTGATGAATATCTGCCATCCCAAATCGCTGTGCATCATTAATAAAAATTGTATTTGCATTCGGAACGTCTACTCCACTTTCTACAATGGTGGTTGCAACCAGGACATCATATTTTCCTTCCATGAAATCGAGAACATTCTTTTCGAGCTGTTTTCCTTCCATTTGTCCGTGACCGGTAATTACTTTAGCATCAGGAACTAACCTTTGAATCAAACCTGCTATATCTTTCAAGTTTTCAACTCTGTTATTGATAAAATAAACCTGTCCGTCTCTCTGTAATTCGTAAGAAACAGCATCACGAATGATTTCTTCACTAAACCCAACAATCTGTGTATCTACAGGCTGTCTGTTTGGCGGTGGAGTTTTAATAACCGATAAATCTCGTGCAGCCATTAATGAAAACTGTAAAGTTCTCGGAATTGGTGTCGCTGTTAAAGTAAGTGTATCTATATTCGATTTTAATGTTTTTAATTTATCTTTTACTGCAACACCAAATTTGTGCTCTTCATCGATAATTAATAAACCTAAATCTTTAAATTTTATTTTTTCGGATGCCAATTGATGCGTTCCTATCACGATGTCAACTTTTCCGTCTTTTAAACCCGCAATCGTTTCGGCTTTTTGCTTTGCGGTTCGGAATCTGTTCAGATAAGAAATATTGACCGGAAAATCTTTTAGTCGATCTTTAAAACTTCTGTAATGTTGAAACGCCAAAATAGTGGTAGGAACCAGAATAGCAACCTGTTTACCATCTGTCGCAGCTTTGAAAGCCGCACGTATTGCAACTTCCGTTTTACCAAAACCTACATCGCCACAAACTAAGCGATCCATTACAGTTTCTGCTTCCATATCATTTTTTACATCAATGGTTGCTTTTTCCTGATCGGGAGTATCTTCATAGAGGAAACTTGCCTCAAGTTCGTTTTGCAAATAAGAATCCGGAGTGTAAGCAAAGCCTTTTGCCGTTTTTCTTTCTGCGTATAATTTTATTAAATCAAAAGCAATCTGTTTTACTTTAGCTTTTGTTTTTTGTTTCAAAGATTTCCAGGCAGGTGAACCGAGCTTACTCAAAACCACTTCTTTTCCATCCGGACCGTTGTATTTTGATATTTTATGAAGCGAATGAATACTTACATACAATAAGTCTCCATTTTTATAAGTCAGTTTAAAACATTCCTGAATTTTACCGTCATTATTTACCTTTACCAACCCCATGAATTTTCCGATTCCGTGGTCGATGTGGGCAATATAATCCCCTACTTTCAAAGACATTAAATCTTTTAAAGTAAGCTGCTCAGATTTGGCAAACGTATTTTTAGCTTTATATCTTTGGTAACGGTCAAAAATCTGGTGATCTGTATACACTAAAACTTTATGATCATTGTCTACAAAACCTTCATGAAGTTCAGATTTAAAACTTTTAAAAGGCAATTGATTTTCTAATTCCTCAAAAATAGATTCTAATCGTTCTTTTTGCTTATCGGTAGCAAAAGAAATCCATGTATCAAATCCCTTGTGCTGCTTTTCTTCTAAATCTTCAATTAATAATTCAAAATTTTTATGAAAAGAAGGCTGCTGCGTCTGCCTGATTTCTACCTGCTCAAGATTTGAGATCTCAATCGGTTGCGAAGTAAAATCTATTGTTTTAAATTTCTTGTAATCAAATAGGAATTCTTCATCAGAAATAAATAATTCCTGCGGAGTTCTGTGCGAAATATCCTTGCTTAATGTTTCGTATTTTTCCAAAGATTTCTCGTAAAAACTTCTGATTTTACTTAAACCAACAACAGCATTTTTAGAAATCATAAAGCTGTCTTTCGGTAAAAGCTCCAGCAAAGAAACCCGACTTCCGGACACCGAATAATTCATATTAGAAACCAACTGAAAATCTTTCACTTTATCTATAGAAAGCTGAGTTTCGATGTCAAAAGTTTTAATATTTTCAACTTCATTCCCAAAAAATGTAATTCGGTAAGGTTTTTCGTTGGAATAAGAGAAAACGTCTACAATTCCTCCACGTACAGAAAATTCGCCCGGTTCAGAAACAAAATCGGTCTGCTGAAACTGATAATGCGACAATAATTCATCTACAAAATCAAAATCAAGCTGGTCGCCAACTTTTATATGATGCGAAATTGCTTTAAAATCTTCTTTCTTCAAAACCTTTTCAGACAAAGCGCCCATGTAAGCAACAATGATCTTCGGAGATTTCTCTGAATTTATTTTATTTAAAACATCTGTTCTTAAAACCAGATTGGCATTCTGCGTTTTCTCAACCTGATAAGGTTCAAGATGTGTTGCTGGAAAGTACAAAATCTTTTCTTTCCCAAGCAGATCTTCCATTTCTGTATTGACATACAAAGCTTCTTCTTTATCATCTACAAGATAAAGAATGGTCTTCTTTTGGGTAAGAAACAACTCGGCTGTAAAAATAGAAACCGAAGAACCCGCACTTCCTTTTATCGAAAGATGTTGATGATTCTCCAGTTGAGCAAAAATTTCTTTTCCAAATTCTTTTTTCAGGAGATCCGGAAGAAAGCTTTCTTTTATGGTTTTTAAATTCATAAAAAATAATAAAGGTATAAACGACAAAAGCGATTTCGGGAGAATTCCGAAACCGTTTTTATGCTGTACAAAGATAATGCTATTTTCTTTAAGACATCTGAAAAACCATAAATACACAAATCATAACAATAGATGATTACAAATCACAATATTTCATTAAATGATCTAAAAAAAGTTAAAAACTCCTCAGTTTTTGATGTACGGCACAGTGTTTGGAAAGTACTCATCCATAAACCAAAATATTAAATATTATGAAAAATGTAATCAAAATTTTAGGCGTTTTTATGCTTGTAATGTTCACAGCAATCTCTTTCACTTCTTGCAGCGATGATGACGATCCGGCAAACAATGATTTCTTTGCAGGAACATACAAAGGAAGCATTTCATACAATGACGGATCGACTACAAACTCTACTGATAACGGAAGCGTATTTGTAACGAAAATTGCCAGCGGAACAAAGTATAATTTTGCATTCTCAAACAGCATCCCGGATCTGAACGGAGTAGAATTTGAACAACAAGGAGACAACGTGTTGGTAAGTGTAGGATCCACCGCAACTTCTTACATAAGAATCGACAATAACGAATTGAAGATTTTGTATGCTAAAGACGGAAAAATCTGGACAGCCAACTGTACAAGATAACAACTATTCACACATATCCAAAACCTGTTTCTTTTTGAGAAGCAGGTTTTTTTATTTTAAAATCCATTTAATCTTTTTTTAATCTGTGATAAACTTTCGTTAAGTCTGCTAAAAACGATTTTTATATTTAGATTTTACCTACATTTACTTAAACAAAAACAATAAATATCTACAAATGAAAAAATTTCTTACTGCAATGTCAATCGTTTTAGGATTAGGACTTGCAAATGCTCAACAAGCTGTTCCTGCAACAAAAAGCACGGTACAAAAAACGACTAAGACTGTAAAAGCAGCGACGCCCGCAACACCTGCAGCACCATCAGTGAAAATGAAAAAAGATGGTACACCGGACAAAAGATTCAAAGCCAATCAGAAATTGAAAAAAGACGGAACGCCAGATAAAAGGTATAAGGTAAACAAATAATCAACATTAAAAAATGTTGTCTTTTCATAATCAAATTTCGAAGAACCGATGATTTTATTCGTCGGTTTTTTTATGTTTAAATTTCAAAATATGAGATGCAATTCTGTTCTTATTTATAACTTTGCTTCATGCTAAACTTTTTGAAGAAAAATATCGCACTGATCTGGGCAAAAAAGCATGTGCAGAAAGCCAATGATTTTAAGCAAAATGCAGAAAAAAATCAGGAAAAACTACTTTTGTCTCTAGTAAGAACTGCCGAGAAAACACTTTTCGGAAGAGAACATCAGTTTGAAAACATTCATTCTATTGAAGATTTTCAGAAAAATGTGCAGATTGCAGATTATGAGGATCTGAAACAATACATCGAGAAAGTAAAGAAAGGACAGCGCAATATTCTCTGGACAGAAACTCCGGAATATTTTGCGAAAACCTCCGGTACGACTTCCGGATCTAAATATATTCCTATCTCGAAAGAAGGAATGCCTTATCAGGTTGCAGGAGCTCAAAGTGCGTTATTTCATTATATTTCAAAAAAAGGCAATGCGGATTTCGTCAACGGAAAAATGATTTTTCTGCAGGGAAGTCCGGAACTGGAAGAAGTTTTCGGGATTAAAACAGGTCGTCTTTCCGGAATTGTTGCTCATCACATTCCAAATTATCTTCAAAAAAACCGTTTACCTAGCTGGGAAACCAATCTGATGGAAGACTGGGAAGCCAAAGTTGATAAAATAGTGGAGGAAACGGAAAAAGAAAACATGACTTTAATTTCCGGAATACCACCTTGGTTAATCATGTATTTTGAAAAACTGATTGAGAAAAACAGTAAAAAAATAAAACAGCTTTTCCCAAATCTTCAATTGATTGTTACGGGCGGCGTCAATTACGAACCGTACCGCGAAAAAATGGAAGAACTTCTGGGAGGAAAAGTAGATATCGTACAAACATTTCCGGCATCAGAAGGATTTTTTGCGTTTCAGGATGATTATAACAAGGAAGGACTTTTACTTCTGACCAATCATGGGATTTTCTACGAATTTGTTCCGCTTGAAGAGTACGGCAAATCAAATGCTAGAAGATTAACTCTAAAAGACATTGAACTCAATAAAGATTATGCCTTGATTTTAACGACAAATTCAGGATTGTGGGCGTATTCGATTGGGGATGTTGTACGTTTTATTGATAAAAATCCGCACAGAATTTTGGTTAGCGGAAGAACGAAACATTTTACCTCAGCTTTTGGAGAACATGTCATTGCTTTTGAAGTGGAAGAAGCCATGAAAGCAACCGTGGAGAAATTCTCTGCACAAATTACAGAATTTCATCTTGCACCGGAAGTAAATCCTGAAGAAGGATTACCTTATCATGAATGGTTTATTGAATTTGAAAAAGAGCCTGAAAATTTAGATGTTTTCAAAAATGAATTAGACAATCAGCTTAGAAAACGCAATACTTATTATGATGATTTGATATCAGGGAATATTCTTCAGAAATTAAAGATCAGCAAACTTTCTAAAAATGCATTTCAGGAATATGCAAAATCTGAAGGGAAATTGGGCGGCCAAAATAAGATTCCAAGATTGGCAAATGACAGAAAAATTGCGGATTTGTTGAGAATTTATAAAATTTAAACACATTTTCTTGATTATGAAAACGTATATTCAAAAAAAATGATAAATTTGAAAAACTAAAATTTTATAATGAGAGCATCTGTACTTTTAAAATCATCTTTATTCACGGGTTTATTTGTAGTTTCTTCTTGCGCTACCACAAAATACAGCGAGAATATCTCAACAAATAATTATTCTAATCTTGAGGCAGGGAAGATTTACGTTGTAACACCAAGAGACGGTTCTAAAAAACAGACCATTCTTTTCAGAAACATCAATGGCGATAACATTATTGGTACTGCCGGAAAAAAAGACAGTACAGAAGTGGTAATTCCTAAATCTAATATAGCTTCTGTAAAAGACAGATCACAAGCGAGAGTTGTAGGAGGAGCCGCTGTAATCGGAGCTGCAGGTGTTGCTGCAATTGTTATAAGCTCTCTTAGAGCCGACTAAAATAGATTTTATCTTTCATAAAGAATAATCAAATTCTTTTGAAATCTCAATATAAAAGATAGCCCTGAATAAATATTTAGGGCTATTTTTGCGAAATGATTTCTCTTAGCCCTCTCAAAACTTTAGAAAATATAGAATTCAGAAATCTTCTTACGGGTAGATTTTTTATTGTTTTAGCATTCAGAATGCTTGCAACATTACTCGGATGGTGGGTTTATCAGCTTACAAAAGATCCTTTTTCTATCGGTTTAATAGGTCTTTCGGAAGTAATTCCTGCAGTAAGCTGCGCATTGTACGCAGGTCATGTGATTGATATGAACGAAAAGAAAAAACTCCTGCTGATCTGTACTTATCTCTATGTTTTTTTAATTGGCTTGCTTCTGATTCCTGCATTTTATAATATTGAACTTCACTTCACAGGACATGAAATCACTTATTACATCTATGGAGTTATTTTTTTCACAGGAATTGTGAGAGCTTTTATTGGTCCCATTGTTCCGTCAATGATTCCAAAAATTGTAAAAAAAGTAAATCTTCCGAGTGCAATCACCTTAAATCAGGCTACATTTTTGATTTCGTCGGTTTGCGGTCATGCTGCAGGAGGATTTCTCATAGGATTAGTTGGAGTAAAATGGACTTTAATTGTCATCATATCATTAATATCAATTGCTTCACTATTTTTCTGGCAGCTGAACAAACAGTTTTCAGAATATAAAAAGGAAGAAATAAAAGTTTTTGAAAGTATGCGGGAAGGAATTTCTTATATTTTTAAAACGAAAGAAATTCTGGGCGCGCTTTGTCTAGATATGTTTGCGGTACTTTTTGGTGGTGCTGTAGCGATGATTCCTGTTTTTGCAACAGACATTTTAAAATCCGGCGCAGAAGGTTTCGGGTTACTGAATGCGGCATCAGATATTGGTTCGATGATCATCATTACTACTCTATCTATTATTCCTTTAAGAAAAAATCAGGGTAAAATTTTACTTTGTGTAGTTGCCGGGTTTGGACTTTGCATTATCGGTTTCGGATTATCACATTATTATTGGCTGTCATTTATGTTCTTAGTATTAAGCGGAATGCTTGATGGAATCTCTGTAGTAATTCGTGGGACAATTGTTCAGCTAAAAACTCCGGATCATATACGAGGACGTGTTTTGAGTGTAAATTCTATTTTCATCATGTCGAGCAACGAAATGGGACAATTTGAGAGCGGACTTGCTGCAAAACTTTTGGGAGTTGTGCGCTCTGTCGTATTCGGAGGCAGTATGACTTTGCTCATTGCATTGATTGTAGGAACTACAAATCATAAATTAAGAAAAATGCAATATTAAGACATAATCAACGTTGTATTTAAATATCTTCCAATACCTTAATATAAGGTTAATATTTTTATTATATTTGTATTAAAAATTTTTCAATAATGAAAAAAACTCTACTCATTTTTTTATTGATCCTTTCTCAAGTATTTTCTGCCCAGTCAGATTGTCCTACTGCGATAACAGTTTGCGGAAATTCCGGAATTTCTTATCAGCCTTCCGGTCCCGGAAGTATACTTGAAGATTTAGGAGGATGCTTAGTTAGTGACGAGCATTACTCAGTTTGGTATACGTTCTCTATTGCTACAGCAGGAACTTTAACTTTTACTATTGATCCGAATGTATTTGCTGATGATTACGACTTTGCAGTTTACGGTCCAAACAAAACCTGCGGAACATTAGGAGCTCCTATACGTTGCAACTATTCAGGAGCTGATGGACCTACTGGATTAAACTTAACAACAGTGCACCCAACAGTAAACAACCAATGGAGTGGTTTTATGAATGTTTTACCGGGGGAAACGTATTACTTAGTTATTGATAATTTCTCTTCAACAGATAACGGTTTTACCCTTAATTGGGGTGGTACTGCTACTTTAGCATCACCATTTAACGACCCTTCTTTAATTACAAACCCATTTATCACACCTGGTCTTCCAAATGCAAACCCTACAGACCCAAATGAAGTTATTGTATGTTCAAATCCTGCAATATTTAATTTCAGCACATTAACTCCTGGAATTATTAATGGTAATACAAATTTCACAGTATCATATCATTATAATACAAATGATCTTTTAACAGGTAACAATCCTATCACAGCACCTGTTGCAGTAAATACTACTGATACATATTATTACAGTATTACTTACACAGACCCTACAAACCCGAATAATCCTATTAATAGATGTAAACAAACCGGTAAATTTAAATTTAAAGACGGATCTATAACCGCTACCGATGCTACACTTACCGAATGTAACAACAACAATGAGGGAACTGCCGTATTCAATTTAACGACAGCTAATGTGATCAACATTCCTACGGCTACCAAAAAGTACTATCCTTCAATGTTTGATTTGAATGCAGGTACTAACGAAATTACTAATCCATATCAGTATTTATCAGCAGGAGGATCTGCTTTTGTTCTGGTAACTTCAGAGTTTGGATGTACGGATGTTGCAGAAATCAAACTCAACTTTTATCCTGTAGTAGTAGTTACAGAAGCAACTTTGAGAGCTTGTTTTATAGAATCTAATCCTTCAACAGGTCTGTTTAATCTTACTAATGCTAATGTAACAAGCTTAACCGGAGCTGTTAAAAAATATTATCCTTCTGCAACGGACGCAGTTAATCAGACTAATGAAATACTGAATCCCACTACTTATATTGCGCCAAACGGTGTTGTATATGTAAGAGTAGTAAGCGGAGACGGATGTTACACTGTAGCTAAAGTTACGTTAGTAGTTATTCCGCCTGTATATTCTACAGTATTAATTGACAAAGTAATCTGTATTGAAGACAGAACAACTCTTGATGCAGGACCTGGTTTCACAGCATACGAATGGAGTACGGGAGCAACGACTCAAACTATATCAAATGTAGGAGTAGGAACATACTGGGTGAAACTTACAACCGGTGATTGTACAGCCATTCAAAATGTAAAAGTGTATGCAACAGAACAGCCTGTAGTTTCAAACGTTGAAATCACCAACAATTCTATAACGGTAAATGCAATTGGAGGAACACCTGCTTATCAGTACTCTCTGGATAATGTAAATTGGCAGGATTCTAATGTTTTCACAGGTCTTACAAGAGGCGATTACACAGTTTACGTAAAAGATTCATACGATTGTAACCCAATAGAAGTGAATGTGGTACTTCCAAACATCATTAATGTAATTACACCAAATGGAGACGGAATAAATGACGCTATCGACTATTCTGCTTTAGCTAGCAAAACGAACTTAGTATTAACTATTTTTGATAGATATGGCACAAAGATTCACCAAGCAGACAAGTCAAACAACTACACTTGGAACGGAACGGTTGCAGGTAAAAAAATCCCTACAGGAACCTACTGGTATTCTGTAACATGGAACGAGAATAATAAGAATAAAACACCTATCAAATTCTCTGGATGGGTAATGGTAAAAAATAGAGATTAATCTCTAAACTAAATGATAAAGAAATCGCTCGAGGGCGATTTCTTTATTTTATATCTGTTTATATTATTTTGCTTAAATTTGTTATAAATTCATTTCACATGAAAAAACTGTTACTATTTTTTGTTTTAATAACTTCACAGTTATATTTTTCTCAATCAGATTGTGTGTCAGCGATTCCCGTTTGTGGAGATACAAATATCTCAGCACAGCCTACAGGTCCGGGACTTATATTGGAAGATCTTGGTGGCTGTTTATCTGATGATGAAAACTATTCTCTCTGGTATAAATTTACCATAGCTACGGGAGGATCACTTACTTTTAGTATAAATCCCAATGTATTTGCTGATGATTATGATTTTGGAGTATATGGTCCCAACCCAAATTGCAGTTTACTAGGCCCTCCCAATTCGGGGTTACTTCCCATAAGATGTAATTTCTCCGGAGCAGATGGACCAACTGGTCTTTCTTTGACAGCAACCGATCCTAATGGTGGCGGTACCCAATGGAGCAGTGCCTTAAACGTACTTCCGGGAGAAATTTACTATTTAGTTGTTGATAACTATTCTAATTCACTTAATGGATTTTCTATATCATTCGGAGGAACCGCCACTCTGCTTACGCCATTTGATCACAATATTGCAAACCAATATCAGCCTAATCCTTTCCTACAGCCAGGACCCAACCAAAATGGAGAAATCGATATTTGTGAAAATCCTACAATATTTAACTTTTCAACTCTCTCCGCAGGTATCATAAACGGGAATCCTAATTTTGTGGTGAAATATTATACGAGCGCTACTAACGCTATTGATAATGTAAATCCAATTACGGCACCAATATCAGTCAATTCAACCACTACCTATCATTATGCTATTAATTATGTAGATCCTAACCCAATAAGTTTTCTCAATCAATGTCGGGAATTTGGAACTATAAAATTCATTGACAGATCTATTAAACTGACCAATGCAACTCTTACGGCCTGTAATAACAACAACGCAGGTACTGCCAAATATGACCTAACCGCTGCTGCTATCAACCCAACTTCAATGCCAAATCTTACATTAAAGTACTATCCATCAATGGCAGATTTAAATGCAGGCACAAATCAAATCACAAATCTTACTGCATACGAATCAGCAGAAAAATCTGTATTTGTAAAAGCAACAAATACTTTTGGATGTACACAGATTGTTGAAATAGAATTAAAATTTTATACCGTCATAGTTCTTACTCCTGTAACTTTAGAATCATGTTACATACCGAACGCTATTACGACTGCATCGTTTGATTTAACTTCAGCTAATGTATCTACTTTGCCTGGCATAACTAAAAAATTCTATCCTACTATGGCAGATGCATTAGCCGGAACAAATGAAATTTTTAATCAAACAATTTTTATTACAACCGATAGAGATGTATTTGTAAGAGTATTCGATACCAATGGATGTTATGCAATTACAAAAATCACTCTTAAAGTGTTACCTCCTGTAAAATCTACTGTTTTAAAAGATAAAACAATCTGTATGGAAGACAGAACAACTCTTGATGCAGGACCTGGATTTGACGGATACGAATGGAGTACCGGTGCAACAACGCAGACAATACAAGGAGTTCCTGTAGGCTCTTACTGGGTAAAATTACAAACAGGTAAGTGTTTCACGATGCAGCAGGTAAATGTTTACGCTTCGCAACAGCCAATTATCGCAAGCTTAGATATTACAAACAATACCATTACAGTAAACGCTTCCGGAGGAACTGCTCCTTATCAATATTCAATTGATGGAATTACATGGCAAAACTCAAATGTATTTAATAATCTTCCCAGAGGAGAAAATAAGATTTATCTGAAAGATTCTTTCGACTGTAATCCTATTATAGTTCAGGTAACAGTTCCGAATCTGATTAATGCCATCACTCCGAATGGTGATAATGTAAACGATGTATTAGATTATACTTCATTAGCTTACAAAAAAGATTTAGTTTTCACTATCTATAACAGATATGGAAACAAAATTTATGAAGGCGATAAAATGAGAAACTATAAATGGGACGGAACTTCTAGCGGTAAAAAAATAGGAACCGGAACATATTGGTACACCATCTCATGGACAGAAAATGATGCAAACCGTACCCAAACGAAATACAGCGGATGGATATTGGTAAAAAATAGAGAATAATTTTTCTCAAATAATTTTTAAAAGTCACTTCAGAAATGGGGTGACTTTTTTTATTCACATCATCTAGTACCGATAGATATTGAGGTTTTAGAAGTTATCAACAATAATTATTAATTACTCGTTTCCGATTATTTTTTATTTAAACTATCTTTGCAATATGGCGCAGAAAGAAACATTATCATCTCTTACACAAGGCAACTTTGCCAAAGAATTGTCTATTGCAGATGGAAAAATGCCCCCAAATGCAGTAGATTTTGAACGATTAGTTGTTGGTACTTTTTTAATTGATAAAAAAGGGCTCGATCATTCTATTGATCTTTTAACACCGGAAGTCTTTTATGATCCAAGACATTCGGTAATATTTGAAGTTATTTTAAAACTGTACGAAGGAAACCACCCTGTCGATTTAATGACCGTTATTCAAGAGCTTAAAAAAACTGATAAACTGAGTGCTGCAGGTGGCGATCACTATATTATCGAGCTAACGATGGGTGTAAGTTCTTCTGCCCATATCGAGTATCATGTGCGTGTTATTCTAGAAAAATATATTCTCAGAAGCTTAATCAATGTCTCTGCGAATGTTATTGATAATTCTTACAAAGAATCTACAGACGTTTTCGAACTTTTAGATAAAGCAGAACAGTCGTTTTTTGAAATTACCAACGGAACCATCAAAAAAGGTTTCGACACCGCAAACTCTTTGGTAAAACAGGCAATTGATACCATTAAAGCTTTAAAAGACAAAGAGGGGATCTCCGGAGTCCTTCCGGTTTTACAGATGTTGATAAAGAAACAGGTGGTTGGCAAAATTCAGATTTAATTATCATTGCAGCGCGTCCCGCAATGGGAAAAACGGCATTTTTGCTCTCTATGGCAAGAAATATTGCAGTAGGACACAAAATTCCAATGGCTTTGTTCTCCCTTGAGATGGCATCTGTACAGTTAATTACCAGAATGATTGCTTCTGAAACCAAAATTTCTTCTGAAAAACTGAGAAAAGGACAAATGAGCGATGAAGAATGGGAAAGACTGTTCTCTAATGTTTCTGAATTGGAAAACGCTCCGTTATATATTGATGAAACTCCTTCCCTGTCGATTTTCGATTTTCGTGCAAAATGCCGAAGACTCGTTATGCAGCACGGTGTAAGAATCATCATGGTCGATTATCTTCAGCTAATGACTGCAAGCAGCGGAGGAAAAGGCGGAGGAAACCGTGAACAGGAAATTGCAATGATTTCCCGTTCATTAAAGGCCATTGCAAAAGAACTTAACGTTCCTGTAATTGCACTTTCACAGCTTTCCAGAACTGTAGAAACACGTCCCGGAAAAAGACCTCAGCTTTCAGATCTTAGGGAATCCGGAGCGATTGAGCAGGATGCCGATATTGTATCTTTTATCTTCAGACCAGAATATTACAAAATCGCAGTTTGGGACAACGATGAGGAAGGACAGGAATCTTCAACCGAAAACCAAGCCGAGCTTATTATTGCAAAACACAGAAATGGTGCAACAGCAGATGTAAGACTTTCGTTCATGAAGCATTTTGCTAAATTTGGCGACCTTGATCTCTATGGAAACAATGATTATGGTTATCCGTCCGGAAGTTCGCAATCTCCGGAACCAAGCGGTTTTGAAAAAATAAAAACAACCATTCAGCCAGGTGCAGCTTTTGATTTACCAGATAATTCTAAAGTTTCGGGATCTTCGATGAATGATCTGGATGATGAGGACGATTTTCCTTTTTAAAAATAAGATTCAGGTTAAGGCTTAGTTTTAGACTCCATAAACTTGAATTATATAATTTTTATTTAAACTAAAACTTATCCTTAACATAAATATTTTGAGAATCGAAATTTACACTGACGGCGCATGCAGCGGAAATCCAGGAAAAGGAGGATACGGAATTCTCATGAAAGTTCCTGAGAAAAATTATCAGAAAACATTCTCAAAAGGTTTCAGAAAAACAACCAATAACAGAATGGAACTTTTGGCTGTAATTACGGCATTAGAAAAACTGAAGTCAACGGAAAACGATATTCATGTATTTACAGACAGTAAATATGTTTCTGATGCGATCAACCAAAACTGGATTGCAGGATGGATTAAAAGAAGCTGGAAAAACGTAAAAAATCCGGATTTATGGAAGCGTTTCATTGTACTTTTTAATCAGCATCAACCCAAAATGCATTGGGTAAAAGGTCATGCAGGTCACTTTGAAAACGAACTTTGTGATAAATTAGCCGTTTCAGCAGCCAATTCAACCAATCTGGAAATCGACTCCTATTTTGAGAATGTAGATAGCAATTCTTTATTTTAACAGATTAAGAATTTTAAATATTATTAGCCAAAAGCATTTATTTTACTTATTCCTTTACAAATCACACTATACCTTAACATTATTACTGATTTTTAATAAAATTAACATTATATTTATATTTATTAATTAGGATTTAATACCTTTACATTTCTAATTAAAAAAGTATAATAACCAATGAATAGAAATCTACTGTTTTATTTTACCTTAATTCTATTTTGCTTTTCTCAGAAATCGTTTGCACAAACTTACCAACTTTCAGGAAATCCCGTTAATACAACCGGTTGGGATGTTGTCCCCTCTGCATCAGTAAATACAGATTTCATACAGCTTACCGCAAATCTTACAGGTCAAGTGGGAGGTATAAAACTGAACTCCCCGATAAATCTAAAATTTTGTGACAAATGGAGAGTAGAATTTGATTTCAGAATAGACGGAACAGGAACTCCTGCATACGGAAACGGAGATGGTCTTGCATTCTGGTATTTGGCGAATCCGCCTGCTTCATATACTGCAGGAGGAGGTTTGGGAATCCCCGCAAATGCCACCGGATTAATGGTAGGTTTTGATATTTTCAACAACTCTACAGAAGCTCAGATGAGTAAAGTGCATGTTTTGTATGGTGTAAATAATACAGCTGGATCAAATATCGAATACAACAACACAGCAGGAAGTACATTTCATACACCCGATCTTATCGCTACACAACCTTTTGTAGGTCCCAATTACAAACATGTAGAAGTTCAAGGTCAGGTAAATCCCGCTAACTTAAATAACTGGATCATTACCATCAAAATAGATAATGTAACCGTGGTCAATCAGTCATTTGCGCCCTCTGGAGCTGCAGTTGGGATGACACAAGGATATTTTGGTTTCTCTGCATCTACAGGTGCAGCAAGCGCAAGACATTCTGTGAAAAATGTAAAAGTTTATACAGATAAAGTGAGTCTTTTACAAAATTCGGCCACTCAAACATATTGCCCAAATCCTACGACAGGACTTGCTACAGCAAATTTAAATCTGTTCAATTCGCAATTCGTAGCCAACCCTTCCAATTACACAATCACATATTCTGTAGGAGGAACTCCGATTACGAACCCTACAAACTATCAATTCAGTGCGAACACAACAGTAAGTGTTTCAGTAAAAGATAATTCGGGACTGTTATGTGATAATCCAGACGGACAAATACTACTATCACTATCGCCATTCACGGCAACCAACACTACGATTTCTGAATGTAACAATAATAATTCTGCTACAGCAACATTTAATCTTACCTCAGCAAACGTAAGTTCTGTACCGGGAATTACCAAAAAGTATTTCAGAACAATGGCAGATCTCAATGCAGGAATTAATGAGATCACTAATCCAACAGCTTTTATTTCGGGACCTACAACGGTCTATGTAAAAGTAACAACTCCACAAGGTTGTACAGGTACAGCACAGATAGTATTGACTTTTCTCCCACTTCCTGTGGTGAACGATGCCACTTTACAAGCTTGCTCTATCGAAACTACACCTATATTTGGTTTATTTAATTTAACCTCAGCAAATGTAACTTCAGAAACAGGTATAACAAAGAAATTCTATACTACTTTAGCTAATGCTTTAGCTGAAACCAACGAAATTCAAAATCCTATTTTATATATTTCTACAAGCACAGATGTTTATGTAAGAGTAACATCAACCAACAATTGTTTTATTATTAAAAAGATAACCCTGAAAGTAATCACTCCTGTAAAATCTACCGTTTTAAAAGATAAAATTATCTGTATCGACGAAAGAACAACCCTGGACGCAGGACCCGGCTTTGATGAATACGAATGGAGTACCGGCGCAACAACCCAATCAATACAAGGTGTACCTGTAGGAACTTATTGGGTAAAATTAAAAACAGGAAATTGCTATATTACACAAACAGTAACCGTAAAATCAGCTTTCAATCCTGTGATTTCAAGTCTGGATATTACAAACAACACTATTACCGTAAATGTCGAGGGCGGAACTGCACCTTATCAATATTCTTTAGATGGTATTAAATGGCAGAATTCTAATATTCTTACAGGATTGCCAAGAGGAGAAAATAAAATATTTGTAAAAGATTTTTACAATTGCGAACCGGTACATGTACAAATCACTGTTCCTAATCTTCTGAATGTGATTACGCCTAATGGCGATAACATCAATGATTTTATTGATTATACTGCTTTAGCATACAAGAAAAACTTAGTCTTCACAATATACGACAGATACGGAAATAAAAAATTTGAAGCCGATAAAATGAGAAACTTCAAGTGGGACGGAACTTCAGGCGGTAAAAAAGTAATGACAGGAACTTATTGGTATACCATCACCTGGAATGAAAATGATAAAAACAATACTCAGACCTCTTACAATGGATGGGTACTCGTAAAAAATATAGAATAACACTTCTCTTAAAGATCATCCGAAAACGGATGATCTTTTTTCTTGGAGCATTTTTAAAATTCTAATTATTGCGGCATGATGGTTTTTTGCCACTCTTGTGGTGAATTCTGAAATTTATTTAAAGAAGTTTTATGAATTTATTTGATAAAAACCATTTTTCACGGCAAAAATAATCAGATCACTGGTTCTGTTGACATTAAATTTCTTCATAATGTTTTTATAATAGCTTTTAACGGTATGCACGCTCAGATTCATTTTATAAGCAGCTTCCTTAATTGTATTTCCTGAACAGATAAGCTGTAAAACATCTTTTTCTCTGGGAGACAGATGATAGATAATTTGCTCATCAGAAATAAAATTATTGATGATGTTTGTCCGCAGTTTTGTTCCGATATATTTATTTCCTCTCATACATTCATGAATAGCTTCTATAAGCTCTTCTATGGTAGACTCTTTTGAGAGATACGCATCTGCGCCATAACGCATTGCCATTTTAACGGTTTGAGAATCTGAAATGGTAGATAAAACAATAAGCTTATACTCTTTCTTATTTTTACTTTTAAAAAATTCCTGGTAAGCTTTGAGTAGCTCAACACCATTTGTTCCGGGCATTAATAAATCTGTGATGATAATTCCGGGCAGGTTTCCGGGATCAATTCCGTCAAAAAAAAGCTGAGCGCTGTTGAACGTAAAGATCTCGGAAGCAACGTTCTGAGAGAGCAGACAGCTCTTTATTGCCTCTGCAATCATTTTATGATCGTCTATTATTGCGGTAACCATCTTTGTGTATATATGTTACAAAACTATCATAAAAATATCAGAATTTAATACCCCCTATTGGAGGGAGTGTATTTTATTACGATTGAGGGAAATAAAATAGTCAATTAAGTAGTAATTTGCATAAAAAACAAGTGATGAATGATATTCTGTTAGACAGTGTCTTTCCTTATATTACAATGGGAGCTATTGTAATCGTCATCTTATTTTTCTCGTTCTATCTTCATTATGTAGAAGAACCTGTATTCAGGAAATACCGTAATTATCTTTGCTTCTGTTTCCTGTATCTTGTGATGAAGGAAATGATCCTCGTTCCTAAATATACACAAATACCTTTGCCTCTTTATTTATTAAGCGAATGTTTCATTTGGGGAAGCTTTGTGTATTATGTAAGGTTTATTTACAGCACGGTGGATTTTAAAGACAAGAAATCTTTTTTTGAACACCTTGTAAAAATTTCTCAGATTATTTTGATACTGGGTTTCGTAATGTACGTCATTACACACGTCTTCTTTAAAGAATATAAAGACTTGTTCAGCATTATTTACATTTTCATCTCGCTGTATATGCTGGGGGTTTCCGTTATTTTTATCCTTTTTTTATACAAAAGCAGATCTTTCCTGTATTACAAGTACTTATATCTCGGAAGTATATTTTTACTTCTTTTTAATATTATTGCTTCATTTTTTGATGATCCTTCTAAAAATTTTTTCGGATTTACCAATCTTTCCATCATATCGATGGGCTGGTTTTCAGAATTAATCATGTTTTTACTGGCATTGGGAATCAAAGTGAAAAATGAATGGGAAGAAAAGCTTCGGATCATGCAGCAGAATCTTGAGCATGAAAAGAAAATACTGCTTCAGGAAATCGACAACCAAAAACTGGTCTACCAAAGCCGACAATCTGAAAGGTTACGCATTTCAATTGACATCCATGATGGAATCAGCAATGCCATTACCGGACTGAAGTTTTACATCAGCGATAAAAGACTTCAGGCTAAAGAAAATTCTGAAAAAATTCTGCTTCAGGATATCGAGCAGGAACTTAACAGTATTTATATGCAGGTAAGAGACTACATTCAAAAATTATACGGAGGACAGGATGAAGAAAAGTACGATATTTTATTCTTCTTGTCCTGTTTACAAAAACAGTATCACAGCTCTAATTTGAATCTCATTACCGATGTTGAGGAATTGGCAGTAATCAGAAATCTGAATATCGACCAACAAAATGAGCTTTATTTTATTCTGAATGAATGTATTGGGAATTCTATAAAACACTCTCAGTGCAATACCATAAAAGTTTCCATCTGTTTTGAAAACTCTATTTGCTGTTTTAAAATAAAAGATAACGGAAAAGGATTTGATTATGCTGAGAAATTAAATTCAGATTCAGGTCATGGTCTCTCTAATATTTTGCAAAGAATTAAAAAATTAAACGGAAATATAACTTTTGAAAACTCCTGCGGAACATTAATCTCAGGAAATTTCCCTTTCGCCAATCCTTCATGAATACCCCTTTTTGTGGGAGAAAAAAACACCCCGTTTTAGTGTGATTACAGTATTGATCCTGCTTATACCTTTGAAGCATCAATTTTTATATTATTTTAAACACTTCAAAAATGAAAAAATTTATATTTCTGGGAATCCTTACGATTTCTTCGTCCGTTTTTTCCCAAGTAGGAATTAATACACCGTCACCCAACGCCACGCTCGATGTTACGGGAACACCCAACAATCTTAGTGCTACTGACGGGATGATCGCTCCCAGAATTACCGGCAACGAATTAAAACTAAAAGACCCGCTGTATGGCGTTAACCAGACGGCTACTCTGCTATATGTAACAGCCGCAGCAAACCCCACAACTACAAAAACAGCCAATGTTACTGAAGCAGGATACTATTATTTCGATGGTGCAAAATGGACAAATGGAAATTTCTGGCGTCTTTCCGGGAACGCAGGAACCACAACGGGAACCAACTTTTTGGGGACAACCGATGCACAAAACCTAATGTTTAAAGTAAATAATGCAGAATCGGGATATATTCAAAGATCTACAAGCTCAACCGCCGGTTTTGATTATAAAACAAGCTATGGTTACAATGCAGGAGCAGCCATTACAACGGGAGATGACAATTCATTATTCGGGGCCAGTTCAGGAGCAGTATTAACAACCGCTGCAAGGAATACTGCCATTGGTTCCCGAACATTGCTGAGTACAACCACCGGAAATGATAATACCGCTGTGGGAGCTTATTCTTTAGGACTGAATACTACAGGAACAAGAAATACGGCACTCGGTTCCAATACTTTATTTAGCAATACAAATGGCAATAGCAACGTAGCTATTGGTACTTCCTCACTAAGCAATTTAAATAGCACTACTTTTGCTACACAGAATACAGCTTTAGGACAAGCTTCTTTATCTGGAATGAAGTCCGGAACAGGAAATACAGGTCTCGGAGCTTTAACTCAGATATCCGATGATTTAACCAACGCAACGGCTATAGGATATAATGCATCTGCAACCCAAAGCAATAGTCTGATTTTAGGAAGTACCGGCGCTTTTGGAGTAAATGTAGGCATTGGAATCACGGCGCCAAAAACGAAGCTGCACATTACTTCAGGAGATGTCTATTTAGAAACCATAGGAAATGGTGTTATTATGAAATCCCCCGACGGAAATTGCTGGAGAGTAACCGTAGATAATTCAGGAAGCTTTTCTTCGGCATCCATAAGCTGTCCATAAAAGATAAAAGATACTGTAAAAAAGATCACTTCAATTAGTTTTTGGGGTGATCTTTTTTTATGTCTTATTTAGAACGAAATATTTTGTTTTAAGCATACTTAATTCGCATTCAATTCTTAAATTTGAACTATGAATTATTTAGAGGCTTTAAGCAGAAGATACTCTGTAAAAAAATTTAACCCCGAATTGATTATTCCGCAGGAAACACTTCTCAATATTCTTGAGGCAGGAAAACTGGCGGCAAGTTCGATGGGTTTACAGCCTTATAAAATTTTGATAGTAGAAAGCAAAGAGATGAAAGAAAAGCTCATCCCGGCATTTTACAACCCTTCCCAAATATCCACTTGCTCGCATCTTATTGTAATCAGTACGAAAAAAACAATTGAGGAAAATTACATTCGCGGATATTTCAGCCATATTTCAGAAGTGAGAGATGTGCCTTTGGAAAATCTGAATCTTTTCAAAAAAAGTATTAATCAGTACATTACTCAGAAATCTCAGGATGAAATTTTCAACTGGGCAGAAAAGCAGTCTTACATCGTTTTGGCAAATCTAATGTATGCTGCAGCAATGGAAAATATAGATACCTGTCCTATGGAAGGTTTCAGACAAAATCTCATAGAAGAAATTTTAGATATCGATACCGAACAGGAAAAAATAACAGTAACACTTGCTTTAGGCTTCAGATCTAATGAAGACGAGTTTCAGCACATGAAAAAAGTAAGAAAACCAAACGAAAAATTGTTTAAATTTATTTAATTAAACGATTGTCTTAAAGCAAGAATATGATAAAAGCGGATGTATTAGTTATTGGTTCCGGAATCTCGGGACTTTCTTATGCCATAAAAATCTCAGAACAGCTTCCCGATGCAAAAATAATTATTGTCACAAAATCTGACGAAGACGAAAGCAATACAAAATATGCCCAAGGCGGTTTAGCAGTCGTTACAGATTCTAAAAACGATAATTTCGAAAAACACATCGAAGATACGATGCGTGCCGGAGACGGAGAAAACAAACGTGATGTGGTAGAAATGGTCGTAAGAGAAGCACCTGCTAGATTTAATGAAATTGTAGAATGGGGTGCTAATTTTGATAAAAAAAATGGTGAATTTGCTTTAGGACGAGAAGGTGGACACACAGAAAACCGAATTGTACATCATAAAGACATTACGGGTTTTGAAATAGAAAGAGCATTACTGGCAACAGCTAAAAGCAGCCCTAATATTGAAATTCTTGACCATCACTATGTTATAGACATCATCACTCAGCATCATGTTCCTGGAAAAGAACTGAACGAGGGAGAAATCAATTGTTATGGCGCTTATATTTTAGATGAAAAGTCTAAAACCATTAAAAAAATCACATCAAAAATCACTTTAGCTGCAACAGGAGGAGCAGGACACGTTTATAAAAACACCACCAATCCGGTAATTGCAACAGGAGACGGAATTGCTTTTGTTGCCCGCGCAAAAGGGAAAGTTACGAATATGCAGTATTATCAATTTCATCCAACTGCGTTATACAGCAAGTTAGACGGGATGCTTTTTTTAATCTCCGAAGCTGTACGTGGTGACGGCGCAAAACTGAGAACGAAAAAAGGTGAAAAATTCATGCACAAATATGACGAGCGTGAAGAATTAGCCTCAAGAGACATTGTTGCAAGAGCAATTGATGCAGAAATGAAAGTGACCGGAGACGAGTTCGTAGGATTAGACTGCAGAGAAATGGATCATGAGAGATTTCTGGAACATTTCCCTAACATTTATAAAAAATGTAAGGATGAGGGAATAGATCCTTTTACCCAATTGATTCCCGTTGTTCCTGCTTGTCATTATCTGATGGGAGGAATCGAGGTTGATAAAGACGGGCAATCTTCTATTAATAACTTGTTTGCAGTAGGAGAATGCACCAATTCCGGACTTCACGGAGCCAACAGATTAGCTTCAAACTCTCTTCTTGAGGGTTTGGTTTTCGGTCATAATGCAGCTATGAAAACTGTAGAATTGTTACAAACAAACAATTTTAATTTTGAAGATCTGAAAGCCGTTCCGGAATGGAATGAAGAAGGAATGAAAATTATTGACGAAATGGTAATCGTTTCATATCTCAGAAAACAGCTTCAGGAAATGATGAGTGACCTTGTAGGGATCGTTAGAAGCAATAGACGCTTGAAAATGGCTCTCCAAAAGCATCAGGAAATTGCTGCTGCAGTTGATGAGATTTACCACTACTCTATTTTATCACCTCAACTTTCAGAATTACGAAATTTAACAACTGTTGCGCACCTCATCATCACCCAATCGATGGAAATGACAAAAAATAAAGGCGCATTTTACAATAAAGATTTAGATCAAGCATAATTGATTATTTTAACAAAATCATGAAAAGACCCAACTACGCAACCGATAAAGTTTTAAAAAAATTCATCAAAAATGCTTTGGAAGAAGACATTAAAGATGGAGATCACTCTACATTGTCTACGATTCCCAATGATTTGGAACAAAGCGCAAAACTTCTGGTAAAAGAAAACTGTATTTTGGCAGGTGTTGAATTAGCTGAAATTATTTTCAAAACATTTGATAAAAATCTTACAGTAGAAAAATTCATTAAAGATGGTGACACTGCAAAAGTAGGCGACGTGGCATTTATCGTAACCGGAAGTGCAAGATCCATTCTATCTACAGAAAGATTGGTTTTAAACTGTATGCAAAGAATGAGCGGCATCGCAACACTTACACAGGATTGGGATTCAAGATTGATTGGTACAAGAACTAAGCTTCTGGACACCAGAAAAACCACTCCAAACTTCAGAGTTTGCGAAAAATGGGCTGTTGCAATAGGTGGCGGAACCAATCACAGGTATGGTTTGTATGACATGATTATGCTGAAAGACAATCACATCGACTACAACGGAAGCATTACCAATGCCGTGAAAATGGCTAAAGATTACGTAAAAAAGAGCAAGAAAAAACTCAAAATAGAAGTCGAAACCAGAAACTTAGAAGAAGTTCAGGAAGCCATTAATGCAAAGGTAGACAGAATAATGCTTGATAACATGGATGTGAATACCATGAAAAAAGCAGTTAAATTAATTAACGGTTCTTGTGAAAGTGAAGCTTCCGGAGGAATTACCAGAGATCAGCTAAAAGAAATAGCTACCACAGGAGTTACCTATATTTCTGCAGGAGCCCTTACCCATTCAGCAAAAAACATTGATTTAAGTTTAAAAGCACTTAAATAATATTATGCATTTCATAAAAATAAGGTTTAATTTTTAAATATCAAATAATATGATATTTTTCATCTTAAAATTAGAAAACACCACAATCGACTGACAAACAACAAAATAACCATTATTAAGATTGATTAAAAATTAACATTAAGTTAATAATAGTTAAAGTTTATTTGTCGAATTTTGCAAAAAATTAATTCTAACTATTACTTAAGATTATGAAATTAATCAACAAATCGATGCTTACTGTGTTAATCACGCTTTCTACTGCAAGCGTTTATTATGCACAACAAACTCAAGACTCTGTAAATACTAAGTCTAAAGACATTGAGGAAGTTATTTTACAAGGTGTAACTGATATTGCAAAAGACAGAAAAACACCAGTTGCTGCTTCAACCATCAAAGCTGCACAAATTATTGAAAGATTAGGTAATCAAGAACTTACTGAGATCTTAAATACTACACCTTCAGTATATGCTACCAAATCAGGTGGTGGCTTTGGAGACGGAGGAATTACCATGAGAGGTTTTGAATCCAGAAACATTGCAGTAATGGTAAATGGTATGCCAGTGAATGATATGGAAGGCGGAGCAGTTTATTATTCCAATTGGACTGGTTTAGCTGATGTTACAAGTTTTGTACAAACACAAAGAGGTTTAGGATCTTCAAAATTAGGAATTGCGTCGGTAGGTGGAACAATTAACTTTATTACACGTTCAGCCGATATGAAAAAAGGCGGTGTTGTAAGACTCGGTGTAGGTAATAATGATTATTTAAAAACTTCATTTGCTTACAATACAGGAAAAAGTGATAGGGGATGGTCTTCATCATTCTTAATGAGCAGAACTGCCGGTGGAACATATATTGAAAATACAGATTTTGAAGCATATGCATACTATTTTGCTTTAGGATGGGAACCTAGCAAAAAGCACAACTTTCAATTTACTTTGACTTCCGCTCCACAATGGCATGATCAAAGAACATTTGCTCCTACTATCGCAAATTATATAAAATTCAATCCAGACAATGATGGTTCTCCATACAGACAATATAATTCGGATTTTGGATACAAAACAGGCTCTAATGGTGACAGATATGCTATAGCTAATAGATCTAACTATTATGCTAAGCCTGTAATGATGCTTAACTGGGACTTCACAATGAGTGAAAAGTCTAAATTGAGTACTGTTCTTTACATGTCAAATGGTAGAGGTGGTGGAACTGGAGAATTAGGGAGAGTTGCCAACAAAGGAATCACAGGTTTCTATGACACTACAGGACATTTTGACTATGATGCAATTTTTGCAGCTAACCAAGCTGTTAATCTTAATAATCCAGCAGCTCCTTCCAGAAGCACTTTAATTCGTAGGGCAAGTATCAACTCACACAACTGGTACGGTATTTTAGCTAATTTCCAACATAAAGTAAATGACAATTGGAGTTTCTCAGTTGGAACCGATGATAGATATTATTATGGATATCATTATCAGGTAGCATCAGATCTTTATGGAGCTATGGGATATAAAGAACCAGGAAATGCGAATGTTGCGCCTTATGTAACGAGTAATGTATATGATTACAAAAAACTTTCTTGGAATCCTTTTGGAGGAAGCACTGCCCCAATCACTGACCAAATAGGTTACAGTAATGATGGAGAAGTTTTATGGTATAGTGGTTTTGCTCAAGTGGAATATTCTAAAGATGCATTATCTGCATTTGTACAAGGATCGGTTTCAAATCAGTCTTACCAGAGGATTGATAACTTCGTAAAAGACGGGGTTACTATTCAACAAGGGCAAACCGTTAACACTAAAACAGGATTTAAAGATCTATTCGGATATAATATAAAAGGGGGAGCAAATTATAACGTTAATGATTATCATAACGTATTTGCTAACATTGGTTATTACAGCAAACAGCCTTTTATGAATTCTGTTTATCCAAGCAACCTACAAGTTGTAAATCCTAATTTAACTAATGAGAAAATTTTCTCAGCAGAAATTGGATATGGTTTCAGATCACCAAAGCTGACTGCAAACGTTAACTTATACAGAACGGAATGGAAAGACAGATGGTTAAGAAGAAGTAACCAGGTATTCGATGTAGCAGATCCGGCAGCTCCTACTGGGATTGCTCAGGTAAACGGATATTCTGAAATCAGTGGAATTACACAACTTCACATGGGTGTAGAATTTGATGCGGTTTACAAGCCATTCCAATTCTTAGAATTCCAAGGAATGTTATCTTATGGTGATTACAAATACAAAGGCAATGCTACAGGATCTAATTTCGATGATAATAACAATCCTGTAACTGTTGTAGGTACAAAAACAACTAATACTCTTTATTTAGATGGAGTAAAAGTAGGTGGAAGCAGCAGTAATAGTATTCCTCAAGTAACTGCATCATTAGGAACTACTATAAGACCTGTAAAGGATTTAAGCATATATGGAACGTGGAGATATGTTGGGAAGTTGTACTCTTCTATAGATGCTGCCACTTTTACAACAGTTGCAAATCAGGAAAGAGGAGCACTTCAATTACCAGATTTCAACTTATTTGATATTGGAGCATCATTTAAAATCAGATTGAAAAACGCAACGCAATACTTTACTGTAGGGGCAAATGTTTATAATTTATTTGACACTACTTATATTGCTGACGGAGCGACAAATAATTTTGTGAAAAATGTTGGAGATTTCAAAACGAATTCTAACACTGATGCACAAGCACAGGCATTATATAATACATATATTAACAATCCTGCAAATTTCTACAAAGGTATTGATACTTCGAACAGAGTATTCTTCGGTTTCGGTAGAACTTGGGCAGCCAATTTATCTTTCAACTTCTAATAAATTCACTTTTATTAAATACCAAATCCCAGCTTTATCGCTGGGATTTTTTTATATTTGCATTCAACTAAAAATATACATTATGGATTTCAACTTTATGCTTCAGGCGCACCGTGGTTTTGCTTACCTTATCTTATTGGCAACTGCCGTTTTTGTGATAGCACTTTTGGCAACCATGTTCGGATACTCCGGGAAAATCTCTAAGCTTTTAAGAAAATCTACGTTGTTTACCATGATATTCTTTCATACACAGGCTTTAATCGGGCTCATTATGCTTTTCTTCTTTTCACCGGGATTTAAAGCAGCCAAAGAAGCGGGAACTTTAATGAAAGATGCCGTTTCCAGAAATGCTTATGTAGAACATCCTACAGCAATGATTATTGCTGCAGTTTTATTAACTATTCTAAACAAGAAATTTAAAACAAACGATAAACTTCAGATGAGTTGGGTAATCATAGCTTTTGTTGCGATTGCTTTAATGCTTTGGGCGTTCCAATGGCACAGACTTTTTGGAGCATAAAAATAAAATGATAAGTTATAAATCATAAAATATGAGTTATGCTTTTCTAATCTTTTAATCTTTAAATATTTTAATTAAATCAATGAAAGTAGCTGTAGTAGGTTCAACAGGAATGGTTGGACAAGTGATGCTTAAAGTTCTCGAAGAGAGAAACTTCCCTGTAACAGAATTAATTCCGGTAGCTTCGGAAAGATCTATTGGTAAACAGGTGAAGTATAAACAGGTAGATTATACTATCGTAAGCATCGACGACGCTATAGCTGCCAAACCGGATATTGCCATTTTCTCAGCCGGAGGTTCAACTTCTTTAGAATACGCTCCGAAATTTGCTGAAGCAGGAATTACGGTGATCGACAATTCTTCAGCATGGAGAATGGATCCTACCAAAAAATTAGTTGTTCCGGAAATCAATGCAGATGTTTTAACGAAGGAAGATAAAATTATTGCTAATCCTAACTGTTCTACCATTCAGTTGGTCATGGTTTTAGGTCCGTTGAATAAAAAATACGATTTAAAAAGAGTAATTGTTTCAACTTATCAGTCTGTAACAGGAACCGGTAAAGCTGCTGTAGATCAATTAAATGCAGAGATTGAAGGAAATGATTCTGTTGCAAAAGTTTATCCTTATCAAATCTTTAAAAATGCATTGCCGCACTGTGATGTTTTTGCAGATGATGATTATACGAAGGAAGAAATTAAATTGATGAAAGAGCCTAAAAAGATTTTGGGTGATGATACATTTAATTTAACAGCAACTGCAGTAAGAGTTCCGGTACAGGGAGGTCATTCTGAAAGCGTAAATATTGAATTTGAAAACGAATTTGAACTAGACGAAGTAAGAAAAATATTATCTGAAACTCCTGGTGTTATCGTAATGGATAACGTAAAGAACAACGAATATCCTATGCCACTCTATTCCGAAGGAAAAGACGAAGTTTTCGTAGGAAGAATACGAAGAGATCTCTCGCAACCGAAAACACTGAACCTCTGGATTGTAGCAGACAATCTGAGGAAAGGCGCTGCAACCAACGCAGTACAGATTGCAGAATACTTAGTAGCAAACAACTTAGTATAAACTAACAAAAAAGAAAAGAGTCTCCAAAAGAGATTCTTTTTTTTATCGAATATTTTGTTTGGGGTAATAGCTTTAATTATAAAGTCCCGAACGTTCGACTTCATAAAGCGATAGAAATAAATTCTATCAACATATAGAGAAACAAAAATGCCAACAAAAAAACTTAATAAAGATAAAATAGGCTTCCAAAAACTGATTGCCATTTTCGGGATCATTTTATTCGTAGCCAAAATCATAGCATGGAAACTTACCAATTCGGACTCTGTTTTTTCAGATGCCATGGAAAGTATTGTAAATGTTATCAGTGCTTTTATGGGATTATACTCATTGTATTTAGCATCAAAACCAAAAGATGAAGATCATCCTTATGGTCACGGTAAAGTAGAATTTGTAACAGCAGGTATAGAAGGCTCTCTTATTGCGATTGCCGGAATTATGATTATCTATGAAGGGATCAACAGTTTAGTAGTCGGAAGGGTTTTAAAGGGGCTCGACTGGGGAATTGCTATCATTGCTGCCACAGCATTAGTCAACTATTTGTTAGGATATATTTCCATCAAAAAAGGAAAAAGAGAAAATTCAATAGTTCTTATATCTTCCGGGAAGCATTTACAGTCAGACACGATCACCACTTTAGGCGTTGTTATCAGTTTAGTTGTGGTTTACTTTACGAGAATTTATTGGATAGATTCCGTAGTAGCTTTAGGTTTTGGCTTTTACATCATCTTTGTAGGTTATAAAATCGTCCGCAAATCGCTGAGCGGAATTATGGATGAGCAAAACCCCGAACTTCTGAACAATATTATCGATCTATTGGAAAAGAACAGACATACAGAATGGATTGATATTCACAACATGAAGATACAGCAGTTTGGTTCTTCGCTACATATCGATGCGCATATCACTTTGCCTTACTATTACAGCTTGAGAGAGGCACACAACGAGATGGAAAACGTCATTTTACTCTTAGCAAAAAACACTTCTAGAACAGTAGAATTTAATTTCCATATGGATGACTGTAAAACCATTTCTTGTCCGGTTTGCCAGATTATGGATTGCCCCGTAAGAAAACAACCATTTGTAAAAAAAGTGAAATGGACTGCCGAAAACGTAACAAGAGTTGAGAAACATACGGTAGAATGATTTCTTGTAGAAAGCAATTTCGTTAATTTTTCTGCAACATCTGCTTTCTGTAATAAAACAGTGGCACAATCAAAAGTAAAATCAAAGGCTGAATTACAAACCTTCTCATGTAAAAAGAGAAAAGGTATCCTATTTCAAATTGGTTATAAATACAGTAAAGATAGATAGGAAATGTAATGGCGAAAATAATCGTGATTAAAACCGCTCCTTGCATTGTCCATTCTTTGTTTTTAAATAAAAAATGAATGATAATACAGGAGAAAAAAAGATTGAGTATAAATCTGAACAGATGACTTACAATAAGTTTTCCCCATTCAAATTGCGGAAGAGACATGTTTTTATTGGCTTCATGAAAATAATTCAGAAAAGGATCATAGAAAATAGCGTCTTCCAGCATTCTCACACCAACAAGTCCGCAAACTCCTGCTAGAACAAGAAACCAACTAAGAATTTTCATTTTTTAAAGCAAAAAATTTAATCCATACCAACCAAAGAATAATCACACTTCCGTAGATAATGGCAGGAAAAAAGTAATCGTGAGCCATTTTATTGTATTCCTGATAATCTCGTGTTACTATATTTAATCCAACAATCCTGAAAACATTCATCACATATAGCGCCAAAAGACTTATTGCAACAAAAACGAAAGTTTTAGCTCCTTTATAAAAAGCAAAAATAAAAGATACAAACAGAATAATAACAGAAACTGCATTACAGCCTTCTACCATTCTCGTTACATATTCTTTCTTCACATAAAAATAAACCTGCTCATTGGGAATATCATCGTATAACAACGTCGGGTAACCGAGTTTATTTTGAATAAACATCACATGATCTGCAATTATACGTGAAAAAGGATCCAGACCTTGAGCCTTAAAACTATTGAGATAAAACTGATACCCAAACAGCAACACCAGATAAATGATGATGAAGCGCAGTAAGATTCCCAATATCGGTTTGAAGTCCTTTAGCATGATACAAAGATAGAAAATAGAACGTAAATTAGTATATTTGTTACCTATTATGACTTCTGAAAAGGCAAAAATATTTTTTGAAAAACATTTTGGTGAAAAATCAACAGAATTTATCACCTTAGCTCAAAGCGGTTCTGCAAGAGTGAATTTTCTGGCTAAAAATCAAAACAATTCTTACATTATTACTTACAACGAAAATATTTCGGAGAATGAAAGTTTTCTGTATTTTTCTGACGTTTTTTCAGATTTAAATCTCAATACACCGAAGATTTTTAAAATTTCTGAAGACCGCAAAATGTATATTCAGGAATATTTGGGCAGCAAAACCCTTTCTGAAGTAATTGCTGAAGAAGGCTTATCCGAAAATGTAAAATCTTTGGTAAAACAGACTTTAGAAAAACTTTTTCAGCTACAGACAAAAACGCAGGATCAAATTGATTTCACCAAAACTTTTGAATACGAAAGTTATGATGAACTGCCTGTAATGCACGATTTGTATTATTTCAAAAATTTTGTAGCAGATGTTCTGGAAATAGAATATCATAAATCTACGCTCTTAAAGGAATTTAAAAAAATCATTACACTCATAGAAAATCTGGAACCGAAAGGTTTAATGATCCGCGATTTTCAGGCTAGAAACATTATGGTAAACGAAAAAAACGAAGTTTCATTTATCGATTATCAGTCTGCAATGAAGGGATCTTTAATGTATGACGTGATTTCTTTCCTTTTTCAGGCAAAAGCGAATTTCCCTGAAGATTTTAAAAGTGAAATGCTCGAATTTTACATTCAGCAATTTGATAATGAAGAAATTCAGACTCAACTCAGAAGCTCTATCAAACCTATTCAACTCATGAGATTTTTGCAGGTTTTGGGCGCTTATGGCTTCCGTGGACTGATTCAAAGAAAAGAACATTTCATCGCAAGTATTGATAAAGGAATTGAAAATATTACAACCTTTTCTAAAAACTGGGAAGATATAGAAGATTATCCCGAACTGAAAAAAGTAGTAGAACAATTGAGCTTGGATAAAACGAAGTTGAAAATTAAAGAAATACTTAAATAAATTAAGCGATTAAAAGCAAAGTTTGTCATTCCGCAGGAATCTCAACAGTTTAATTGATTCAGTTTAGATTCCTACGGAATGACAAACATAAATCAAAAAAATATAAATAATAAATTAAAATATGCTACACATAGACATCCACAGTTTTTCATATAAAAAAGGAGGAATACCCAAAGACGACACCGGAAACGGAGGCGGTTTCACCTTCGATTGCAGAGGAATTTTAAACCCCGGAAGAGTGGAAGAATATAAAATACAAACCGGAAGCGACATCGGCGTTCAGGAATATCTTGAAACTAAAACCGATATGCCGAAGTTTCTGGAATTGGTAAAAGGTATCGTTTCTATCAACATCGATAATTATTTAGGAAGAGGTTTTGAAAATCTCCAGATCAATTTCGGATGTACGGGAGGACAACACAGATCGGTGTATTCAGCTATTAAAATTGCCCATTTTATCGAAGAAAAATACGGAGAGCAAGTAAAAATAAGCCTTCATCATGATGAGCAGCATCAACTTAATCATAAGTAATGAGTAGTGTGCAATAAGTAATATTTAATCTTATTATTTATACTCAAATTACTCATTAACAATTACTCATTACCCATATTTTATGAAGGCATTAATTTTTGCAGCCGGAAAAGGAACCCGCTTAAAACCTTTTACAGACCATCATCCAAAAGCTTTGGCAAAAGTAAATGGCATTCCGCTTCTGGAAAGAAATATTACGTATCTGAAAGGTTTCGGAATTACAGATTTTGTAATCAACGTATATCATTTTGGTGATCAAATCATAGATTTCCTTAAGAAAAACAACAATTTTAATTGTAATATAGAAATATCAGATGAGTCTGAAGAACTTTTAGAAACAGGTGGTGGTTTGATTTTTGCTAAAAAATTCCTGAATCACGGTGAAGATTTTTTGATCATGAATGCGGATATTCTTACGGATATTAACATTAATGATTTGGTAGAATACCACAAAAAAATCAAAGATTTTGCTACTTTAGCAGTCTCAGACAGAGAAAGCTCGCGAAAATTATTGTTTAATAACGATATGGTTCTAAGAGGATGGCTGAATGTACAAACCGGCGAACAGCGTTTAGCTGAGTTTAACAAGGGATTTAAACCTTATGCTTTCAGTGGTGTTCACTGTATAAATCCTGTTATATTTGATAAGATAAAAAGAACAGGCAAATTTTCTGTGATGGAAGAATATCTGGATTTGATGCAGACCGAAAAAATTCATGGTTTTCTGCACAACAGCATACTCATCGATGTAGGAAGACCGGCATCTGTAATAGAAGCTGAGAAATATTTTAAATAAAAGACAAATGGAAATCGAAGGAAACAGGGATGAAAGCTTACAAAGTCCTGAATTAGATATTAACGAATCTATACTGCACAATAGTTTCAGACAAAAAACCTGGGACGAAATTGTTACTAAAGACAGCTGGATGGTTTTCAAAATCATGGCAGAATTTGTCGACGGGTACGAAAAAATGGCCAAAATTGGTCCGTGTGTATCTATTTTCGGATCTGCCAGACTAAAACCTGAAAGCAAATACTACGAGATGGCAGTAGAAATTGCAGAAAAAATAACAAAATTAGGATTCGGAATCATTACAGGTGGCGGACCGGGAATTATGGAAGCTGGTAATAAAGGAGCTTTTAACGCCGAAGGAAAATCCATTGGTTTGAATATCGATCTGCCTTTTGAACAGCATTTCAATCCGTTCATCAGCAAAATGTATTCTCTGAATTTCGATTATTTCTTCGTAAGAAAAGTAATGTTTGTAAAGTATTCTCAGGGATTCATTGTAATGCCGGGAGGTTTTGGGACACTTGATGAACTTACTGAAGCTATTACTTTAATTCAGACGAATAAAATAGGTAAATTCCCAATCGTTTTAGTTGGCTCCGAATTTTGGGGAGGCTTATTAGATTGGTTTAAAGAAACTTTACTTAAAGAAAAAATGATTAACGCAGATGATCTGGAATTATATCGTGTGGTAGACACTGCTGACGAAGCTGTGGAACACATTAAAGCATTTTATGAGAAATATGCCGTTAACGTTAACTTTTAATTGGCATTATATTTGAGCCACCTATATTTACTAAGATGATTATCAATAGAAAATAAGATGAAAAAATTTTTATATATATCGAGTATTTTATCATTATTTGTATTTATGAGTTTCATGACGGTAGATTTCTTCTCCTCAATGACTAAAATTGATTATATTGATGGAAGCAAAACACTGAAATTCACAACAAAGATGAATACAAGCCATATTTCGGATGCAATCAAAATCAACCGCAGTACGGCAGGTTTTGAAGCCGAAGTGAAGAAATACGTAAACAACAATTTTGATGTTTATGTCAACAATTCTCCTAAAAATCTCACTTTTACAGGGAGTCAGGTAAGCGGGGAAACAGTTTGGGTATATTTTGAGACAGATGGTATTTCGGATATTAGCAGTTTGAAGATTAAAAATACAATCCTTCTAAGTGCATTTCCTAAGCAAATCAATCTGGTTAACATAGCCTATAAAGGAAACCAAAGAACAATGAATTTCCAACGCGGAAAAGAAGTGAACGAAGTTTCTTTTTAAAAAAAAATTTAAATAAAATAATACTACCACTGCTTTTTGCGGTGGTTTTTTGTTAACCAAAAAAAAGGCTGTCTTTTCTAAGACAGCCTTAATTATTATAAAGTAGTCAGCTTATGGCTGAACCTGAATATTATCTAACTGAAGAGTTGTAGTAACTCCACTGCCATTTCCTGTATATTCAAATAGAATATATCCGTTACCTGTTAAAGATGCAGGAATATTATATGTTCCTGCCGGAGTTAAAGTCCCATAACCTGAAAGCGGTGCTGTAGGAATTGTAAAAAATGAAGTGATCTCTGTTTTTGTTGCAGCAGAAATATCTCCAAGTGCGGTATAATTCGTTGTATAATAAACCTTCAATGCATTACCATTCCAGAACCCAACATTAACATCAAATTTCAAAGTACTTGCAGCTGTAAAATCTACAGGTACTGCAAAATAAGTTACATAAGGACCTGAACCTGAATTTGCTCCTAATTGGATATACTTATTATTACTGAAAGTTTTCAACTGCCAATATCTGTTTCCGACCAAAGCATCGTTTACATATTTAGGATAAACCTCAAGATTTGAAGGAGTCAGAGAATAACTTTCGAAGTTTTCAAGTAAAGAACCTGAAAATGCGATAGCCGTACCTCCTTTTGGTGGCGCAGAATCTACCCTCGCTCCGGCAAAATTAAGATCGCTTGTTTTTCTGATCAACATTTGCCAGCTTGAGTTATAACGGCTTACTACAAATGTCGCATCACCATTTCCTTTCGGTAATAATTTTGAACCTTCAGAAAAGAATCCTGAGTTTCTCAAAACAACATTGTTTCCCGAAGCATCTTCTAACGTTCTGTCTGTATCTGTACCTGCACCCGCAACGTAATCAATAAAAGTTTTATTTACAGGTAAGATATCACCTGAAGAAAACTGCACATTAGGAACTTTCACCAACATATTAATGTATTGCTCATTTTTTGCAACATTCAGGTTAGCTAATTCAAGAGGCTTCAGAGTAGCAACTTCAAGACCGTTACCATTACAAACTCCTGATACATATCTTGACAATAAAGATGCAGGAATTCTTCCGATAGAAAATGTAGGGTCTACAGAACCTATTTTAACGGTTCCTCTATCGAGACCAAGTCTTAATCCTTTTGCATTAATTCTAATATGTGCACCTACAGGAAAATCAGCATAGTTACTAGACTTATCAACTTCCATCTGCAAACCTACTGTAGGGTTTTCAGCTTTATCCTGAAAAGAGATCGTCTTATAGAAGTTCCCGTTTTCGTCTGAAGAAACAACATAACCATCAAAAATCTGATCGTTTGTAATTAATATATATCCTGATGCAGGAGCTTGAGCTTTGAAAGCCGCCATTGTCATCGTTGTTGCAGCAAACTTGTTATTACAGTTTACAGGTGGAGTTTCCCACTCGTCTTTTTGCACGCAAGAAGTAAGAGAAATTGCAGCAAATGCAGCTCCTGTTACAATACTTAAGTATTTTTTTATATTCATCTTAATTATTTTTAAATTATAAGTTTTTAAAATCTGAATTGTAAGTTAACGAAGTAAGATCTTCCCTGAGTATACCAGTATTTCGGAGCAAATAACGTAAATTCTCTGTCATTATCTTGTCTGAAATCCGGGAATTTCGCATTTCTGGTTTGTTCAAAACCTCCTGTTATATATCTTGTATTATCAAATACATTATTAACGGTAGCAGAAATCAACACGTAATATTTACCAATTACCCAAGATTTACCAGCATTTACATTAAAGAAAAATGCAGAAGGTAATTTGTTTGGCTCCAAAACTCTTCTCAGTTCAGATTCTGAAAGATCATAATAAGGAGTTCCTGTATTATTATTCTGAATGAAAGATTCTGTTCTCACCAATGCAGAAGGATCAAGATAATTATCATCAAGATAATTCCAGTTTGCTCCTACCCACCAATATTTGGGAGAATTGTATCTCGCTCCAACTGAGTATGCCTGTTGAGGAGTTCCGCCCTGTCTGTAATTCTTAATATATGCTTTTCCTAAATTCACATAAGAAAGACCGTTTGAGAAAGTTCCCGTTGCGTCTGAAGCAAAGTAAGTTACAGGATCGTTCTGATAAGTAAACTGTCCGAAGCTTGCTAAACCTTGCAAAGATAATGTAGGTAATACTTTTACATCTACACCCATTTCTGCACCAAGATTTCTTCTTTTCACATCAGTCATTACCTGAGTTACAAAAGCACTCTGTACAACGGTCTGGTTACCCTGATCGTCTGCATTATTAAGCTGAATACCATCTGCAAAGAATCTCTGTACCGAAGTTTCGTTGCTTGAATTGATCAAATATCCTGTTAATCTCAATTTTAAGAAAGGTGATGAAATTACATAACTAAGATCATTTGCATTGATCACCATATTCTGAACATTTGGAGCTACAGAACCGTTTACTCTTGGATTAATAAATAAATCTTCTAAATATGGAGTTTGTGAAAAGTAAGCACCGTTATAAACAAGGAAGTTTCTTCCGTTTAGCTTATAAATTGCCTGACCTTTTAAACCATAATTCCAGAAGTTGTAATCCTGACCTTTTCCGAATGAATCTTTGTATAAATAATGATTGAACAAACCTTCTCTGCTTGAAGAAGAATATCCTGCCATTGCAGAAACGAAAACATCAAATTTCCCTGTAGAAAATTTAAGTCCCGGATTGATTTTAATTTCCTGTCTTCTGAATATATAGTCGTAAGTTATTTTATCACCTACCTTTTTCGTTACATTTTCTTCACCATCGTTGAAAAGTCCTGATTTCCCTGGTTGGTTGGTTGCAGCAAAAGGATCGCGGTTTAATGCAAAATCGGCTCCTAAAAGATCATTCACTTCTCTGTATTGCTCCGAACGGTAGTTCTGATAAGATAAGTTTAATAAAAATTTAGTCGTATCATTAAAATTGTGCGTGAAATGCGTTGCAGCATTGAAGATTTTATCATCACTTACGTCATTCACTAAGAAATACAAAGCTCTTCTTCCTGTTTGTCCGTAATGGTTCAACATAGGCTGTTTTATATTGTTCACATATAAAAGATCCCAATTCAACTGAGTAACATTAGGATCTCCAGATTGCCATTCCGCCAAGCGAACTTGATATGCATCTTGAGCTGTCATAACTACTCCATTTGGTCCTAAAACTGAGGCATTAGGATCTAAAGAATCGTAATAACTTGGTAAATTTCTGTAGTAAGTAGGTGAAGGGTTTTGTACATTCTGCCAATCTAAACGAGAGCCTTTATCTTTACCGAACTGATAAGAAACAGAAGTCCATAAATTTGATTTTTTATCTATTTTCCAGAAGTCCTGAAGCTGGAAAATTGGCTGGAAACCTTTTCTTACTCTTTCACTTCTTTGTTTTCCATCCTGATATCCCCAATACGAGTTGTAATGCACTCCTCTGTAATCATAAACTTCCTGTGTACTCGGACTTGCTGTAGATCTTCTGTAAGGAGCAGCAATGAAGTTAAACGTCATGCTGTGCTTATCATTAAACTTTTTTTCAACTCCTAAATATGCACCGTAAGCATCATAAAAAGTACCTTCCTGAATTCCTTCTTCCGCCCATCTTCTTGCACCCATTATAGTAAACGCCCAACCTTTGCTGTTCATTCCGGAGCTGTATCTCAAAGATGTTCTGTTTCTGTAATTTCTGTTGGTAAGAGATTGTGTAAACTGGAATCCTTTTCTGTATTCGCTTGCCTTGGTGTTTTTGTAAATAACAGAGCTGTTACCACCAAAAGCATATTCTGAAGGAGCGTGATTTTGAGAAATTTCAGGATATCTTGTAATTTCATTAAGACCTCCCCAGTTTCCAAAATCTACGTTTCCGTTATCAGATTTAATCATGGATACACCATTAAGCATGGTTTCTCCCATTCTACCATCGATTCCTCTTGGCCTGAACCAATAAAAACCTAAATCAAAAGCAGCAATTCTGCTGAAAACATCCATTGAAGACTGAAGTAAACCAACAGTTGATGCCTGACTGCTATTGTCTTCATCGTCATCACTTTCAATGATTGCCAATCCCTGATCTGCACTTGTGAGACTAGAATTCAAGGTAAGAACTCCTAGATCCTTCCTTTTTTCATCACTGGTCACATCAAACTCCGTTACTTTTGTTTCGTAATTGGGTTTTGTTATCACCAATTGGTAATGTCCCGGCATTAAATCGACTAATTGAAAATAACCGATTTTGTCTGCCGTCACATCATTCTCTGATCCTTTTACATCTACTTCCGCCTGCTCAATAGGTTTTCCCTGAGCATCTTTTAAATATGCAAAAACCGTAGTCTGTGCAAAATAAAAAGATGCAGGAAGTAAAGTAAATAAAGATACTAATGATAGTTTTTTAATCATGCGTATATATACTTTGTTTTAATACTTTTAATCTTAGTTTTCAATGGGTTAAAAACTTTGGGGGCACAAATTTAATAAAAATTTACAGTTAATAATTTTTTTAACATTATAATTTGTTAATATTGTTAAATTTCTATAATGTATCACAAATACAATTAAAATTCAGATCATAAATTTACATTTAATTAAAATGGTATGACATAAATTTAAGTAAATTTGCAAATTAAATAATGGTAATATTCTGAGATGAGAAAAATTTTAAGTCTTGTAGCGGTCATTTTTTCAATAATGACATTTGCTCAACAAGGAAAAGTAAAAAGAGTGGCTGCTGTAGGATTTCTGAATGTAGAAAACCTTTGGGACACCATTCGTTCTGCTGATTATATAGATGGAACAAAAGATAAAACAAATCCTGCTTTTCACAGAAGCATTCCTTTAGATTCAGTTAAATTTCTGGAGGCTGAAAAATATGAAGGACAATGGAGTGACGGTCTATTAGTAGGCAAAAAAGTAGTGAGATACCAAAGCGGATCTGAGGAATTCACCCCTTCAAGCGGAAAAAACTACAATACGAAGATTTACAAGAAAAAACTGGAAAACGAAGCAAAAGTAATTTCTGAGTTAGGTTCACAATATACAAAAACCGCTCCTGCAGTAGTTGGACTTATTGAAGTAGAAAACAGACAGGTCATTGAGGATCTCATCAAAGAACCAGCATTAGCGAAATACGATTACGGAATTGTACACTACAATTCTTATGATTACAGAGGAATTGATGTGGCACTTATCTATCAGAAAAGAAGATTTACTGTAACAAATTCACTGAAGAAAGAGCTGAAAGTATATGGTGAAGAAGGAAAAAGAGAATACACAAGAGATATTTTGGTAGTTACAGGTTTATTAGATAATGAGAAAGTAGCCTTCTTTATGAATCACTGGCCTTCAAGAAGAGGTGGTGAAGCTGCGTCTTTACCCAAAAGAAATGCTGCAGCAACTTTGCTGAAGCAACAAATGGACAGCATAAGAACTGCAGATCCTGAAACAAAACTTTTTGCCATGGGGGATTTTAACGATGATCCGGTAAGTGCAAGCTTAAAGAATTATCTAAAAGCTGCAGGAAGTGAAAAAGATTTGAGCGATGAAAAGCCTTATCTAAACTTAATGTATCCTTTGTATAAAAAAGGAGTTGCTTCATTAGCTTATCAGGATGCACCCAACTTGTTTGATCAGATTATTGTATCTAAAAATTTAGTTTTAGATAAAAATCCAAAATCCTACTCGGTTTACAAAGCAGAGGTTTTTGCTCCGCCATATTTAGTAAATAAAGAAGGAAACTATAAAGGTTATCCTTTCCGATCTTGGAATGGCGATCAGTTTACAGGAGGTTACAGTGACCACTTCCCGGCGTTTGTCATCTTACAGAAAGAACCGTAAAAATTTTAAAGCACTCTTTTTTGAGTGCTTTTTTATGTTTAAACCTATCATTAATATTATTAAAAAACTACTATAAAAACAAAAAAGGTTCAGAATTTTCTGAACCTTTTTTATCTTAATTAAAGATAATTATTTGTTGAATAACTCTTCCACTTTATCCCAATTCACAACATCAAAAAATGCAGTTACATAATCTGGTCTTCTGTTTTGGTAGTTTAAATAATAAGCGTGTTCCCAAACGTCAAGTCCTAAAACCGGAGTTCCTTTTACGTCTGCAATCGGCATCAAAGGATTGTCCTGATTTGGAGTAGAAGTCACAGATACACAACCATCTTCATTCTTTACCAACCAAGCCCATCCAGATCCGAATCTCGTTTTTGCAGCTTCAGCAAAGTCAGTTTTGAATTTATCAAATCCTCCGTAGTTTTCAATAGCAGCTTTTACACTTCCTACAGGCTCTTTGCTTCCACCAGGAGTTAGAATTTCCCAGAATAAAGAGTGGTTAAAATGACCACCACCGTTATTTCTTACAGCAGGTTTTTCTACACCGTTTCTGCAAACATCTTCAATAGATAGTTCTGAAAGATCAGTACCTTCAATTGCTTTGTTCAAATTATCAATATATGCTTGATGATGCTTTGTATGGTGGATTTCCATTGTTTTCGCATCAATTGTAGGCTCAAGAGCATCGTACGAATATCCTAATTTTGGTAATTCAAATGACATAAATTTAATTTTTAATGTTAATATGTAAATTTAGCCAATATTTAAGCCAATATCAAAAATTGCAGATTATTTTAATAAATCTTTAACATTGATGATTTTAATTTAGAACTGTTCAGTCTACAAAACAAAAAGCACAGACCAAAATCTGTGCTCTTATAAACAATATTAACGTTATGTCTATCTATTCATAGACATTAAAAATTCTTCGTTGTTCAGAGTTCCTCTGATGTTTTTATTGACAAATTCCATTGCCTCAATAGGATTCATTTCTGAAAGATATTTTCTGAAAATCCACATTCTTTGAGAAGTCACCTCATCCAGTAACAAGTCGTCTCTTCTTGTACTTGAAGAAACCAAATCTATGGCAGGATAAATTCTTCTGTTGGCAATTTTTCTGTCTAACTGAAGTTCCATGTTTCCGGTACCTTTGAATTCTTCAAAGATCACTTCATCCATTTTAGAACCTGTATCAATTAATGCAGTTGCTATAATTGTTAAAGAACCTCCGTTTTCAATTTTTCTTGCAGCACCAAAGAATCTTTTCGGCTTGTGTAAAGCATTCGCATCTACACCACCGGAAAGCACTTTTCCTGAAGCTGGTGTCACAGTATTGTAAGCTCTTGCTAATCTGGTGATAGAATCTAATAAAATAACCACATCATGGCCGCATTCTACCATTCTTTGAGCTTTTGCAAGAACAAGATTGGCAACCTTTACGTGTTTATCAGCCGCTTCATCAAATGTAGAAGCGATAACTTCCGCATTTACACTTCTCTCCATATCGGTAACTTCTTCAGGACGTTCGTCAATTAAAAGTACCATCATATAAACTTCAGGGTGATTGGCTGCGATAGAATTTGCTATATCTTTTAGCAACATGGTTTTACCGGTTTTCGGCTGTGCAACAATCATTGCTCTCTGTCCTTTTCCGATTGGAGCAAAAAGATCCACAATTCTAGTAGACATTGTAGAATTATCCCCAGAAAGATTAAATTTCTCTTCTGGGAAAAGCGGAGTTAAATATTCAAAAGCAACACGGTCTTTAATGAATGCTAAATCTCTTCCGTTAACTTCGATTGGTTTTAGCAAAGAAAAATATTTTTCTCCTTCTTTGGGTAAACGTACAATTCCTTTTACTGTGTCTCCTGTTTTTAAGCCAAAATTTCTGATTTGAGCCGTAGAAACATAAACGTCGTCCGGTGAAGAAATATAGCTAAAGTCTGAAGAACGCAAAAACCCGTAATTATCTGGTAAGATTTCTAAAACTCCTTCGATACTTACCAAACCGTCAAAATTAAATTCTTTCTTAGATTCAGTTTCCTCCTGTCTTTCAGAATTTCTGTTCTGATTTTGGTTAGGATTCTGATTAGAATTTTGGTTTTGATTCTGATTCTGGTTAGGATTGTTTTGATTAGAATTCTGATTTTGGTTATTGCTCTGATTTCTATTTTGAGAATTTCCGTTATTTTGTTGCGGATGATTTGAACCTTTTTGATTTGGATTCTGGGTATGACCTTGTTGCGGTCTTTTGGGTCTTTCTTCTCTTGTTTGTGTAGGAGCCGAAGCTTGTTGAACAGGAATATCTGTATTTACAGGAGCTTCCTCTTTTTCCTTAGTCTGGTTTTCGGGTGTACTTGCAGGAGTTACCCTTTTTCTTTTTTGTTTGGAAACATTTCCTGAAGGTTTTTCTTCAGTCTGTTCTTTTGGAGCTTCCTGAACGGTTGTCTCTGCAATCACTTCTTTTTCCTCTTTGGGTTTTTCTGCTTTAGGCTCTTCCTCTTTAGGAGTTTCTACTTCTTTGGGAGTTTCTGAGGCAGCCTTAGTTCTTGTTGTTTTTTTGGGAGCGGCTTTTTTAGGAGCTGCTTTCACGGCTTTTGCAGCTACGGAAGGTTTCTCTTCAGTTTGGGGAATACTTTCTGTAGTATTGAAGTAATCTTTTGCAACTTTGGGATTAGAAGCCTGAAAATCGAGAACTGCGAAGATTTTATCGTTATCTGTGCTGTTTCTAGCAACTTTAACGCCCAAATCTTTTAGAATTTTAGCCAATTCCGTTACGGACTTTGACCTTAACGTTTCTATGTTAAACATATTTAAAGTAAAAATGTAATTAGTTGTGAGTAAGAAAAGTAAGTCCGGTGACTTTTGTTTTCAAGTACATTGTATATTGCAAATCTACACTTATTTTTGAATTGTGCAAAATTTATGTTATTTTTGCTGTTGAATTTAAAGTTCTATGTTACAAAGGATACAAACTATTTGGATTTTGCTGTCAGTTTTAGCTGCAGCATTCTTGTATATTACAGGACAGGATGTAGAAGTTTTTGGTAAAACTCCAATTATCAGCATCTCATCAATTGTTTTGGTTTTAATAGGTGCATTTAGTTTATTTAGCTTTAAAAACAGAAAAAGACAGATCATGCTGAATAGCATCAGCATTATTATAAACGCTTTGTTGATTGGTATATTGGTGTACTGGGTACAAAACTTATCCGGAGGAATAGATTTTCCTGAGAAGGGTATTGAGCCGATTTTCCCATTGATTGCGGTAATATGTTTGTTTTTAGCAAACATTTTTATCAAGAAAGATGAGAGGCTCGTAAAATCTGTAGACAGACTCCGATAACCTTACAATGATTTTTTTGAGTAAGAACAGCTTCTTTTTGGAGCTGTTTTTTGTTTTTATGACAACTCATTTCGCTCATTTTTACAGATGTTTAAGTTTTATTTTAAATTACTTCTTTGCAACATTTCAGATAAAACTACGACAGATTCACTAAAAATAAATATCTACATGAAAAAACTAACGTATCTAATTCTAACTTTTTTCTCAGCAACAGCTTTCGCACAGGAAGTTACCCAAGACAGAGTAAAATCTGTTATCTCCACACTCGCTTCCGATGAAATGAAAGGTCGTGAAATAGGAACTCCTGAAAATGAAAATGCTGCCAATTACATTGCTAAACTTTTTAAAGAAAACAATCTGGAATACTGCACCGGTGATTCTTATCTTGTTCCTTTCGACTACAAAGGAAAAACAGTGTATAATGTCTGCGGAATCAAAAAGGGAAAATCTGAAAAAACAGTAGGCTTTTCCGGGCATTTTGATCACATAGGGGTAAGCAAAAGAGGAGGTGAAGACACCATCTACAACGGTGCCGATGATGATGCAAGCGGAATCACAACTTTGGTAGGAATTTCTGACTATTTCAAAAACCAAAAACCTGAATTTTCTATGGTTTTCATGGCTTTTAACGGTGAAGAAAAAGGAATGCTTGGTTCAACGGCAATTGCTGCAGATAAAAATTTAGATAAAATTTACAATAATCTTTCTGCTCTTTTTAATTTTGAAATGGTAGCCACAGAATCTGAATTTGGTAAAAATGCAGTTTTCATCACTGGTGACGAATTTTCTGATCTTGATGAACTGATGAATAGTCATTCTGAAAACGGATTAAAAATACATCCTGATCCTTATGCATCCGAACAGTTATTTTATCGTTCGGATAACGTAAGTTTTGTAAAGAAAAAAATTATCGCTCATTCTATTTCTACCGCAGATATGAGCAAAATAAAGCATTACCATCAAGTTAATGACGACATAAGTGTTGTAGATTTTGAAAATCTTACCCAAATTATCAACAGTTTTGGAAAGACTTTAGAAAAATTAACCCCGAAAAACTTCAATCCAAAGTATAATGATAAAGTAAAATTCAATTAAAAACGTCTTATCATTATATTTTAATTAATTTTGCTATCCAATTTTATTGAATGAACGAATATAAAAAAATACTAAAATTCGCAAAACCTCATCAGAAATTCATCTACGGAAGTTTGTTTTTCAACCTTTTGTATTCATTTTTTCAGATCGCTTCATTAGGAGCAATTTTACCAGTATTAGGAATGCTTTTCGGCACCATCAAACCTGAAAAATACGAATCTGCCCCTATTTATTCCGGTGATATTGTAGATTTATTTTCATACCTGAAAGAATACGCCAATTATACCGTACAAAGTCTGGTTACAGAATACGGTTCGCTCAACGTTCTTGCGTGGCTTTGTATTATTACAGCATTCATGTTTTTGCTGAGAAATATTTTCAGGTATTTAGGATCTTATTTGTTGATTAATTACCGAGTAGGCGTTACAAAAGATTTGCGAGGTGCGATGTACCGTAAAATATTGTCGCTTCCTGTTTCATTTTTTACAGATAGCAGAAAAGGTGATATGATGTCTCGTATGTCAAATGATGTAGGAGAAGTAGAAGGGAATATTTTGGGAAGTCTTGTTGATTTAATCAACGCTCCCTTCATGCTCATCAGTACTTTGATTACTCTTTTTTGGCTAAGCCCCGAAATGACGCTTTTTTCCCTTTTGGTTTTACCCGTAATGGGAACTCTGATTGCTGTAATCGGGAAAAGCCTCAAAAAAGATTCGCATGAAGCTCAAAACGAGATGGGAACTATTTTCTCTATTGTAGACGAAACTTTAAAGTCTTCTAAAGTTATTAAGATTTTCAGTGCTGAAAAGATCATGAATAACCGCTTTATGGGTTCTATGCAAAAATGGATCAACAGCTCGATAAGTTTGGGAAGAAAGAAAGAATTGGCATCGCCAATGAGCGAATTTCTGGGATCAATTACTTTTTTAATTATTGCCTGGTACGGCGGAAAACAGATTATTGTTGAAAAAAGCATTTCTCCGGAAGATTTTCTGGTATTTTTAGGAATGTTTTTCCAGATTTTGCCTCCCGTGAAAAGCTTATCAACATCTATTTCAAATATTCAGAAAGGGGAAGCTTCTTTAACGAGAGTTTTAGAAATTCTTGAAGCTGATGTAAAGATTGAAGAGGTTGCAGAGCCGGTTTCTATATCAAATCTTGATGCTCATATCGAATTTAAAGACATTGGTTTCTATTATGATAAGTCAAATTTAATTCTAAAAAACTTTAATCTTACCATTCCGAAAGGAAAAACCGTAGCTCTTGTGGGGCAAAGTGGGAGCGGAAAAACCACAATCGCCAATCTTTTAGCAAGATTTTACGATGTGTCTGAAGGTGAGATTCTGATTGACAAAACCAACATTAAGCATTTAAAACTTTCCGAATACAGAAAGCTTTTGGGAATGGTAACTCAGGAATCTGTTCTATTCAACGATACAGTTTATAACAATATTTTGATGGGTAAACCCGAAGCTACAAAAGAGGAAGTAATTGCCGCAGCCAAAATTGCCAATGCAGATTTATTTATCACCCAGCTTCCGAATGGCTACGACACCAATATTGGAGATGATGGCGGAAAACTTTCTGGTGGACAAAAACAAAGGGTTTCTATCGCAAGAGCGGTTCTGAAAAACCCACCCATCATGATTTTGGACGAAGCAACATCTGCTTTGGATACAGAATCTGAAAAATTTGTGCAAGATGCTCTGGAAAAGATGATGGAAAACAGAACTTCTCTGGTTATCGCTCACCGACTTTCAACCATTCAAAAAGCGGATTGGATTGTCGTGATGGAGAAAGGCGACATTGTAGAACAAGGAACTCATCACGATCTTATGATGAAACGAGGCACCTATCAAAAACTCGTGGAGCTTCAAAATTTTGATTAAATCTTTTTAAATTTATTTAAAATGAATCCTATACAAGAGTACTTCTTCAGAATCGACGAACCTGAACGAAGTACTCTTTTGTTTTTAAGAAAGAAGATCTTAGAATCTGACACGGAAAACATTACCGAAACACTGAGCTTCGGACTTCCGTTTTTCAAATTCAAAAAGAAGATGCTGTGCTATTTTTATTACAGCAAAAAGCACAAAAAACATTATATCAGCTTTTATCACGGTGATCGGCTGGATTATCCGGAATTGCTTTCTGAAGGCAGAAAGAAGTTTAAAATACTTTTAATTGATATGGATGAGGATTTGCCTTTAGAATTTATTTTGAGGATAATTAATGATGTTAAGAAGTATATTAAAAACTAAAATGCTCAACCGTTTTTAAATCACAGCAAATCACTAATAATCAATAATTTAACAACTATTCGTGTTGAATTTTTCCAAACCTTTTTTCCTGTATCTTATCATATACTTGTACATAATTTTTATTTTCAGTTCCCATCATTCTGTCCCAAAATCTGAAATAAAGCCCATAATTCCCTTTGAATTTATGATGATGAAGATTGTGATGCACAGAGGTATTTAAGATTTTAAAAAGAAAAGATTTCCTTAACCACTTTGGAGCAATCTCATATCCTAAATGCCCATAGATATTGATAATTAAAGAGCTTATAATAAATGTATAAATACTTATAGAGTGTAAAGGAATTATAAAAAGTAATATAGGAACAATTAATCCTTCTGTAACTGCCTCAATGATATGGAAAGAATAGGCAGCAAAAGGACTTGGATTTACTGATTTATGATGTACAAGATGGATATATTTAAAAAGTTTTTTATGATGCAACAATCTGTGCATCCAGTAAAAATAGGTATCATGAATGAGTAATCCTATTATTATACTCCCAAAAAACCAGTATAAGGAGTAATCGTCAATATTTTTGTAAACTTTTGTATAGTTTTGTAACGAGCTGTGAGTAATGAGCATGATCAGGAATGTCATAATAAAAGTCGAAGCGACAGAATGAAAAATCTCTCTTCTTATGTCAGATTCTTTAATCTCTTTCTGCTGTATTTTTGCATTCTTAAGAGCTTTTCTAAATATAAAGTAGCATACCCAATAATATAATCCTGTAAGAAAAAAATATTGTAGTAGACTCGTAATACTCAGATCAAAAAAAATTCTTATTTGTTCCATATTTTGGGATTTTGGGTATCGTTAAAATAAAAAAACACCAATGGTATATTTCTATATCATCAGTGTTTTTAATATTAATACAATTTGTGCTTTTAAAATTTATGGTTGGAAATTATTGTGTATTTATACCATTAAATTCAGCTCGTTTTATTGCCCATGCAAAAGCATTGGCAGTGATAATTGAATTATAAACATCCTGATCTAATGCATCTCCTCCTCTTCCATAAGAAGCTTTAACAACCGGGAAATTACTTCCGTTTACTTGAAAAGGACAAATAGTATCAGAAGCTCCACAATTAGAATTAAATCCACCATCACCAATCCACATGAAATTCAATGTCTTATGCTTAAATGCAGTGACTCTTCCCGCTGTACCTCCAGGTGAAGCCTGTGATAAATCAGAATCTGTAGAATATATATCTATTTCGCTAGGAGGAAGACCTAATGCATAAGTAGTTGCTGAAGCATCTTCTCCCCAAGTCTTGCCTCTTGCATCACCAAAAGGTCCGTTTATAATTTCATCATTAATTACAGGAAGTCTGTACAAAGCACCTGCTGCATTTACACCACCTGTTGTAATGGTATTATCATTAAATACATACCTAAAAAGTCTTTGCATACCTGCATTGGATTCGCTATATGCCAAAACAACTCCTCCTTTCACCAAATAATCTGCAATAACATCTGCTTCAGCATCAGAAGGCGTCCATGAATATCCTATAACCATAATATCAACAGGACTTGAACCTGAGAGCCAACCTTGCAACTGAGCAACGCTAGGACTATTTCCACCATTAATTCTTGTAAATCCTTCTGCTTTTACTACACTTGTTGCTGTAGTTCCGAAATTTGAGGCTGTAGTAATCATTCTTCCAGATGCTGCTGTACCAGAAAAATTATACCCATAATCATTTTCTGAAGTTCCTACTGACAGTAATTTTTTAATTGGTATAACTACAACTACACTTACAGTACATGTTGTAGATACACCACCTTGGCTATCAGAAGTTATTGTAATTGTTTTAACCGAAGTAGAAGTAGGCGTTCCCGTTCCTTGTAAAGCAATATTTTGATTTCCAGTTGCTGTAAAAGTTCCGGAACCACTAAAAGAAATTCCATCAACTGTATTAGTCGTAATCGTGTAACTTCCCAGAGAAGTAACATTTACAGGCAATGTTATTGTATTTGAAGCTGTGAGAGGCGTTCCTACTTTATACACTCCATTTACTATTGCTTTTCCACAACTCATTGTATATGTTGCTGCAGGACTTAGAACAGTAATAGTAACTGGCGGTGTACACGTAACATCAACTCCATTGGCAGAAAACTGTACTGTGTCTGTCTGTATTGCTGCAGGAGTTCCCTGTCCCGGAATTTGTACCGTTTGTATACCCGTGTTCAGAAAAACTCCTGTTTCGTAGAAATTATAACCGTTAGTTGTTGTGCCCGTAATTGTATAATTTCCTATTTTAGTAACATTTACCGTCACACTAAGGTAATTAGATGCTGTTAATTCTTTTCCTTTTACATAGCTTCCCATAGCTTTTGTATTAGAACAGTCGATTGTAAAAACCGATTTTCCTATCTGTCCGCAAACACTTTTCCACTCATTATCTGCAAGACTCCAATAGTTATAACAGTCTTCTGTAGTGTTGAAAATTGTAAGACCGTCATCGGTAGCAGGATTTATTACAATTGCATCTCTTTGGGTTTCTGTAAGCCGAGGCATTAATATTCCTTTATTATTTCCGCTAGACACTATATCTAAAACCGAATTTAAATTTGGAGTAGATGTATTAATCCCCACTGCTCCGTTAGTAGCTTGTGAGTACATTTCCCCAAACGTAAAAAGGAGCATTAAAAGCAGAATTCTGATTGTAGATTTTGTTTCCATCATATATATGTATTTAAAATTGTTTGCAGTCATGTAAAGGCTTACCCTTAATAATTACTTTGCAAAACTATTATCTAAACACTATTTAAATTGAAAATTAAGCTACTCAATACTACTTACGCGTAGTAAAACTCATCAGGAAGACTCTATATCCTAAGTATGAAATTATTAACGTTGATATCTGAAGGAATATTTAGTTTCTTTCGTATCCTATATTTTCTACTTTCAACTGCTCTTACACTGCTGTTTGTACACAGAGCAATTTTCTTGGTATCAAAATTAAGTCTCATTAAAGCACAAATATGTATCTCAGAATTAATAAGACTTGAATTAATTTTTAAAATACTAGGGATAAAATGAGGGAAATATATTTGAAACCTTTCTAAAAATAGGGGTGAATCATTTTCTGCTAAATCTAAAATTTCTGCAATATTATCTTCTGTTAAATTATTGATGATGATTTGCTGCCTCATCAATTCATTATTTGTTTTCATAAGATCTTCAATAGTAGAATCCTTACTTTCGGTTTCTTTCATCAAACCATAGATCAATTTATCTTTTTGAGAAACAAAAAATATATCGATTAAAAAAGTAGTAATAGAAAAAAGAATATTCAATAATTGTATGATTTTAAAATCATCGTGCTTTATAAACTTACTTTTGGGTAAAAAATCTAAATCAAGAAATAAACATCCTATGAAATTTAAAGTTATAAATAAAACTATAAATAATATAGAATAATAATCTTCTTTATAATTGAAAAAGAATGGTAAGGCAAATAAAAGTGAGAAATAAAAATACTCAACGCCTGCCTTTCTCCATGTATAAATGTAAAAGAAGCTGACTAAAAATGTTAGAATTATAAAAACTATAATGACAGCTTTTTTTAATAGCCATCTAAATCTAATCGCATTTCCTTCAATAAGTATTAAGAGTATAAAGAAAACAACTGTAATTCCTATCAAAATTGTAGACACAATCATATC
>Ga0209599_10000108_pt1 | contig 60929 bp, 48 predicted proteins | sample Shrwel_input2_FT_FD_187534 | JGI IMG/M metagenome (GOLD analysis project Ga0209599, IMG submission 187534) | Subsurface microbial communities from deep shales in Ohio, USA - Utica-3 well 1 S input2 FT (SPAdes) (version 2) ...
GGTTCCAGGGCCGGGCGGCTTGGACGTTCGCGAGCCTCTACAACACCGTGGAGCCCCGGCCCGAATGGCTGGAGGCCGCCTTGTCCTGCGGCAATTTCCTGCATGAGCGTTGCCCGGACCTGACCGGCAAGCTGCACTTCACCGTGACCGCCGAGGGCGATCCCCTGCGCATGCGCCGTTACGTCTTCAGCGAGTGCTTCGCGGCCATCGCCTACGCGGCGCTGTTCCATGCCACCGGCCAAGCCCAGTGGAAGGAGCGGGCCATCGCGGCTTTCGACCTCTTCCTGAAGTTCAACCGCGAGCCCGGTCACATCGCCCCCAAGACCTCGCCGGAGACGCGTCCGATGAAGGGCCTCTCGCCGCTGATGATGACCTTGGTGACGGCCCAGGACATGCGCGCCGACCTCGGCGATGTTTTCGTGCGCGGCAAGACGCTGACGCAGTGGGCTGCCGAGGCGATCGCCGAGATCCGCACCGATTTCGTGAAGCCCGACCTCAAGGCCGTCATGGAGGTCGTGGGCCCGAACGGCGAGATCTACGATCACTTCGACGGTCGGCTCCTCAATCCCGGTCATTCGATCGAGGCGGCGTGGTTCGTCCTGCGCGAAGCCCGCCACCTCGGCGATGCGTCCATGCAGCGGCTCGGCCTCGACATGCTCGACTGGATGTGGGCCCGCGGTTGGGATCGCGAGCACGGCGGCATCCTCTACTTCGTGGATCTCTACGGCAAACCCATCCAGGAGTATTGGCACTTCATGAAGTTCTGGTGGCCGCATAACGAGGCGATCATCGCGACGCTCATGGCGCATGTGATGACCGGCGACCCGAAGTACGCCGAGATGCACCGACAGGTCCACGATTGGTCCTACGCGCATTTTCCCGACCGCGAAGGCGGCGAGTGGTTCGGCTACCTCGACCGCGCAGGCCGTCCGACGACCGAGCTCAAGGGCAACATGTGGAAGGGTCCTTTCCATATGCCGCGCCAGAAACTGGTGTGCTGGCAGCTCTTGGAGGGCTTGAGCTGATCCCATGCTCGGTCGCTCCATGGCGGCGGGAAGCGAAGGCACCGTGCCGTGCGTCGAATGCGGACGCGGGATTCCGCGCGCACGTTTTGTCGACGGAAAGGTCGTCTGTCCGTGGTGTCAGACGCTGCAGGATGACGCCGGCGGGCAGGTGGTCGTGAGTCCCTTGCCGGTCGGAGCGACCCATCCCAAGGTCACCCAGCGCATCGAAGGGCCGGAACAGGTCTACGTCACGCGACAGGGTTCATGGTTCGGTTGGTTCTGGCTGGCCTTCACGACGCTCCATTGCGGGTTCATGTTCTACGGCCTCGCCCAAGGCACGGTCCGGCTCAACGGTCAGGTCGTCACGCACCCGAGCCTCTGGCACTTCCTTGGCCTCGCGGCGTTCTACTCGATTTTCTTCGCCGTCGGCTTCGCCTTCACCCTCAGCCGCTACACCGTTCGGTTGGCCGACGACCAGGCGACCGTGCGTTACCGCCTCTTTCCGTTCGTCGGGTGGACCTGGCGCTTGGCGGTCGGAGAGACCATCCGCGTCGCGTTGGCCTATCGGGGCGCCCGCGAAAACAACAACGCGGTGAACGCCGTCGTGCTCGTGTCCGACGGCAAGGAGATCAGCTTCGGCTCTTTCTTGGCGAAGGACGTGAAGGCGTACCTCGCGTCGGCGATCGACGCCTTCTACAACGGGGCCGCGGGCGAGTCGGCGGACTTCATTCCGAAACCTTGAGCGCAAACGGACCGGCGGGGAAGCCGGCGTCATTCCGGAGGGCCGCCGCCGCGTTCATGCGCCAAGCGTAGCGGACCTCGACGACCGGACCTTCGGTCTCGATGACCAGCGCATCGCCTTCGACCCGCACCCCGCGGGCGGCTTTGAAGTCCCCGGTGCCCATCGCGCGCACTTCGACCAGCGGTGGCGTCGGGCCCGCCAGCCTCAGGCCTTCGGCGGAGCGGAAGCGCACGCGCACCGTTCTCCCCGCCTGCCGGGCGTCGAGCGCCACGGGCCCCTCGGCGACGAGGTCCTGGCGGCCATGGAGGTCGCGTAGCGCCAGCGCGGCCAAGCGTTCACCCACGGGGCGTTTGTTGCGTGGGTGCACGTCCTTGGCGGCCCCGACATCGAGCGCGACGGCCATTCCGCTGGCGGAAATCTCCCGCGTCAGTTGGCGCTGGACCTCGCGGAATTCCGGCCAGAATTGCCGGGCGGGCTCGTCGATGGCGGGGAGCTGGACCCAGTAGAAAGGGAGGTCAGGTTGTTGCCAGCGCCGGCGCCAGTCGCTGACCAGGAGTTTCATCAAGCCGCCGTACTCGACGATGTCCGCTTGGCGGATGGCGTTGCTTTCGCCCTGGTACCACAGGACGCCTTTGATGGCGAAGTCGGTGGCTTGGGCGGGGCCGGCGGCCCACGCGAAGCCCGGCTTGAAGCCGTGGTTCGGGCCATCAACGTCCCCAGGCGCGTCCTTGGCTGACCCGACATGCTGACGGCCGCGGAGGCGGACGAAACTGCCTTCGAGGCTTTCGTTCTCCAGCCAGTTGCCGGCGACTTTCTTGCGGAAGAACGCATCGCCCGCCAAGGCTTCGCGGCTGATGAAGGCTTCGATGGGGGCGCCCCCCACGGCGTAATTGACGATGCCCACCGGCACGCCCGACTCCGTCGCGATGCGTTTGGCGAAGTAGTAGCCGACCGCGCTCAGCGGGGCGGCGCTCTGGGGGGTGCAGGTTTCCCAGCGGCCGGAGTAGAAGCGGTCGACCGTCATGCGCGCCACGGTGGCCGCATCCAGCGGTGCCGCGTAGCGGTACTGCCCGGCGAAGCTGTAGTTGCGCAGCCTGACCAAGCCCAGGTTGGCTTGGGGAAGTGCCGCTTTCGCGTCGGCATCCCGACTCAAGGGGAACTCCATGTTGGATTGTCCGGCGCAGATCCAGACGTCGCCGATGAGCACGTTGCGGATGGTCGCGGTCTCGCCGCGCTCCTCGACCGTGATGGCGATGGGTTGGACGTTGGCGCGCCGCGCCGGGAAGGTTGCGGACCACCGCCCGGAAGGCGCCACGGCGACGGTGGATGTTTCCGTGCCGAGATGGACCGTGACCTTGCCGCTGGGTGCGGCCGTTCCGGCGATGCGGATGGGCAGGTCGCGTTGCAGGACCATGCCGTCGCCGAACCAAGGGTGGAGTTCAGCCGCCGCCGCGAGGCTGGCCCAAAGGCATAGCCCTAGGCTCAGCGTCGGATGGTTCACTTGCCCTCGAGGTTGGTGCCCGAGATGGCCCGATAGAGGACGATCGTGTTGCTGTTGGGCTCGTACAGCACGCCGATGTCCTTACCGACCGGAGCCATGGAACTGTAAGCAAAGGGCCCGGGGAAGAGCAGGGTCGATTCAGCCCAAGTCTTGCCGCCATCCTCGGAGCGACGGAGCGTCCCGTTGGCGCGGCCTTTGCCGACCGGATTGAGGAAGAAGATCGCCGGCTTGCCTCCCGCCGTGGCCGCGAGCAGCGAGCCCTGGCAGGTCGGTTCGGGGAGGGCGGCGTCATCCACGGCCTTGGACCACGTCGCGCCCCCGTCGAGCGACCAAGCGGCCTTGCGCAAGGCCGTGCCCTTCCAGCGACGGGAATTCAGGTAGAGCGAGCCATCCGCGTTCTCGGCGACCTGGACTTCATTGAGCTGCATGCCTTCCTGCGGCACTTCGGCGCTGCGTTGCCAGGTCTGGCCTGCGTCATCGCTGAAGGCGACCCAGTTCACGAAGTTGCGCTTCGCGTCTTGGGAGTTGAAGGGGATCACCAGGCGCCCGGCGAACTTACCGTGACGGACCTGAATCCCGATGCCCGGGCCGGAGGCGCAGGTCACGGCGTTGTCGGGCTTCAGGGTCGGGCTCACATCGACGGGCTTGGACCACGTCGCGCCGTCGTCGTCCGAGGTCACGAGCTTTAGGCGGTTGCTCTTGGGGTCCTGCGGGCCTGCGGGGAGACCGCTGAACTCTTTGCCTCCCGCGGGGAAGGTCTGGAAGAAGAGGAAGACGCGGCCGCTCTTGGCGTCCTGGACGAGGCAGGGATTGTTGCAGCTGTCGTCGCCTTGTTCGTAGGCGATCGTCGGCTTGGACCAGTTCTTGCCATGGTCCTTGGAGCGGGCGATGAGCAGGTCGTTGCCCGCTTGGTCGGTGGCCTTGTCGCGACCCTCGGCGATGGCGATGAGCGTACCCTTGGTCGTCATCAGCAACGCCGGGATCCGGACGGAAGCGTGGGGGATGTTCTTCTTCGCCTCGAACACCGCCACTGCGGGCGTGTCGGCGGGCGTCGGCGCCGCGGCGAGGCAGGCGGGGAGGAGGCAGAGCGCGATTAGTCTTTCCATGAGAAGTAGCCGATGGCGTCGAGTTCGCCGATCATCGCTTGGACGCCGGCGGCGTCGGGGTTGGCGTTGGGCAGGCGGGCGGGGCCGACGGGGACGCCGAGATGCGTCATGAGGGCCTTGGCGCAGCCCATGTAGCCACGCTTGGCGACGATGCGGATCACCTGCATCATGCGGTCCTGCTCGAGCTGGCAGGTCGCGAGGTCGCCCTTGGGGAAGGCCACCATCATGCGCTGGAGCGGGCCGGGCACGAAGTTGTAGGTGCTGCCGACGCCGCCTTGGGCGCCCATCGCAAGGGATGCGAGGAAGTACTCGTCGATGCCCCATGGGAGGTCGTACTTGCCGCCCGCGAGGCGCTTGCCGAGCAGGTAGGTGCCGAGGTCGGGGTTGGAGTACTTGACGCCCGCCAGGTTGGGGATGCGCTGGGCGGCGAGCTTCAGGAAGTCGTCGACCGGGAAGTTGATGCCCGTGAGGGCCGGGATGTCGTAGTAGTAGAAGGGCAGGTCCGGGGCGGCCGCGGCCACCTGCACGCAGCAGGCCACGAGGTCCTCGAGGTTGCGTGGCTTGAAGTAGGACGGCGCGATCATCGAGATCGCGCTGGCTTGATTGCGTTGGGCCTGCGCCGCGAGCGCGGCGGCGTCGGCGAGGCAGTTGGCGCCCACGTGGACGACCACCTTGATGCCGCTGGACTGCGCCACGGCGGCCCAGCGGTCACCGAGGGCGAGGCGTTCGGCGAGTTGCAGGGAGACGCTTTCGCCCGTCGTGCCGCCGATGAAGACGCGGTCGATCTTCCGGGCGAGCAGGTGCTCGGCTTGGCGTTCGACCACCGCGAGGTTCAGCGAACCATCGGCGTGGAAGGGCGTGTGGGTGGCGGGACAGAGCCCATGGAACTTGAAGGCGGACATTAAGGAAGAGGGTTAACGGCGGAGGGCGGCGTTAGGTCGGATGCATAAGACGATGCCGACGGACAGTAAAGCAATCGCCGCGAAGGAGCCGAAGATCACGTTCAGCGGGATGTGGGCATCGCGCATGACGCCGAAGCCCCAATCGGCCAAACCACCGCAGCTGATGCTGACCAGGTTCATGAACCCGTAACCCGTGGCCCGGAGTTCGGGCCGCACCAGTTGGCAGAGGATGGGCATGTTGTTGCAGTCGAAGAAGCCCCAGCCGAGTCCGAAGAGGATCAGGAAGCCGATCGCCACGAGCAACGTGCCCGCATTGCCCACGCCAAAGAGGGCGGGCAGGAAGAGCGACATGCCCAGCGCGCTGACGAAGATGCGCCCACGCTCCGTCCGGCGCATCCAGCGATCGGCCAGCCAGCCGCCGAGGCCGACGCCGACGAGGGAGGCGATCTGGACGTAGAGCACGGCCGATACGCCCGCCTTGCCTTGGCCGAGGCCGAACTGTTCGCGGAGGATGTCGGGCATCCAATCTTTCACGACCCACCCCGCGAGCGCCGGCAAGGTGAAGTAGAGCACCAGCAGGAGGAAGCCGCGGTTGGTGAGAAGTTCCCGGAACGCGTCGAAGAAGCGTGGAGCGGGCTCGGCCGCCTCGGCGCGCGCGGGCGGATTGCGGAGCAGGAAGAACAGCGGGACCGCGTAGACGACACCGACCGCCCCGCACCACGCGAAGGCCGAGCGCCAACCAATGGCGGGACTATCCGCCGCGTAGCCCGCGAAGCCACCGAGGATGATGCCGACGTAGATGCCCATTTGGTGGAACCCGACGGCGCGTGAGCGGGTTGCCCCCAGGTGGAAGTCGGTGATCAGCGCCAAGGCCGCCGGGATGTAGAAGGCTTCGCTGATGCCCATGAGGGCGCGGGCGGCGAGCAATTCATGGAAGCTGTTGACGTACCCCATGTACCAAGTCACCGCCGACCACACGAGGAGACTGAGGCAGATGACGTTGCGGCGGTTGAGCCGGTCGGACAGGTATCCGCCCAGCGGGCTGAGGACGGCGTAAACCCACTTGAAGGAGCCCAAGACGAGCCCCCAGTTGGCCTTGGTCCCGATGTCCGGGATGTCGCCCATCATCGATGCCTTCATCGCCGCCAGCATCTGGCGATCGAGGTAATTGAGCAGCGCGACCGGCACGAGCAGCGCGACGACCAGCCACGCGGTCCGCATCGCCGAAGCGTTGGGGGCTTCGTCCTTCATCGTAGTTTGGCGGGAATGGTCCAGCGCGTGCAGGCGGGCGTGCGGACGCCCGGGCGCGTTTCGCCGCTGATGGTCACGAGGTCATCGCCCAGCCGCAGCAACGGCGCGGTCGCCACGGGGTGCGGCCACTGGTCGACGACTTGGACCTCCAAGGTTTCCGTGTCGATGGCCAGGACCTGCGTGCTTTGGCCGGGGTGCGTGGCGGGTGGCTTGCCGTAGTGCTTGCCATCGTCACCACCGACGAAGAAGAGGCGGCGACCCGCGGCGACGCCGGGACCGGCGCTCGCGGCGAGCGGGGTCGGCAGCGCATGGAATTTGGTGCCTTGGCCATTCGGGCTGTTGTAGGTCAGCGTGTCGCGGTAGTCGCGGAGCGGTTTGCCTTGGTCGGCGCTGAGGGCGCAGCCACCGGCCCAGAGGGCGACCCCATTTTCATCGGCCCCGACCAACGGCAAGATGCGGGCGAAATCATCTTTGTCATCGGTCGACTTCCAGCCGTCGGCGGGCTTGGCCAAGTCGAGTACCGTCATCGTCGCGAGCGCGGCGGTGGAGGTGGGTTGCGTCGTGCCGCCGCTGACGACCAAGCGCGTCCCGAGGGTGAAGCAGCCGGCGTACGCGCGGGGCTCGGGGAGTTTTGCTTCCAGCGGTAGGCATTTCCCGTCGGCCTTCACCACGAGCACCGCGGAGAGGTGGCCCTCGGCGTTGCACCCGCCGGCGATGACGAGACCGTCACGCGCGGGCGTGGCGGCGAACGCCGCGTAGGCGGTGGGCGTGGGGAGCTGTCCCACCGGTCGCCAGGCCCACTGGCCCGCCGTCTTCTTCAGCAGGAAGACGTCGGTGTAGAAAACTTTGGTGCCACCGTCCCAGGGCATCTTGCCCGGGAAGTTGCTGCCGCCGGCGGCGAGGATGACCTCTTGTCCGTCGGCATCCTTCAGCACGGCGGCCATCATGCCGGCGCGTCCGAGCGGATCGGGGATGTCCGGTAACGGCTCGGCCGCCACCCAGCCGAAGGCTAGGCAGAGTGCGGTGAAGAGGCGGAGGGCGGACAGGGGCATGTCGGGGTATCTACTTAGATACCCTTTGGACGGATGCCTGCCAGCCTAAGCGTTACTCTTCGCGGCCCAACCAACCTTCGGAGGAACGCATGCAGGGACGGATCTCGCCGTTTACGACCGCAATCCCTCCATTCCACTTCGTGCAGCCTGTCGTGAGCAACGCCGCGGGGGCTTCGCCGGCTTCTTGCCAGGCATCGAGCGTCTTGTCGTACGACAGGATCTTCTTCGAGAACCCCGGGTGCTTCGCGGCTTCAACCTTGCCGGCCAAGCTGCCGTCGTCTCCGCCGATGAGCAGCGCTTGTTCACCGATGAACGGGCAGGGTGTCGGCGCGGCCGCGATCGGGCGCGGCAGCGGCGCGAGGCGGCGCCATTCCTTGCCCAGCGTGAAGGCGTGGCAGTCCGTCAGGTATTCGCGTTCGGCGCCCTTGGCCCCGGCGGTCAAGGCCACGCCCCCGAACAGGAAGAACGTATCCTTGGTGCCGGCCGCTTGCGCGAGCATGCGACCCGAGCCCGCCCAGAGCGGCAGTTCTTTCCAGCCGCCCGTGAGGTTGGCGAGGTCGATGGCATAGGCCGTCGAGGACGCGGCGGTCGCATCAGGCCGCTCGGTGCCGCCGGCGACGATGACTTTGCTACCGACGAGGGCGCCGGCCGCATAAGCGAGCGGACGCGGCAGGAAAGGGAAGGGACGGACCTTGAGTTCGCCTTCTTCGATGCTGAGGACGTAGCAATCTTGATAGTGCCGTTCGGCGTTGGCGCCGCCGATGGTCAAGAGGCCTTGGCGAATGGAGATGCCGACGCCATAGCCGATCGGGCGCGGCAACTTTCCCGCCGCGGTCCACTTGCGGTTGCGCGGTCCGATCGTGTAGACGGTGTCATGCCAGACCTTGGCGCCACCTTCCCAAGCTGGTTTGGTCGGGAAGTTGGAACCGCCGGCCATGAGCAGGAGGTCGCCCGACGTGCCGAGGAAGGCACCGCCGACGCCAGGGGCGTTGGGAGATTCAGGAATTCGGGACCAGCGCATCGGCATGACACTATAAGCAAGACAGCCCCACGCCCCCTGTCCAGAGATTAGCCAACGGCATCCCGTCAGATGCTTGGATAATCCTAGGGTTTTGGGTCGTTAAAGCCCTGGGGGTTGGGGATGCGAAGCCTTCGATGGGTTTTGTTTGACACCCTTGCCCGATTATTGCCTTCATTCAGGTCCTTTCGCACTGCCTGGTAGCTCAGCGGTAGAGCAGGTGACTGTTAATCACTTGGTCGTAGGTTCGATCCCTACCCAGGCAGCCAGAAAGGGCCTTTTGCGCAAACCGACCGTCCCCGGTCGGTTTGACTGCTTTCACCTTCTCCTTGACCACGGGGGCGGTTGCGGGAGGATGCAAGCCACCATGGGCCAGCAAACCAACAAAGTCATCAAGCGTCGTCGTCTCCGTGCTTACCTCGAGCGCAAGAAGGAGCGGATCAAGGCCGCCCGCGCCGCCGCCAGCAAGAAGAAGTCGAAGAAGTGAAGCGAACGGGAGGCATGGCCTGTTGGCAGGCCGCGCTCATCGCGCTGGCCCTGACCGCCTGCGACTCCCCGCCGCCTTCCGCCGTCGATCTCCCCGGCGTGGCTTATGTCCACCCGAAGCGACGCTCGGAAGCCGATGTGGCCCGTGCCTCCGAGGCGTTCTACGCCAAGGAGACGCATGGCCAGGACGTCGTTTTCCGGTCGGTCGAACACGACCGGGCCGGCTATTATTTTTACACGAAGTTCGATTTTGAGCCGCCGGTCGACGCCCGCATCGTCTTGGAAGTGGTCCGGACGGAGGCGACGGCCCCCGAGCGCTACGTCTTCTCGACGAAGGTTCGCCCGCGGTTTCCGCTCGGTGAGTATGTCATCGGTCTGACCGGCAATGATGCGGGTTCCCCGAAGTGGGTGCCCATTGCCTGGCGTCTTTCCGTCGTCGACGGCCAAGGCAAGGTCTTGGCTTCGACGCATAGTTTCCTCTGGGGTTCGCCCACGGATCTCGGCCAGAAGTAAGCCATGAGGGCTGTCGCTTGGACCGCTTGGCGCCCGTTGGAGCTCGCGGACCCGGTGCCACCGCAGTCCTTGCGCGAGCAGCTCGATGGTGGTCAGTCTTTTCGCTGGAACGTCGATGACGCCGGCGTGTGGACCGGGGTCTTTGGTCGGACCATCGCGGGAGTGCGGCATGGTTTGGACGGCCTCGAGTGGCGCGGCGTCGCCGGCGTGCCCGCCACGGAGGCGGCCGTGCGGACCTACTTGGACGCCCCGGGCGTGCAGGCCGGCCTCGTGGCGGCGTTGCCTTGGCGCTCCGATGCGGTCCTCCGTGCGGCCATCGCCGCGCATCCCGGCTTGCGTATTTTGCGCCAGGATCCGCATGAGACCCTCATCGGTTTCCTGTGTAGTTCCAACAAGCGCATCCTGCAGATCCGCCAGATGGTCGCGCAGTTGGCGACGACCCTCGGTGACCCGTTGGGCGGTGGTTTCCATGCCTTGCCGACGTGGCCGCAATTGGCCGCCGCGACGGATGGCCAACTGAAGGCCTGCGCGCTCGGTTATCGGGCGGCCTTCTTGCGCGGTACGGCCCAGCGGCTGCAGGCTCGGCCGCAGTGGGCCGAAGAGTTCCAGGCGTTGGCGACGGCCGACTTGTTGCTCGAACTGCAGCGCTTGCCGGGCGTGGGGCCAAAGGTCGCCGCGTGCGTGGCGCTGTTCGGGTTTGGCCGCTTGGAAAGTTTTCCGGTCGACACTTGGGTCGTGCAGGCGCTGGCCGGCGCCTATGGGTTCCGCGGTTGGGCCCCGGCGCGGTTGGAGGAGTTCGGGCGTGCGCATTTCGGCCCGGCGGCGGGCCTCGCCCAGCAATACCTTTTCGCCGCGGCCCGCGCCGGCGTCCTGCTTCAGCCGTACGCCTTGCCCGCGATCGCGGTCAAGCCACGCCCCAAGTCGCGCGGACCAGCTCGGCGGTAAGCGCCGTCTCCGGTGGGCCCGCCGCGATGAGGCGGCCTTCGCTCAACACGAGGACTTGGTCGCAGGTGCGGGCCCAAGCGAGGTCGTGGGTGGCGACGAGCACCGCGGCGCCGGCTTGGGCGCTGGCGCGGACCGCGCGCGCGACGAGTTCCGCGCGGCAAAGGTCCAAGGCCGTCGTGGGTTCATCCAGGAGCAAGACTTTGCCGTAAGCGTCGCCGAGCGCGCAGAAGGAGAGGCTCAGATGGGCGACCTTGCGTTCCCCACCGGAGAGTTCCGAAAGCCTCCGCGTCGCCGACGCCCCGAGTCCGAAGCGTGCGCACCAGCGATGGAAGGCTTCCGCGGACGGGGCGAGCTGCCCGAGCTCCGCGAGGGTGTAGTCCCACGCCGAGGTCGGGTGTTGCGGGCCGTAGGCACGCAGCGTCGCGAGGGTTGCGGGCGCGGTCCGCCGTGGGTCGATGCCGCTGAGCGACAGTTCCCCGGTCGCTTCAGGCAGGAGGCCCGCGCAGGCACGGAGCAACGTCGTCTTGCCGGCGCCATTGGCCCCGACGACGCCGACCACTTCGCCGGCGGAGGCCGTGAGCGCGACGCCCTCGAGCACGGTATGGTCGGCTAAATCCACCGAGAGGCGGAGCGCTGCGAGCAGGACTTCACTCATGGCGGCGGGAAGCGATCCAGATGAAGGCCGGAGCCCCCAGCAACGCGGTCATCGCGGCGGCGGAGACGGGCGTGTGCGTCCATAGGGAACGGCCTAAGGTGTCCGCCAACAGGAGCAGCCCTGCCCCGAGCAAGCCGGCGAGCGGCAGCATGGCCCGATGCCGAGGGCCCACGAGCGCCCGCGCGAGGTGCGGTGCGAGCAAGCCGATGAAGGCCACTTGTCCGACGAGGCAAACCGCCGCGGACGCCGCGAGCGCGGTGAGCAGAACGCCCGCACGGCGCGTTTGCGCGACGTCGGTGCCCAGGCAAAAGGCCATATCTTCGCCGAGGGCCAGTCGGTCGAGCGCCGATGCTTGGGTCAGCAGCAAGAGCGCGGCCAACACGCAACCGAGGATGGGCAACCATGCCAATTCGAGCGTGGCGGAGCCGAGCCAATCGCCGGCGGCGCCGTTGATCAAGATGTCGCGCGCCTCCGGAAAGCGGGCCGCGAGGAGCAACGTCCCCGCCGCCGTGAAGGCGTTCAATCCCAGTCCGGTGAGCAGCAGTTTCGCGGTCGACCGACCGCGCCCGAGCCAGACCAACGCGGCGGAGGTCGCCAAGGCTCCGGCAAAGGCCGCGGTGGGGAGGGCCCAGCGATGTTGCCAGGTGAATTCGGTGGCCCCCGCCAAGAGCAGCGCGATGCCGAGGAGGGCTCCGCCGAAGACGCCCGTCAATCCCGGGTCCGCCAAGGGATTGCGGAAGACGCCTTGCTGGTTGGCGCCGCCCAGCCCGAGGGCCAGTCCGGCGGCGAGCGCGGCCAGCACGCGTGGTAGGCGGAGTATGAGGAGCTCGCCGTTCGCGCCCCAGCCCAAGCCCGCGCTGCCGCAGGCCAGGGCGGCCAAGGCCAACAAGGCCAAGAGCAACGCCGCGAGGGCGAGGGTACCGGCGGGACGCTTCATCGTCACTGGCCGAACAGGGTATCGAGCGGGTTGCGCGGTTTGGGCTTCGCGTTATTGCTCGGCGGCGTCGCCCGGTCCGGCTGGACCGTGTTTTGGCCTTGGTAGCTCGCACCGGAACGGATGTTGCTCACGGCGGTCTGGAGACGCTCGACGAGGTCGTTCTGCAGGTTGTTCAGGGAGCCGCTGAATTTCACGCCGGGCCCTTTGGTCGAGCCATCCGGCACCGCGATGCCGTCCGCGAAACCGAGCAGCGCGAAATACTGGGCGTAGTCCCCTTTGCCGCGGATATCCGCCTGGAGGCTCAAGGGCCAATCCGCGAAGCTCAGCTGCGTACGGGCGCCGATCTCCCCTAGCGCGTTGAGCGTCAGCTCCGCGTTGGAAACTTCGGCCTTGGTGATCTTGATCGTACCGTCGGGCATGCGCTGCGCGAGGAACTCCGCGTTATCGTAGCGGAAATTCGCGAGGGATTTCTGCAGCTTGCCGACGGCGGAGATGGCCGCCCCGATCTTGGCGACCTTCTCGCCCTGCTGCTGGTTCTTGGTGAGCACGCCGGCAAGGAGGGCGAGGCCGCCGACGACTTCCGCCGTGTCGCCCGCCTTGTTGGCGGTGAGGGCGATGGCGCTGTCCTTGCCGCCGAAGGCTTGGATGCGGCCCCCCTTGGAGGTCAGGCCCGCATGGATGTTCATCTTCGCCGTCAAGGCGTCGAGATTGCCGGAGACGCCTTCGGCGGTGGCCCAGCCATCCGCTTTGCCGTCGACGAATTCGCGCAAGGCCGGGAAGGCGGCCGCCACGGAGCCGAAGTCAAACTGGGTTAGGGTGACTTTGGAGGTCAGCGCGTAGGGGCCGCCGGTGGTCGCCGGTTGGAAGGTGAGCTTGCCGCCCCCACCCAAGGTGCCTTCGGCGAGCTTACCCTGGATTTTGGAGAGGGTCACCTGTTCCTCGATGACATCCACCTGGAGCGAAACATTCTGCGCGACGATGCCTTTGGCGTAGGCCTTGCCGATGCGCACCTGGGCCTGCCCGAACTGCTTATGCCACAGCGGCGTCGCATCCTTGGCGGCGTTCGGCTTGACCGGTTTGTCCGTGGGCTCGGCTTCGGCCTTGGACAATACGGCCAAGAGGTCGTCGCCCGCCACGTTGGGGAACTCCGCCAAGACCTTCCACTCGGTGCGTTCGCCGTGCTTGACCTGCTTGACCGTGAGTTCGCCTTCGGAGACGCCATCCGCTTCGATGCGGAGCTTGCCGGAAGCCTCGAGCCCTTGGGCGTTGGGCGTGTAGGCGCCGCTCAGCGCGACGGCCTTCAGCTTGCCTTCGCGGTCCTTGAACGCGAGCTCCTTGAGGTTGAGGGTGGCCTTGATTTCGCCGCCGGGCGCGATCGTGGCCGCCGCCGCGTAGCTGCCGGTCGCGATGATGTTGAGCGCTTCGGCGAAAGGTTGCTCGGCCATCGCGCCCAGATTCCCCTGCAGCCGCATCGTGGTGGGCGCTTCGCCCATGCCCCAGGAAAGGTCGCCCGCGGCCAGGATGCGCCCTTGGTTCACCAGCTTCGCTTGGGTGAACGCGAACACGCTGGCCTTCTCGCCGAAGCTCAGGTCCAAGCCGGCCGCGAGGTCGCAATGACTGACCCAGAGTTTGTCGCGCCAGCTCACGCTCGTGTCGATGAAGGCCACGGGCGCACCTTCGGTGCGGATGAAAAGACCGCCGGACTTGAAGCCCACGACGATGTCGGCGCGCTCCAGGTTGCCGGAGAGCTTCAGGCCGGGGACCAGCGCGGCGAGCGATTCCAGCGGGAGCTTGGCGGCGCTCGCTTCGACGAGGACGCCCGCGGGCTTTTCGCCGGAGAACGGGAAGGGCTGGCGCAGCTTGAGGTTGAGGAGGTTCTCGCCGGCGCGCGTGATGCGTGCTTCGAGCGTATGCAGGGCGGGGGCTTTGCCGGCGTCCGCCCCGAGGGCGGTCTTGGCGAAGACGCGGATGCCCGCGAGCTTGTCCTTCGGGAGGTCTTCCCAGCCCGGTTGCGCCGCGAGTTCGGCGATGCCGACTTGGGCGTTGGCGGCGACAAACCAGGCGCCATCTTTGCCGGGCCGCACGACCGCATCGCCGACCGCGATTTGCCCGGCGGCGGAGCTCAGCGCAAACGGGGCGATGAAGATGGCGCCACCCTCGGAGCGCAACGGGAGTTGCGCATCCACTTCTTTCAGGAGGACTTTGCCGGCGCGCTCGAGCGTCAGGCCTGTCACGGCGTGCGTCTTGACCGTCGTGATGGTCGGTTCGCCGTTGACGAGCGCGAGTTCGGCTTCCCCGGTCCAGCGGCCGGCCGTGGCCGTCAGGTTGGCCATCGCCAAGAACGGCGTCAGCGAGACGAGGTTCGCGTCGCGGGCCGTCAAGGTCAGGGCTGCTTCCGTCGGGAGCTGGCCGTGGGTGACGCGCAAGGGCTTGGCGAGGATCACGGCGATGCCGTTGCCCGAGACATCGAGTTGCTCCACATCCAGGCCGGCGGGCGCATTCCGGGCCTGGGCCTTGATCGTCCACGATGAAGCCGTCTTGCGGGGGATGGTGGTCGAGAATTTCGCCAGGTCGGTCCAAGTCGCTTTGACATCCGTCTGCACGGCCCAGGTGCCGGCCTGCGGGGCTGCTTGGGCCTTGATGAGGCCGGCGACTTGGCAGTCGGGCAGGCTGGAACTGAGGATGCCGAAGCGCGTCGGATCCAGGTCGAGGGTCGCCTCCAGGTTGAGCGCACCTTGGTCGGCGCTGCCCGTGAACTTGAGTGCGGGCCGGCGGGCGGCATCCAGCACTTGGCCGGAGAAGCTCAGCGGTTTTTGCGCATCGTGTTGCCCGCGCAATTCCAAGCCCATGGCGCCGGCGGCCAAGGGGCTGTCATCCTTGGCGACGACGTTGAGTTCGAACGATTGCACGTCGTCGGTGAGGTTCTGGATATCGAGGCCCGCGGCTCCCAGCGGCCGTTGCAGCTGTCCCTTCAGGATGATTTCGGCGCGGGGGCGCGTCGTCGTCGCCCCGACCTTGAAGCCGGGCCACATGACGCCCGCGCGGAGGTTCACGGCGCCCGCGGAGTCGATGCCTTCGCCCGCGACGCTGAAGCGCAACTCTTGTCCATCGGCCAGGATCACGCGCCCGTTGGCGGCGTAAGGCCCGACCTTGAAGCCAGGCAGTTTGGGGGCCGTGGTGGCGGCGGGCAGGGGTGGGTTTGCCGTGGGTTCAAGCTTCGGCGCGAGGCGGTTGGAAAGGTCGAGGTCGAAGCCGCGCACCGCGATTTTTTCCAGCGTGTAGGTGCCGAAGACGGAAGCCCAGACGTCCGCCTTGCCCGTCGCGCTCGCGAGTTTGACCTTGGTCCCGTCGGTCAGCGTCAGGTCGACCCCCAGGACTTCGAAGGAACCATCCAAGGAAGCCGAGACCTTGCCGATGCTCCCGGCGATCTTGGCGTCGGCCAAGGCGGCGGCGACGCGCTTGCCCAGCGGGTCGGGTTGCAGTTCCGAATCGATCCAGAGGACGGCGCAACCGGCCAGGACGATGAGGGCACCGAGGGTCCAGAGGCTGATACGAAGGGCGCGGGGCATGGGACGAGGCCTGTAGATTGGCCGGCTTCGGGAGGCGGGCAACAAAAAGCCCGGTGGAATTGCTCCCACCGGGCTTGGCGTTCGACTTCGGCGGGCCGGTTAGGCCTGCGGAGGCTGCTGCGGCGGCTGGGGAGCCGAGCTGCGGCCGGCGGCGCGCTTCTTGCGCAGGAAGAGCGCCTTCGCCGCCTCCAAGTCCTCATCGAAGGCCGCCGAGTTTTCGGCGACATTGCTGCCCTTGATGCTGCGGGTGAAGTTGCGGCTGGCATAGCGCAGCTCCTTCATCGCCATGATGCGGTCTTCGTCCAAGAGGCGCGTGAGGTAGATCACCTTTTCGCGCGCCCACTCGGAGAGGTTGGGCTGTTCGGTGAGTTCGGCCAGCTTCTGCTTGGCTTCGGCCACTTGGCCGCTGCGCACGAGGGCTTCGATCACGTCCAGTTTCTCCGCGGTCACCGCCTCGCCCACCGCGGCCGCCACGTTCACGTCGGATTGCAAGGTGCTGAAGGTCGCCAGGTCGACTTCCGTGAGCGCGAGGATCTGGGGCCCGAAGGTGACGGGCGTGCCGTCCTTGGTGATGGCTGCGAAATTCACCGCGAGCAACGAATCCGCCTTCGCGTTGGCGCCGATCTTGAGTTCGACCACGGCCGTCAGGGCCGAATCCCAAGGCAACGTCCCGAGCTTGCGGGTACGCGTCACGCCGTCTTCCAGCAATTCGCCCAGCAGGCGGGCTTGGACATCGCTGCCGCCCTGGACCGAGACCTTCACCTGTCGGAGGAAGCCATTGGACAGGATGGCGAACTGTTCTTCAAAGGCTTCGCTCAGGTCATCGGCCGTCTGGCCGAAGTTGGCGGCGCCTTCGCCGGCCTTGGCCATGCCCGTGAGCAGGGATTCGTTGAAGCCGTGGCCGAGGCCGACCGTGGAAGTCGTGATCCCGGCGCCGGCGGCCTTGGCGACGTGGTCGAAGATCTTGGCTTCCTCGACGAGACCGTGGTTGGCTTGTCCATCGGTCAAAAGGATGACCCGGGCAATGCGCTCCTTCTTCACGAACGGAGCGAGCTGCTTGACGCCTTCCTGCCAGCCGTCGAACAGGGCCGTGGAACCGCCGGACTGGATCTGGCGGACGCGGTTGGCCAAGTCATGGGCGTCGCCCACGGCGATCAGCGGTTGGACGACATCGACGGCGTCGTCGAAGACCACGACGGCGATGCGGTCATCCGGGCGCAGGCCCTGGATGATGCGCACCGAGCTTTCGAGGGCGGCCTTGAGGGGGTCGCCGCTCATCGACCCGGAACGGTCGATGACCAGGGAGAGGTCGAGCGGGGCGCGTTGGGCGGCCGCGGCATTCTGGGTGACGGGCTGGGCCGGAGCGACGAGGCGGACGAGGACGTGCGTCGCTTCAGCGGCGGCGCGGAGGAAGCCCTTTTTCAAAGGCAGGATTTCGATGGTGGGGGAGTGCATAGGAGCGATCATTCACCGACCACCATGCACACACCCATCAAACTGTCAACACCACTAGAGTATCTTTTTTGTTATTAACACCAGAAAGATACTGTCATAAATGTACGCTAAATTCTTAAGTAACTGTCTTTGAGGGCTTTGCGGAATTTTTCGACGATTTCATCCAGTTCTTCTTCGCTGGGTCGCCCCCGGTTGTCGATGTGGAAGGAGGCTTCGCACCAGTGGGCGAGGCGTAGGCGGGTCCACCTTTCGCGCTTCGGTTCTTCGCCCCGCGAGGTCGGGTGGAAGGCCAGCAGTTGTTGGAATAACTCGCGGACTTCGGGCTCCAGGTCCGGGCGCATGGATTCCTTGATGACCAGCTTGCGGAACTGGATCGCGGGCATCGGCGAATCGGCGAGGTCGCGGAGCTGCTGGTATGCCTCGTTGGCGAAACGGCTTTTCCGGGGGGAGGGAGCCGCCGCCTCGGGTTCGCTGACCACATCCGACTCGAAGGCGGCGACGCTGTAGTGGCGGTTCTGCCGCATCGAGGCCGGGCGGGCATGGCTTTCGGGGGTCTGGGGCGATGCCGTCCGGAAGAAAAGGCGTTCCGCCTCGTTGGGCTGGGCCAACTCGTCGATCAGTTTGTTCAGCTTATCGACCTGGGCGTTGTCTTTCAGGAGATTGCGGATGCGGTCGAGTTCCCAGCCTCTTTCGGCCAACAAGCGCGCCAGCAGCAATTGGCGCACCTGCAGGCTGCCGTAGTTGGCTTTGCGACGGTCATCGTTGGCCCGTTCGGGCTTGGAGATGAGGTTTTCGTAGGTGTAGAAGCGGACGAGGCGTTCGGTCGCCCGGTGGCGATCGCCGAACCCCAGCTTTTGCAGTTTCTCCGAGACATGCTGCGCGAGTTCTTCGGCGGTACCGAGGAACTCGTCTCCTATTTGGGCTGAGATTTTCAACATAGATTTCTTTTATAGACAGCAAGGTGTCAGCATCGGCCGATCTGGCAATCTTTTAACATGGTTTGTTAACACCCGGTGCGGGCATTGGTTCCGGGGGGGCAAAAAAACAGGCCGCCCGTTGCTGGGCGGCCTGGAGGCCTGACTCCCTCGCGGGGAGCTCAGGAGTTGTGGTTGTAGCCTTCTTCGCCGTGGTCCGAGATATCGAGACCGCGCGCCTCGTCTTCTTCGGTCGGGCGGAGGCCAATCGTCGCCTTGAGCGCGTAGGCGATGATCGCCGTGGCCACCAGGGAGAGGAGGAGGGTGACGCCGATCGCCTTGAACTGCTCGGTGAGGAGCGTGTTGCCCACGACGTCCTTGAGGTTGAGGGCCAAGTTGGCGTTGGCATCGACCGTCGCGAGGACGCCGGTGAGGATCGCACCCAAGGTGCCACCGACCGCGTGGACGCCGAAGGTGTCGAGGGCGTCGTCGTAGCCGAGCTTGGACTTCAGGTAAACCACGGCGAGGAAGGGCACGATGCCGGCGAGGACGCCGATGATGACCGCGCCGGTGGTGGAGACGAAGCCCGTGGCAGGGGTGATCACGACGAGGCCGGCGACGGCACCGGAGCAGATGCCCAGGACGCTGGCGTGCTTGCGGAGGATCCACTCGAGGGCACCCCAGGTGAAGGCGGCCACGGCGGCGGCGAGGGTCGTCGTGGTGAAGGCCTGCGCGGCGACGCCATCGGCGGCCAGGGCCGAGCCCGCGTTGAAGCCGTACCAACCGACCCAGAGCATGCCCGTACCGACGGCGCAGAGCACCATGCTGTGCGGGCTCATGGACTTCTTGCCGAAGCCGATGCGGGGTCCGAGGATGATGCAGAGGAGGAGCGCGGACCAACCGGAGGTCATGTGCACGACGGTACCGCCGGCGAAGTCGATGGCCTTGATCGAAGCCTTGGCGTTCCAGACGCCGTTCATGTCACCGGTGATGCCCCAGATGGCGTGGGCCATCGGGAAGTACACGAGGAACATCCAAGCCGTCATGAAGGCCATCAGCGCGGAGAACTTCATGCGTTCGGCGATCGCGCCGACGATGAGCGCCGGAGTGATGATCGCGAACATGAGCTGGTACATGGAGAAGACGTTCTGGGAGATCCAGTAGGCGTAATCCGTGTTCGGGGCCGAGGTGACGCCGTTCATGAAGAAGAACTCGCTGCCGCCGAAGATGTGGCCGAGCAGCGTGCCGTCGAAGTTCTTGCCGAAGACGAGCGAGTAGCCGACGGCCCACCAGAGGATGGTGACGAGACCCGCCAGGCCGAAGCACTGCGCGATGACGGAGAGCACGTTCTTCGAGCGGACCAAGCCGCCGTAGAAGAGGAAGAGACCCGGGAGCGTCATGAAGAGCACCAAGGCGGCACAGATCATCATGAAGCCGTTGTGGCCCGGGCCCGTGGAGCTAGCGGCCGGAGTGGTGAGGCCCGCTGGGATCGTGCCCTTGGCGTCTTTCAGTGCGGCCGAGGGGTCGCCATTGCCAAGGTAGGCCTCGAGACCCGCGATGCGCTGTTCCAGGGTCGGAGCGGGCGGGGGCGGGGGAGTCTTGGCCGCTTCAGCGGCGGGTGCGGCTGGCGTGGCGGGAGTGCTCTCCGCAGCCGTCGCCCAGAAGGGCGCCGCCGCGAGAGCGAGGATGGTGAGTGTGCGAAGCAGGGAGTTCATGGCATCCCCCCTATCGCAACGGTCGTGCCAACCGTGCGGGGAAACGCCCCCCTTGTGTTTTTGATTAAAATCCGACGCGGCGCCCACCGGTGCTTGCCTCTTTTCGAGCAATCAGGGGGCGGTTGAGCGGGCCACCGGCCCGCGGGCGGGCTCAGTTATGCTGATAACCTTCTTCGCCGTGGTCCGCGATGTCCAACCCCTGGGCTTCCTCTTCCTCGGAGGGGCGGAGGCCGATGGTCTTCGCCACCAGTTTCGCGATCAGCCACGTGGCTGCCAGGGAAAGAAGCACGCACAAGAGCATCGCCAGGAGCTGGCCTTGGAGCAGGCCTTGGGCGCTGAGCGCCCCACCGGCTGCATGGACGGTCGAGCTCATCAGGAGGCCGGTCGCGAGCGCGCCCAAGGTGCCGCCGATGCCGTGCACGCCAAAGGTGTCCAGGGCATCGTCGTAGCCGAGCTTACCTTTCAAGACGGAACAGGCCCAATAGGAGATGCCTCCCGCCAACGCGCCAATGAGGACGGCGGAGCTGCCCGAAACAAATCCTGCGGCATTCGTGATGGTGGCGAGGCCGGCGATCGCGCCGGAGCAGAGCCCAAGGACGGAGGGCTTCCCGCGATGGAGTTTTTCGACGATGGCCCAGACGAGGGTCGCGGTGGCGGCGCCGAGCGTCGTGGTCAGGAAGGCTTGGATTGCTACGCCGTCCGCGGCCAGGGCGGAGCCCGCATTGAAGCCATACCAGCCAGCCCACAACAGGCCCGTACCCAGCACGCAAAGCACCATGCTGTGAGGGGTCATGGCGCGCTTGCCGAAGCCCGCGCGGGGGCCGACCATGATGCAAAGGAGGAGGGCCGACCAACCCGAGGTCATGTGCACGACGATGCCGCCGGCGAAGTCCGCGGCCTTGAAGGCGGCATTCGGATTGGCCAAGCCGGCGAAGTCGCCCGTCTGGCCCCAGACGGCGTGCGCCACCGGGTAATACACGCCGATGGTCCAGAGGAGCGAGAAGAGCATCACGGCCGAGAACTTCATGCGTTCGGCGACGGCCCCGATGATCAAGGCCGGGGTGATGGCGGCGAACATGGCCTGGAAAAGCGCGAAGCTGCCCGCCGAGATGCGGCCTTCGTATGAACTCGCCTCGACGCCGATGCCGGCAAAGCCGAGGTGCTCGGTGCCACCGAAGAGATGGCCGAGGAAAGAGCCCTGCAGGTTCTTGCCGAAGACCAAGGAGTACCCGCAGGCCCACCAGAGCAGGAGACCCATGGCCGTAAGGGCCAAGCACTGGGCGGCGATGGAGAGGACGTTCTTGGTCCGAACCAAGCCGCCGTAGAAGAGGAAGAGCCCGGGGATGCACATCAGCAAAACCAAGGCGGCGCTGATGAGGACCCAGGCGTTGTCGCCCGCGGTGACGGTGGTGGCAGCGATAGAAACGAGCATAGTGCGTTTTTATGAGCAAGATGCATGCCAATTTTTACGCACCGTTTTCTAGTCGCTTGCTTTCGAGGGTTTCCCTGCCATCATGTTTTTTTCTGCATAAATAATGCCCAAACTTACGCATCTTGCCTTACTTTCGGCAGTCGGTTTTACGTCTTTATCGGCAGCGGAGGCCCCGGTGAAACCTTGGATGGTCGTGGTCGATGGGCAGACCCGCAGCGCGGAAAAGGTCAACCATGCCAACCCCGTCAGCGGAACTTTCGGGCGTTCCCGTTCGGGGGCCGAAGTCATTTGGGCAACCCCGACCGCCGCGATCGACTTCGAGTACTACCGCTACCAAAACGATTTCACCGGAACCATCAAAGGCTCGGATCAGGCCTATGGCGCCACGACCGACTTGATGCTCACCGGCTTCAAGCAGTGGGACTGGAACGCGAAGTACGCCGTCCAGACCATCTACGCTTTGGAGTCGGCCTATGAAGAGGGGGTCGGGCTTTCGCGCGGTTTTCGCTGGGGGTTCGGCGGCGCCGCCCGTTGGCGGCCCGATGCGGAGACCGACATCGCCTTGGGGGTGATGCTCCAGGATCGCTTCGAGGCGGGGGTGCTCCCGATCCCTTATCTCAAGGCGGTCTGGCGGCCCTGCCGGGCGGCCGAGGTCGAGCTGCGCGCCACCGGCCTCCAGAACGGGCTCATCATCCGCGGTTACCTCACCGAGGATAAGGCCACGCGCGTCGATCTCTCGGTCATGTATGAGACGCTGACGTTCCGCTTGGTCGATAGCTCGGTCTATGGCAGTCGGGCCGTTTCCATCGGGGAGGTGCCGCTCCGCATCGGGGTCACCCAATTCCTCGAGCCTAGCGGCACTTGGTTCGTCCAAGGTTCTTTCGAATGGGTCGCGTTCTCGCGGCATTCGTTCGTGCATGCCGGCGAGACGCAAGGCGTCTTTCAAACCGCCGCGACGTGGGGTTTCGCCGCGCGCGCCGGCGCGCGCTTCTGAGCCCGCGCTCATCTTCGTCCCATGCGTCACCTCCTTTGGCTTGGTTGTTTCGCCGTTTCGCTCGGTGCCGCCGTTTCGCCGGATGTGACCGCCAAGCGCACGCGGTCGGAGATCGAGGCTGGCCTCAAGGCTTTGGAGACGAAAGCGCGGACCGCACCCGACGCGCCCAAGGCGCCCGCGGGCGCCGACCGGTCCAAGGAGGGCAAGGGTCCGAAGGCCGTCGTGAATGACTTGGTGGTCAAGCCCGATGAGCTCAAGCGCGCGCGGGCCGAACTGCTTCGCCTGAATGGCTACCGCTACCTCTGCGGGCTCGACGCGGACGTCGTGCTCACGGAGGAGTACAACCTGACCTGCAAATTTGGCGCCTATCTCTGCAGCGTGATCGGCCGCATCGAGCATACCCCGGCGAAGCCCGCGGGCCTGGATGAATTGGTCTACAAGAAAGGTTACGAGGGCACCTCGCATTCGAACCTCTTCTGGTCTTCCGGTCCCGATGGGCTCACCGGCTCCGTCAACGGCTACATGGATGACAGCGATGCCTCGAACGTCGCGCGCGTGGGGCATCGGCGCTGGTGCCTCAATCCCACGTTGGGCGCCACCGGGTTTGGTCAGGTCCGAGGCTATTCCGCCATGTGGTCCATGGATGCGAGCAACGCCGCGGGCAAGGGCGAGCACATCGTCTGTTTTCCGGCGGCGGGTTTTTGGCCGCTCGCCTATTGGCCCAATCGGGCCGCCTGGAGCATCTCGCTCGATCCCGGACGCTATCGCGTGGAGGACAATCCGGAAGTGAAGGTTTACCTGCTGGGCGGCTCCGACCGTTTCCCGCAAGACACCAAGGGCCTCAAGGCTCTCAAGTTGACGGATGTGCGCGTGAGTCGCGAGCACATGGGGATCGCGCAGTGCGTCATCTTCCGGCCCGAAATCGCGCCGAAGCGCGGGAACCGCTTCGGGGTTTCCCTGCCGGTCACCGGTTGGCGGAGCGCGAAGCTCGAGTACATCGTCGAGTTCTACTGAGCTTGCTCGGCTTAGAGTTCGCGCGCGCCGAGCGCATGTAGGACGAGCACGGCGCCGAGGCCGAGGAGGGTGGCCATGGGCTCAGGCGGCGCGGGCCCCAGGGGTTGTGGCGGGCAAGGTCCCGAGGATTTCGTCGCGCCGCTGGAGCGCGGTGGTGAGGTCATGGGTCCGCAACGAACGGCGGACGCGCGCCTTGGTGCAGGCATCGGGGTGGACCGTGTAATGGATCCACCAGGTGCCGTTGTTGTTCCAGAGGTGGTGCAACGGGTTTTCGCCCTGCACGCGGATGGAGAGGCGCGGGGCGGTGGGAGGGTTGTCGGTGGTGTTGATCATGGCGTGTGGATGAAAGCGGCACGCAGCACGATCGACTCCGGGGGGAGGATGAATTGTGACCTTTCGGTCCTCATCTCAGGATGGTTGTCCTGAAAACCACCGTGGCCGTGAAGGCTCGGTTGGTGCAAGGCAGGGGGCTGCTTTGCTCGTGATGCGTTTGTTAAGGAACGAGGTCTACCTTGGCCGGTCGCCGCGAAAAGGCAAGTCCCGGGCAGGGGGACCTGTGTCATAGGCCTGCCGGCCTTACTTGGGCTCCGGCACGCCGGCCGCGGCGCGTAGCTTGCGCAGGGCGGGCTCGGAAGCCGCCGCGGCCTTGGCGTAATCGGCGGCGGCCGCCTGATAGCTCTTCTGCACCAGGGACTCGGCTTGGGCGGCTTCTTTGGCCCGGCCCTCCGCCAGCTGCAGCAGTTCCTTGGCGCGGGCCAACTGGCGTCTTTCGGTGTTCAGGCGGTTGTTGCTGGCGGTCAGGGTGGAGCGATACCCGTCGATGGTCTTGGCGTCTTCCCGGCGGCGTTGGGCGGTCTCCACCCTTTGCTTGGCGGTCTCCACTTGTTTTTCCGCGCGGTCCACTTCGCCCGCTTGCTTTTGGTAGCGCTCTTTTTCCCGGGCGGCGGCTTGGGCGGCCTCGGCTTGTTCGCCATCGGCTTTTTTGGCCGCCGCGAGGGCGGTGCGCAGCCGCAGGTGCGCGGCGAGCAGGTCATCGAGTTGCGCGGCCGCCAGCGCCGCCGCCAGTTCCCGCTGCTTGGCGAGGGGGAGGTCGACCCGTTTCACGTCGTAGGCCAACGCGCAGACCTCGCGGCCGGGGATCGCCATCAAGGTGACGCGCGGGGGCGCCGGCGGCAGGTCGCCGCTGACGGCGGCCAAGCTGAGGGCGGCGAACGCGAGGATCATGGTCGCCAAGTTAGCCCCCCGCCGATGCCGCGCAACCCCACAGTGTCCCGGCGGAATGCACTCGCCGTCGTTGGCTTCTTTTATTCTCTAAGGAAGGCATGGGTTCCTTTCGTTTCCGCAAAGTCATCGCGTTGGGGCGCTTCCTGAAGGTCAACGTTTCGAAGACGGGCCTTTCGGCTTCCGTCGGTCGGCCCGGCGCGACGCTCAACGTCCGCAAGGATCGTCTCGACGCGACGGTGGGCGTGCCTGGCACGGGCCTCTCGTACCGTGAACGGTTGGCGAACCGCGGATGCGCCTCGGTGGTGGTGGGTGCCTTGGGTTTGCTCGCGGGCGCGTGGTGGCTCGCCGCGGCGTGAGCCGCGGCGAAACCTTCACGCAAGTGCCCGGGAAAGGACTCGAACCTTCACGCCTTTAGAGGGCGGCGGATTTTGAGTCCGCTGCGGCTGCCATTTCGCCACCCGGGCGACTTGCGTGTCAGCATTCATTCCGCTCCCGCGCTCGCTCGCAAGAAAAACCGTCGCGGGTTATCCACCACGCCAAACAAAAGAGGCGCCTCTTGCGAGGCGCCTCTGGTGGCAGATGTAATCGAAGATTACTTGGCGCCGAGGATCGCGTCCTTCGCGGCCTTGGCCACGCGGAACTTCACGACCTTCTTGGCCTTGATCTGGATGACTTCGCCGGTGGCAGGGTTGCGACCCTGGCGAGCCTTGCGGTGCACGAGGACGAGCTTGCCGAGGCCGGGGAGCGTGAAGGAGTTCTTCGCGTTCTTGTAGGCGAGGGCGGCGATGATCTCGAGGATCGCGACGGCCTGCTTCTTGCTGATCTCGGCCTTCTCGGCGATAGCAGCGGCGATTTGGGACTTGGTGAGGGCTTTGGACATGGTGTTTATGGGTTGGTGTGCAGTGATGCGCTTGTATTTAGTATCGAACTGTGTGCTGAAAACCAGCGAAAAATAAAGGTATTTGCAAGGTTGCTGGTCGCCCCCGGGGCCGCCGGCCATTGCGAAAAAACTTTTAGTCGGTCGTGGTGTCTGTCATATGAGCACTCACCCCTGACTTCCATGCAGCCTTCGACCCTCTCCAAAATTCTCATGGCGGCCGTCCTCGTCGCGGCTCCGCTTCGCGCCGCTGACTTGGTCTCGGTCGAACAGGCTTATCCGGGAATCAGCTTCAGCCTCCCGGTGGCGATCGCCCCTTACCCTGGTCGGAGCGACGCCTTTTTCGTCGTCGAAAAGGGCGACCCCGATCCCGCGGGGAAGGGCAACTTTCTCGGCGGCAAGATTCAGTTGGTCGAAGGGCTCAAGTCGGGCCAACCAACCAAGCGCATGGTGTTCCAGTTGCAGGTGAAGGAGGGTAAGTTCGAGGCCGGTGGGGAGTGTGGCCTGCTGGGTCTGGCGGTGCATCCGAATGTCGAAAAGAACGGCCAAGTCTTTGTCTATTATAGTCTTAAGATTAATGGGAAGCTCCACCAGCGCGTCTCGCGGTTCCTCGTTTCCAAGGAGAAGCCCTTCAAGATCGATGCCGATTCCGAGCAGCCTTTGGTGACCCAGGCCGACCCTGCCTCCAATCATAATGGCGGGGATCTCCACTTCGGTCCCGATGGTTACCTATACTTCAGTTGCGGCGACGGTGGTGCGGCGGGCGATGCCTTCAACACGGCGGGCTTCATCAACAAGGGCTTCCATGCCGCGGTGTACCGTATCGATGTCGACAAGCGCCCCGGCAACTTGGCGCCTAACCCCCATGCCTCGGTGCCGGTGGACGCGAAGGGGGAAGCCTTCTATGCCGTCCCGGCCGACAACCCCTTTGTGAAGGCCACGAGCCACCGCGGTCAGGCCCTCGACCCGAAGTCCGTCCGGACCGAGACCTGGGCGACCGGGCTCCGGAATGCCTGGCGCTTCTCCTTCGACCCCAAGACCGGGGCCTGCTTCACCGGCGACGTCGGCCAGAATCTCTATGAGGAAATCGACATCCTCACCGCCGGGGGGGACTACGGCTGGAGCGAGGTCGAAGGGAACCATGTTTATAATAAGAAGGATGCGAGTGCCAAGCAGGCCCCGGCGAAGTTGGCGCCCGCGTCCGCCTACGTCGCTCCCATCTACGTGTATGACCGCAAGGTCGGCAATTCCGTGACCGGTGGCGTCGTTTGCCGGAGCGAACGCATCCCGGCCATCCGCGACGCTTACGTCTTCGGTGACTATGCCTCGGGCCGCTTGGTCGCCATCAAGGAGCAGGGCGGGAAGTGGACGGGCGAAGTGATCGCCAAGGACATGACGATCGCCGGCTTTGGCCACGACCCCGTCAATGGCGATGTCCTCTTCGTCACGCTGTCCGGTCAGTTGAAGCGCCTCGCTCCGAAGAAGTAAGCGCTGGTCGGCGGCCTCAAGGACGCGATTGCCGCGGCCCGACCGATCGCCGACGCGGCCTTCGCGGGCTTTGCCTGGGCGGACGGGTCGAGGCGCCGATCCGGGTGGGGCTGATTTGCCCCCAATCGATAAGTTAGGCTGGAACTTTCCGCCGAGGGTCTTGTTATCGAGGCATGCCCCGTCTCGCCTTCTTCTTGATGGCCGCCGTTTCCCTTTCGGCCGCCCCCCAACCTTACGTGCCCTCCGAAGGGGGTTCCGTTGCGCTCAACCTTTTCCAGGTCCCCGAGGGCTTGGAAGTCACCCTCTGGGCGCGCTCGCCCATGCTGGCCAATCCCACGAACCTCGACATCGATGCCCACGGCCGCGTGTGGGTGACCGAAGGCGTCAACTACCGCGTTTACAACAAGGGTGGTAAGCGTCGCCCCGAAGGCGACCGCGTCGTGGTGCTCAGCGACAGCAAGGGCGCCGGCAAGGCCGATACGGTCCACACCTTCGTGCAGGACGCGGGCTGGACCTCTCCGCTGGGCATCGCGGTCTTCGACAATGTCGTGATCGTTTCGCACGCCCCTGACCTCATCAAGTTCACCGACGTGAATCGCGACGGCAAATTCGACCCCGCGGTCGACAAGCGCGAGGTGCTCCTCGGCGGTTTCGGTGGCCAGGACCACGACCACTCGCTCCACGCGATCGTCGCCGGTCCCGACGGCAAGCTCTACCTGAACTCCGGCAACTGCGGCGGGCTCGTTCACCGACAAGACGGGAAGGCCTATCGGATCTCCTCCTCCTACGTCGACCAGCGCGGCGGCGCTTGGCCCTACAACCCCAAGACCACCGCGGGCGCCAAGAGCGATGACGGCTTCGTCTGGTCCGCCGGTTTTTCCGCGCGCATGAACCCCGACGCCTCGGGGGTCGAAATCATCGGGAACGGCTACCGCAACAGCTACGAGCACTTCCCGTCTTCCTTCGGCGACCTCTTCCAAGGCGACAACGACGACTCCAGCAGCTGCCGCACGTCCTACATCCTCGAGTACGGCTCCGCCGGTTTCACCACGCCGAAAGCCGCCAGCTACAGTTCCGTGCGCCGCCCCGGCCAGCCGACCCCCCGCGCCCACTGGCGCCAAGACGACCCCGACACCATGGACGTCGGCGACGTCTACGGCTCGGGTTCGCCGACGGGCGTTGCCATCTACGAAAACGGTGCCCTTGGCGCTGCGTGGAACGGTACGCTGCTGAATTGCGAACCATCCCGCAACACGATCTTCGGCTACAAGCTGCAGCCGCAGAAGGGCGCCTTCGCGCTGAATGAAGCCACGCGTAAGGACTTCATCACTTCGAACCCGACGCGCGAATTCGAAGGCACCGATTTCCATCGCATCAAGACTCCGGGCAAGAGCGGCGAGCACATCTGGTTCCGCCCGTCCGATGTCGCCGTCGGCCCCGATGGCGCGATCTACGTCGCCGATTGGTTCGACACGCGCGTGGGTGGTCACCAGACGCTCGACGACACCTGCACGGGCGCGATCTACCGCATTGCTCCGAAGGGATTCAAGTCCGTCATCCCCAAGCTCGATCTCTCCAGTCCGGCCGGCGCGGTCGAGGCTATGCGCAGCCCCGCGGTGAACGTCCGCCACCTCGGCTTCAACGCCGCCAAGGGTTTCGGCGCCAAGGCCCTGCCGGCGGCGCTCGAACTCGCCAAGGACGCCAATCCCTACGTCGCCGCCCGCGCCGTGTGGCTCTTGCCCTACCTGGGGGACGAAGGCGTCGCCCGCACCAAGGAACTCCTGGAGGATGCCAATCCGGCCAACCGTCGCCTCGCGTTCCAGTCGCTGCGTCGCGCCAACCATGACGTTCTCGCCGTCTCGGCGGCGCTGGCCGCCGACGCCGATGTCGCCGTCCGTCGCGACGTCGCCACCTCGCTCCACGCCGTCGCCGCCGATAAGGCCGTACCGATCCTCGTCGAACTCGCCAAGCGCCTCGACGTGACCGACAAGAATTCGCTCGCCGCCTTCGGCATCGGTTCCGCCGGCAAGGAGTCGGCGGTCTGGGCGGCGGTGAAGGCTGCTTACGTCAAGAACGGCGAAGCCTGGCCGACGAACGTCGCCCGCATCGCCTGGGTGCTGCACACCCCGGAGATGGTGAACGAGCTCGCCGCGCAGGCCAGCGGCCAGAAGGTGCCCGCGGCCCAGCGCACGTTGGCGACCGAGACCCTCTCGTTTGTCGAATCGAAGGAGGCCGCCCTCGCCATGATCAAGCTCGCCGCGGAAGGTTCGCCGGTGAAGGGCGAAGCCGCCACTTGGGCCTTGATGCGCATGACCGGCACTTGGTCGGCCTTTGATATCCGTTCGGAACTGAAGAAGGCCGGCGTCTACGACGAAGCCAAGGTCACGGTTGTCCCGGCCCCGGTTCCCGAGGCCCCCAAGGCCACCTACACGGTTCAGGACGTGCTCTCTAAGAAGGGCGACGCCACCCGGGGTGGGGAACTCGTCCAGCGTTGCACGATGTGCCACCAAGTCGGGGCCAACGGCCCAAACTATGGTCCCGAACTGCGTGGTTTCGCCGCCCGTCAAGGCGTGGAATCCCTCGTCACCGCCATCGTGGAGCCCTCGGCGAGCATCGCCCTCGGTTACGAAGGCTCGACCTTGAAGCTCAAGGCGGGCGGCCAGATCGACGGCCTCATTCAGTCCAATAACGACCCGGTGGTCGTCAAGTCGGCGGGTGGGGTCTCCCAACTCGTTCCCAAGAACCGGATCGCAGGCCAGTCCAAGCTGAACCGATCCCTGATGCTTTCGTCTGATCAGCTCGGCCTGACGGCTCAGGATGTGGCCGATATTGCGGCTTGGCTCGCCACCTATAACTAAGCCCGGGGCTTAATTCAGGCGTTTCAGGGGGTTTTCCGCGAGGAAAGCCCCCTTTTAATTTCCCGCTTGCTTCCGTGGCCGGGCTTCTCAAGTTCGACCCTCCTTTCCCTAGGCAAGGCACGGCCGCACAACGCGGGCCCGCGACTTACTAGGATCCCAAAGACCTTTACACACCATGAAGCAGCTCAGTCTCACCGTCTCCAATCGTCAGAACCTTGGCCGTGGCCACTCCCGCCGTATGCGCAACGCGGGTTCCATTCCGGCCATCATCTATGGTCCTGCCGGCACTCACAGCGTTTCCGTCGAACAGGAGAAGTTCCGTGACCTCATGCGTGCCAAGGGCACCGCTGCCGCCCTCATCGAGCTCACCCTCGAAGGGAAGAAGATGCTCTCCATCATCAAGGAGTTCCAGCGTCACCCCATCACCCAGAAGTTCCTCCACATCGACATCCAGCAGATCGACCCGAATGCTCCGATGAGCGCCGCGATCCCGATCCGCGTGGTCGGCGAAGCCTATGGCGTGAAGACCGATGGCGGTACCCTCGCGATTGTCTCCCAGACCGTCAATGTCCGCTGTTTGCCGAAGGATCTCCCCGAGTTCATCGAAGTCGATGTGACGGAGCTGAAGGTCAACGAGTCCATCCACGTCGGCGCCCTCAAGGCCCCGGCTGGCATCACTTTCCCTGGCGACCCCGCCCGTGTCGTCGTGGTCTGCTCCGAAATGGCCGAAGAAGAAGCCGCTCCCGAAGCCGCCGCTGCCGCACCGGCCGCGGGCGCCGAAGGTGCTGCCACTCCGGCTGCGGGTGCCGCGGCTCCGGCCGCTGGCGCTGCTCCGGCTGCCGCTCCGGCCGCCAAGAAGTAATTTCCGCGCCGGGCGTCCCCGGCACCTGTTCTTTGAAGTCAGATGGTATTCTCGGTCATCGCCGCCCTCGGCAATCCCGGCAAGAAATACGTCGCCACCCGCCACAATGCGGGCTGGATCATCCTGGATGCGCTGGCCACCAAGGCTGGCGCGGAGTGGAAGCACGAAAGCCGTTTCCCGGCCGCCGTGGCCAAGACCACCTTCGGTGGTCGGCAGGTCTTCCTCGTCAAGCCCCAGTCGTTCATGAACTTGAGCGGCGAACCCTTGGCCGCCTTCCTCCACTTCCATCGCCTCTCCGCCGCCGAAATGGTCGTCCTCCACGACGATATCGCCTTCGAACCCGGCCAAATGCGACTTTCCCTGGGTGGTTCCGCCGCCGGTCACAACGGCATCGCCAGTTGTATCCAGCATTTTGGCGAAGCGTTCGTCCGTGCCCGTCTCGGCATCGGTCCCAAGCGGCACCCCGCCCAAGACCTCGCCGACCATGTGCTCGGTAAGTTTCCCGCCGAAGACCTGCAGCGCCTCCACCAAGCTACCCCTGACTTCCTCTTAGGACTAGAAACCCTCCTTTCCCGCGGCCTCCCGGCCGCCCAAAACTTCACCAACAGAAAACCACCATTACCATGACCACCGCCACGATTCGCCGCGCCTACCGCGTCAGCCTGATCCTCGACCTCCGCGGTTCCGCCGAGGCTCCCGAGGCCGCCATCGACCGTCTGAAGGAAATCCTCAAGTCCGTCGACTGCAAGGTCACCGAGGTCGAGAACCTCGGCCAGCGCGAGTTCAGCCGCGCCGTCGACCGCAAGTTCCTCTCCGGCCTCTACGTCCAGTTCCACTTCGAAGGTCCGGTCACCGCCCCGACCGCCTTCGCCGACAAGCTTCGCCTCGACCGCACCGTGGATCGCATCCTCGTGCAGTCGGTCCGCGCCTAAGCCCCTCGTCCCCTCACGACCATGGCCTCGTCCTTCAATCGCGTGATCCTCGCCGGCAACATGACCCGCGATCCGGAAGCGCGGGCGTTGCCCTCTGGCCAGGCCCTCACCAAGTTCTCCCTCGCCGTCAACCGCGCCTACACGACCAAGGAAGGCGAGAAGCGCGAGGAAGTCACCTACGTCGACATCGAGAGCTACGGCAAGCAGGCCGAAATCATCGCCAAGTATTGCGGTAAGGGCTCTGGCATCCTCGTCGAAGGCCGCCTCAAGCTCGACCAGTGGGAAGACAAGAAGACCGGCGAGAAGCGTTCGCGCCTCGGCGTCGTCCTCGAAAACTTTACCTTCATCGGCGGCAAGGCTCAAGGTGGCGAAGACGGTGGTTCGGCCCCGCGCTCCCGCGGTGGCGACACGCCCGCTCCTTCCGGCGACCACGGCGGCGACGACGTCCCCTTCTAAACCCAACCTCACTTTAACCCAAGCAAGACACCATCATGGCATTCACCGAAGTTTTACTCATCAAGCCTGTCGACGGCCTCGGCGCCGAAGGCGAGCAGGTCCGCGTCCGCGCGGGCTACGCGCGCAATTTCCTGCTCCTGCAGGGCATCGCGCTGCCCGTCAATCGCGCCAACACCAAGTACATCGAGTCCCTGAAGAAGGCGCGCGAAGTCCGCGAAGCCAAGGACCTCGAGTCCGCCACCGCGATCTCCGCCAAGCTGGCCGCCCTCAAGCTCGTCTTCGCCGTCAAGACCGGTGAAGGCGGCAAGATGTTCGGCGCGATCAGCACCGCTGAAATCGCCGCCAAGCTCGCCGAACACGGCATCGAGCTGGAGCGCAAGCGCATCCACCTCGGCCAGGGTCCCGTCAAGGTCCTCGGCAAGCATCTCACGACCATCCGCCTCCACGCTTCCGTCTCGGTCGAGCAGGAGTTCGAAGTGGTTTCCGAGAACCCGATCGAGCCAGTCGCCGAAGAAGCCGAAGAAGCTCCGGAGCGTCCCGAGCGCGACTCGAAGCCGCGCAAGCCGCGCAAGGACAAGAAGGAAGCCAAGTAAGCTTCCTGTCTCATTCCACTCGAGAGCCCGCCGTTCGGCGGGTTCTTTTTTATCTCTATCGAGGTCGGATCCAGTCCGGACTGCTTACCATGAACTCCAGCTGCCCCTTATAGAAGTTGAGCTGTCCGAGCCAGCGGACGGATTGACCCTTCTTGGTGGCTTTCACGGCCTTGAGCAGGGATTCGTCGGGCACGTAGAGCGCGTAACGCTTCTCGCCAATGATGATGCTAGGCTTGGCTCCGCCGTTGAAGGTGCCGTTGAGGATGAAGACCTCGCCGATTTGCCTGGCGGTCTCATCCGCGCTCAAGGTGGCTACGGTCTTGGCGTCGCGCAGGAGGGTCAGGTCGAGTTCGGCGGGGAAGGCCGGTAGCGCCGCGGCTGGAGACAGTTCGGTGCGGCTCAGCGGAACGACGCTAGGCTTGGGCAAAACGGCGAACTCGGCTTGGATCGGGAAATGGTCGCTCAAGCCGGCGCCAGGTCCATAGTTGGTCCATCGCCACGGTGAAACCGGATAGCGGTGCGCGTTCAAGTCGGGCAGGACGACGGCTCCGAAACTGCCTGGGACGTAGTCAAGGCCTTTGCCGTCGGCCAAGCCTTTGGAGACGATCAGATGCATCAACGTCCCCCATTCTCCGCGGAATTCGTCGGACCTGCGGGCGGCTGGTTCGACGTCGTACCAAAGGTTGTAGAGGTCGGCCTCGCCGGTGGCGAGCTTCGCTGGGTCGCCTTGCGAGCGGAGCACGTCTTGGATCGCGGTCTTGGCCATGGCGGGGTACCGCTGTTTCTGGTTATAGTGCGAATTGAGGTCGCCTCCGAACACGATGTTCGCGTGCGGGTTGGCCTTCAGGATCTCGTCGAGGCGGGCGCGGGCCACGCCGGCGTTCTGGATGCGGATGGTCTCGGTGGCAGGGCTGCCGGCGCCGCTCTTCCAATGGTTGGCGAAGACGAATACGGATTCCCCTTCGACCTCCAGCTCGGCTTCCACGATGGTGCGGGCCGCCACCACGTGGTGCTGGCGAACCGACTTGATCGGCAGGCGGGTGAGGATGGCGCAGTGAATGGCCTCCTGCTTCAGGTCCAGGACTTCTCCGAGGACTATCTTGTAGCCCTTCAGACCTTCGTCTTCGAGGGCCTTGATGAGCCACGCCTCGATGGGGACCCCCGCTAGGTCGGCGGGGAGCTCGCCCTTCAACAGTTCGCGATAGCTTCGGCCGAGGTGGGCCGCGATGAAGGCCTCGGGTGTGATGGTCGAGGCCGGGGTGTGGTCGGCCTCGAGTTCGTCGAGGATCACGATGTCGGGGCCGCGGCCTTCGTTGCTGGCCTTGAGGACGGCGGCGATGCGTCCGAGTTTGCCGCCCAGTTTCTCCGGAGTCCAACGTTCAGGGCCGTTGCCCGTCACCACGAAGTCATCGTACAGGGAGATTGCATCGAGATCGAAAAGGTTCTCGACGTTGTAAGCCATGACGCTGACCCGCTGCTTGCTCTGTGCGGTCGTCTCCGCCGCTCCGACCAACGAAGCGCATAGAATGGAAAACAATAGGCAGAGGCGTTTCATGAGGGGAGGACTTACTCATCATTCCATGGTGAGGGCTTTAGCCCACGGAAAAAATGTGAAGAGCGTGTGTCGGTAATGTCACGACAAGGAGCCTGGCGAGGACCGCGCAGTGGCCGCCGCGTCTGGCATCTTTCCGACACCTCGGCGCACGAAACATGTAACGCCCCGGCGGGTATTCATGGTCGAGCCGTGGGCGCGCCCCTGCAGTCTGTCTCTTAACAAGCACACATGAAAAACACCGCCGCCGGAACCGCTCGCCCTCTCATCGCATTCGCCGCTTTGCTCGCCATGGGCTCGCTCGCTCCCGCGGCGGTGATATCTTTCGACGGGACGACCGCCTACACGCAGGACTTCCAGACGATGACAGGCACGGCGATTGCAACCTCGACGTTCGCTGGCTCCACGATGACGGAAGTCTCCACGCTCACCGGTGGCTCTGCGGGAGTTCAAGGTTGGTTCATCTACGGGCTTGGCTGGACGACCGCTGCCGCCAAGTGGCAGGGTGCTGATACCGGCGCCAGCACCACCGGAGGGTTCCGTCAGATTTATGATACGTCCGGCGGGCGCGCGCTGGGTTCCCAAGGGTCAGGGACGGCCTTTGGCTTCTTTGGTTTGGTGCTCCAAAACACCTCCAGCTCCACGATCGATACGCTGCAACTTTCTTACGACGCGGTCATCGGCCGGAACCCCTCGACCACGATCAATCAGTTCCCGCTCTCGTATCTTGTCAGTTCCACGGGCGTCAGCACTTCGACGGCTTTAGGTGCAGCGGGCACTTTCGGCGCGACGATGACCGCCACGACACTGGGTTTCAGTACGCCCTCGGCGGGCACAGGGGCGGCAGGTACGCCGGCCGCCATCAGCCCCATGTTTAAAATCGGCACGAAGGCTGGTAACCTGACGGGCTTGGGTTGGGGTGCTGGTCAGTTCCTGTATCTTGCTTGGAAAGAGACGGATGAGGGGGGTAATGACGCCCTTGCTGGGGTGGATAATTTTTCTCTGAGTGCTCCGGTCATCCGCAACTTGGTCTGGAACTTGGCCGGCAGTGGGGTCTGGGATGCGGCTACCTCTAATTGGGCCAATAACCTGACACCGACGGCTTACGCCGCGGGAGATGGCGTCACTTTCAATGGGACGGGCGGCACCATCACCCTTTCGGGTGCTTTGGCGCCGATTTCGGTGACCGTGGATAACGCCTCGGGGACCTACGTGTTCAGCGGTGCCACTGCTAGCGACAAAATCACTGGTGCGACGGCGTTGACGAAGGCCGGTGCGGGCATCCTGCAGCTGACCTCCGATAATGATTATTCCGGCGGTACCACCATCAGCGGCGGAACAATCGTGGTCGATGGCGCCAGCCGACTCGGCACGGGCACAATTGCCCTCGCCGGCGGCACCCTGCAGCTTGCAGCCGGGACTTATACCGTCGCCAACGCCCTCAGCGTGGGGGCGGCGGGTGGTACGATTGATGCCGCCGCCGACCGCACGATTTCAGGTGCCGCGGCTCTCGCAGGAGTTCTGACTAAACTGGGCACGGGCACTTTGACCCTCGGTGGCACCATCTCTTCTTCCGCCGGGGCCGCCTTTAATGTCGCGGCGGGCGATCTCGTCCTCGGCCAGGCTTCGGGCATCGTCAAGGTCTTCGCGAACACCACGTTGACGGGTAATCTGGTCCTCAGCGGCCCCATCCGGTTCGACGTCGATGCGGGCAGCACCATCTCCGGCGCCGGTCAAATCAAGGTGGTCAGCTCGGGCGCGCTCATCTCCAACACCTCCGGCGACGTGGGCGGTACGGTCACCTCGGAGATCGCCTTGAACAGCACGGGTATTGCCTTCACTAAAGGCGCCTGGACCGGGACGGCCTACGCTCCCTCCGCCAACTTCACCACGACCATCGGCGGGACGACGGGGGGCTCCCTGTCCGTCGCCAAGGTCAGCGGGAATGCGGACGTCGACTTCTCCAACAACTCCACCACCGGCGGAGGCGCCGGCACGTTGACCCTGGCGGGCGCGAGCACTTATACCGGCAATACGACGATCAACGCCAATACGCCCTCGACGGCTACTTTGGTGCTCGGGGTCAACGACGCTCTGCCTACGACGACGGGCATCATCGTCGGCACCAAGACGGGCCTCGGCGTCCCGGTGATCAACCTTAACGGCTACAGCCAACAGGTCGCTTATCTGGCCGATGGCGCCAACGTCTCGGTCACGAAGTACCTGACGATCACGAACAATGGCCTGACCGCCTCGGTGTTGACCTTGGGCGGAGACACCTCTCCGGGGACTGGCTTTTCCGGCTACCTCTCGGACGGCACCGGAGGCCTTTCCTTGGTGAAGACCGGTTCGAATACCCAGACGCTTGCGGGTTACGGCGCGTTTAACGGTGGAGTCGCCGTCAATGGTGGCGTCCTCAAGGTCGTTGCGCCCTCTGGCAGCACCATCAGCACGGCCCTCGGCACCGGCGGCGTCGTGATCGGCGGCACGGGCCAGCTCTTCCTTGCGACGACCATCACCAACGACCTCACCGTCAATGCGGGTGGTCGCTTGGCGGGTAATGGTGCCACGGGTACCGTCACCGTGAACGCATCCGGCGTGCTCGCCGCCACGACGACGCCGGGTCTGCTGAACGCTGCCACCCTGACGACCAACGGACTCACGACGTTGAAGTCCGGTTCCATCCTCGAGTGGAAGGTCAATGATGCGGCCGGCTTAGCGGGTACCGGTTACGACACCTTTGCTTTTGGAGCGGGCCTCGACCTCAGCAACCTATCGGCCGCCAACAAGGCAACCATTCGGGTCGTTTCTTTCGCCAACGCCGGCGACGGCGCCTTCGGCAATCCCTTGGCCTTCGCCAGCGGTCAAGCCCGTACGTTCACCTTGGCGAACGTCGCGTCCATCACGATGCCTGGTTCGACGAATAACATCACGGAGCTCTTCACCTACGACCTGACGCAGTTCCGGTTTTCCGACGGCACGCAGGCCGACCCTGCGAGCTGGTCGTTGGATTTCAACGGTTCGGCCATCAACCTCTCCTATGTGTCGGCCATTCCGGAGCCCTCCACTTACGGCTTGGGCCTAGGCTGCTTGGCCTTGGCGTTCGCCGCCGTGCGCCGCCGTCGTCAGGTCGTCCAGAAGGCCTAAGTTTAGGCCGTTTTGGCCTTAGTTGCCGCCGAGTCCGGAACGTCGTCCGCTCAGGAGGGCGGCCCCGATGAGCGACGCGGACAGGAAAGCCATGGACCATACGCCCAGGGCTGCGGCGAGCTGTGGGCCGTCGCCGAGGGCGGACATCAGCGCGAAGGTCGCTTTCGTTACCGGAAAGTGTTCCGCCCGCTGGGCGAGGATTAAGCTATCGCTGACTTCGAGCATCGAGAACGCGAACGCGAGCACCGCCCCGGCGGCTAGATGGGCCGCGAGAAGGGGGAGGGTGATGCGTCGCCACGTCGACCAAACCGATGCGCCCATCGAGCGCGCGGCCATTTCCAAGGCGGGGTCGCATTGTTGTAGGCCGGCGCAAGCGGCCCGCGTGACATAAGGCAGCCGGCGGATCGCATAGGCGACGCCGAGCAGGAGGAAGGGGCTCCCGCCTGCGCCCACGAGGATGGCGAAGGGCTTACCCTCTTGGGACAGCGAGAGGTAGCCTAGGGCCAACACCAAACCGGGGACGGCGAGCGGCAACATCGTCAAGGTGTCGAGGAGGTGCCTCAGCCGGAGGTCCGAGCGGGTGATGACCCAAGCCGCGGCGGTGCCGACCACCAAGGTCAGGCCCGTCGCCAAGCCAGCGTAAGCCAAGCTGTTTTGAATGGAGGGCACGACCAAGGCGCTGCCTAAGGCTTCTTGCCAATGGGTGGAGGTGAATTCGACCGGTACGATGGATTGATGCCAGTAGCCGGAGACGGACAGAAGCAAGACGCCGAGGTGCGGGAGGCAGGCGACTGCCACCACGCCCGCAAAGAGGGCCGAGCACGCCCAGCCAAGCCAGCCCGGTAGGGCGATGGGCTCGGCCCGCTGGCTGGGACGTGGCGCCGCACCACTCTGACTCAGGCCAAAGGCTAGTTTGGAGGCGAGGAAGACGCCGCCCGCGACGAGGAGGACGATGGTCGTGAGCGCATAGGGCAACGGGTTGCGATCCAAGTTTTTAATCCCATCCAAAATCTGCACCGGCGCGACCCGCGGGAAATCGAAGACCAGCGGCACGCCCAGTTCGGTGAACGCCCAGATGAAGACGAGGGCGCCGCCGGCGAATAAGCCCGGCAGGATCAAGGGTAGCGTCACGCGGAAGAACCTCCGACCCGGCGGACAGCCGAGATTGGCGGCGGCTTGTTCCAACGCGGGATTCACCTGCGCGAGGGCCGCGGCGATGTTGAGGTAGAGGATGGGGTAAAGGTGCAGCGCATTCATCACGACGATGCCCGCCAGGCGATGCTCCGCCATCCAGTCGTACGGACGGAGGGGGTCCATGCAGCCCAGCGATATCAGAAGCGCATTCAGGGAACCCTCCGTCCCGAGGATGCATTTGATGCCTACGGCTCCGACGAACGGCGGCAGGATCATCGGGACGAGTAAGGCCAACGATAGGAAGCCACGGCCCGGGAATGAGAAGCGGTGGTTGAGGAGGGCCAGCGGCAGCGCCAGCAGCACTGCCATGAATGTGCTGGCCGCGCCCAGCAGCAAAGCATTCGTCAGGCCTTCCCGATAAAGCGGGTCACGCAGGACGGCGAAGAGAAAGCCGAAGGTGAAGGAGCCATCGTGCGGGTCGACGAAAGCCTCCTTGAGCACGCTGGCGGCCGGGTAGATGAAGCCCACGGCCAACAGCAAGCCAATGGTCGCGCAGAGAATCCAGGCGGTGCGGCGGTGCATGTTAGCGGGCGGTTGGGTGTTGGCGTGCCTGCTCGGCGGCCCGGCGGTAATTTTGGCGGAAGATTTCCGCGAGTTCCGACATGCGTCGTGCGGAGATGAGCGGGTCGGAGCTATCTAGGCCTGGATCCCCTTTGCCGCCCTCGCGGTAAGGGAAGGCGCTCACGTCAGCCATCGTTGCCAGCGCCTCAGCGGGCAGGCCCGCGCGGACGATTTCCGTCCAGGCTTCCTTGAGTTCTTCGTGCGTATCGATGCACATCACGCGAACGGCGCGGCGGATGGTACCGAAGGCCGCCGAAGTGAGTTCGGGTCGATACTGGAGGTGATCGCCGGTGCGGTAGGGCGAGAGGGCGGCCCGTTCGGCGGGCAGGGTCTCATAGGCATCCCGACGAACCGGCGGCCGAAAGAGCTCGCGTTCCCGCGGGCCATGCGGGGCGCCGACGGGAGAGCTCCACAGCGCTTGGCCCTCTGGGCTGAGCACGAATTCAGCGAAGGCTTGAGCCAGCTCCGGCTCGCGGGCCCCACGCAGGACCGCAATCGGGTCGCCGCTGACCGTGGTTCCCGCTGCCGGGGCCGTCCAAATCAAGCGGGTCGTCCCCGGCCGGTTGACTTGGTGGGCAAAGGCGGCCCCATAGTAATCCACGCACATGCCCGCGGCGGCGTTGCCGTCGGCCACATCGAGGGGAACCTTGGTGGAGCTATCCGAGAAGTAGCGGGCATTCGCCGCGAGACGTTGCAGGAGGCGCAACCCCTCGGACCAGCCCATGGCTAACCTCTGGGCTTCTGGTAATCCTTGCCGCGTGGGGTCCGTCAGGCTGCGCTGCATCTCGGCTTGAATGATCAGTTCGAAGATGCGGGCGACCGAGCCGCTCTTTGTTGGATCCGCCAGCGCGAGTTGGCCGCGGAGTTGCGGTTGGGTGAGGTCAGCCCAGCGCGTGGGTGGGCTTAACCCGAGGGCTTGCCAGCGGGCGGGCGACCAGCAGATGCCGAAACGGGAGAGGCAAGAAGAAGACCAGGTCCGATCCTTGGCCCACAGTCTCTCACCGGTGAACATTTCCGGGATGGGTCCACCCGGAGCGAACCATTCGGGGTGGCGCTGGAAGACTTGCAGCGGGACTAAGCGGCCTTTCTTGGCTTGGTTGGCGAAGTCCGGTTCCCCCCCGCCGAAAAAGAGATCGGCGCCGATGCCCGGGAGCTTTCCTTCGTCGGCGGCCTTGAAGCCGGCGTCGAGCACCAGTCGGATCTCCGAGGTCCCTCCTGGGCTGCGCCAGTCGATGTAGACGTCTTGCGCATGGGTTTTCCGCCAATACCGCGAAAAAGCTTCCGCGAACTCCTTGCGGATGGTTTCACTGTGCGGCGTATAGATGACGAGCCGCCGCGCGTCGGCTGCGGGCAGTTGCGTGGAGTCTTTGCGGAGCAACAAAGGCAAGGCGATGAGCAACCCGATGCAACCCACTGTCAGCCACCAGATCCGTGCGTTTTTCACGTAAGCGGTAGGACTACGACGTCCGTTGCGGCCACGGCGACGGTGAGGGTCTGCCCCGTCGTCAACCCAGTGGGCGGGTTCAGGATCACGACGCTGAGCGGGCCCAGCGGGCTCGCCAAGGTGAGTTGCGCGCGGGCTCCGAGGTAAACCCGTTCGACGACTTGACCGGTGACCGAATTGAGCGCGCCGTCCGCGGCCGGCTGCCAGGCCTCGGGGCGAACGGAGAGGGTAACAGGAGCGCCCGCCGGTGCGGCTAGCGGAGCCCCTACGCCATGGCCCGTGAAGTTACCCGCCGCTGTCTTGACCTGGATGGACTCGTCGCCCGCCGCGAGGAGTTCGGCGGGGACGAGATTGGTCTCGCCGATGAATCGCGCGACGGAGGCACTCCTTGGGCGGCGGTAAACCTCCTCCGGGGTGCCTACCTGGGCGACCACGCCCTTCTCCAGGATCGCCATGCGATCAGCCATCGCGAGCGCCTCTTCTTGGTCGTGGGTCACGTAGACCGCCGTGAGGCCGTTTTCTTTGACGATGCGTCGAATCTCGCGGCGCATCTCGATGCGGAGCTGCGCGTCGAGGTTGGAGAGGGGTTCGTCCAGCAAGAGGCAACGCGGGCGGACGACCAGTGCGCGGGCCAAGGCCACGCGTTGTTGCTGCCCGCCGGAGAGTTGGTCGATGGCTCGCGCCCCCAGGCCCTCGAGACGCACGCTGCGTAAGGCTTGCTCGACCCGTTCGGTCCGCTCGTCGTCGGGAATCTTCCGTTCGACCAAGCCGAAGGCGATGTTCTCTGCGACCGTGAGATGTGGCCAGAGGGCGTAGCTCTGGAAGACCATCGCGGTTTCCCGCAGGTGCGGCGGGATGCGCGTGACATCGCGCTCGCCGAAGAAAATCGCGCCGCTGGTCGGGGTTTCCAGGCCCGCCAGGCAGCGGAGCAAGGTGGTCTTGCCGCAGCCGGATGGCCCCAAGAGGAAGAAAAGTTCCCCAGGTTGGATGGAAAGGGTGATCCCGTCGAGGACCTGCACGGCCTCAGGCCGGGAAGGGAAGCTTTTGCGGACGGCGCGGAGATGGATCGGGACCATGTCGTGTCAGATTTCTTCAGGGGAAAGCCACTTGGAGGAGATGACGATGAACCGTCGGCCCAAGAGCACGTTCACGGGCGAGCGTTTGGCGTCCCGGAGTCGGTCGTGCGCAGCGTTGATGGGGTCCATGTAGTCCGGAGTGCGTTGCACGATCAACTCCAAGACCGCGCCTTGGGCCGTGCCCGGTTCGTCGAGGGCTTCGCCGTAGGCACGGATGCGGAAGGTGTCGGAGCGGGTGGCCAGCACCGGGCCGAGGGCCTGCAGCAGGTCGCCTTGGAAAAGGCACCCATTCGCCCCGAAGCCGTTGTGGGTCCGGTTGAGGTTGTCTGGGTCGAGGATTTCCACGTTGCGAAAATAAAGGCCCGGGGGCATCCCGGTGCGTCCGCCTGCTACCCCCTGATTTAGCCAATTATGGGATACCGAGGGGTCAATCATCTTACCGCCCGCAGGCATCTTGGCGAGCGTCTCCGCTCCGAGTGTCTTGTCCGCCCGCGCGATCGCCGATTCCAAGGTCCCGGAGCGGAACATCCAACGCACATTCTGGGCCGCGGCGGGCAAGGTCGTGTTGGCGGCGGTGTTCTCGATCTGGTATAACGAGCGGTTGATAGTGACGAGATTGCTGACCATCGCCCCAGCGGTTCGGGTGGGGCCGAGGAAGCGGTTGACGAACTCGCAGAGTCCGAGGAACGGCGTGGCTGGGGTTTGCGAAGCCGGGAAGCCGAGGAAACGGCGCGCCGCCGGGGGGTATTCCTGGTCACGCTCCGTGCGCTGGAAGAACTGGGCGCGGGCTTTCACCTCCGCGACGGTCGCGACGGCCAAGGCCCGGATTTGAGCGTCGGAGAGGTTGGCGTAGCCGTTCCAATACGCCGCGTCGGCGATGTTGCGCGTGGTCGGGTTCTGCGCGGCGTCGCCCAGGATGCGAGGAAACCGCGCGTTGTTGGCGGGGGCCGGGCCGTTGGCGGCCTGTGACCCGAGCGCGAGTCCCTTGAGCGAGCCGTACAGCCCGGTCCAGGCTTCGACCGAGGTCGAGTTCACATTGAACGCCCCGACGTTCAGCAGGTATGCAGCGAACCGACGATAGCCATCCGTCGGCGCTCCGGAGCTGCTGGTCGCGAAGCCGTCCTCGGTGATGGCGGTCACTGCGGAGTTGGCGTTGGTCTGGAAGAGCTGCATGCGCGGATTCGCCAACGTACCCGTACCGGCAGCAAAGTCGTTCATGACCTCGGCGAGCTTTCGCTGGCGGACTTTGTTGTAGTTGCCTTGCCGGGAGCCCTCGTCGGCGAGGGTCGGAGCGGCCCCAGAGAAGAAGAAGCTATCCCAGAGGGCGTTGTTCATCAGGTAGCTCATGTCGCCGAACGTGTGGCCTCCGATGTAGCTGGCGTTGGTGTGCGGCGTCCCATGCGTCCAGGCTTTGTCGAGTGGCACGACCATCGAGGGGAAGGAGTTGCCGACCGTCCGATAGGGCATCCAATCCCAAGTGCTTAGGTTCGCGTGCATCAACTGACCGAGCGAAGTGGGCGCGGTCACGGGAATCTCCACCGCCGCGGATTTCCCCTGGCCGCCGGCGCCATGCGAGGAGCCGCCCAGTGCATTGCCGCCATTGGCGTTCGCGGCATCGACCTGCAGTAACGGGCTCCATGAAGTGGCGACGCCATTCAGGCCCAGTTCGTCGCCGCCGAAGAGTTGCGTCCGGAGGCTGGCCGTGCCGATGCCTGGAAGGCCGTTGAGGGCAGGGTTCGAAGAAGTCTGTGGGAGTGGGTTCGAGAAGACCCAGATGGGGTGCGCCGCGGGCACCGGGCTGGATTGCGCGGAGAACCAAGAGAGGACGGTACGGTTATGGCTGTTGGTTCTAGCCGTGTCGGGGAGGCGGGCCCGCGTGTCGAAGGCCGCGATCACTGGCCCTGGGGCCGTCTCGCTGATGGTGCGGATGGCGGAGACTGGCCCGACGATCACGGGGTTCGCGGCGCTGCCGCCATCCCCGAGTTGTGTGACGCCGAAGTTGCTGCCGCCGACGTTGATGTAGTGTGCGTAGCTGGCGTAGGAATTATTGCGACTGGTGCCCAGGACTTCATCGAAGCCGAGGTCTTGCCCGTCGGCGCTCACCGTGTCGTCGCGCAGGGACTTTTTCCAACCCGAGTTGAGGTAGATCCAGTGGTGCCAATACATCGAGCTGGTCAGGTCGATGCAGCACTTGACCTGGTCAGCGGCGGCAAACTTATAGGGTGCGGCGACGGTCGAGGCCTTGATGTCCGTATGGAAGCCGCCGGTGAAGTAGAACCCTCGTTGCATGTTAAGGATTGGGATGGGCGTGCTTTCGTTGGAGCGTGCCAAAGTCGAAGCATCGACCAGGTCTTTAGTGGTGAAGACGGCGAACTCGCCAGGCTCCAGCGTCGTGGCGGGCACGACGGCGACGAGGTTTTCGGCGTTCGCTCCCGTGGCGGAGGATGCCGCCGCCGTAAAGTTATAGAGTGAGTCGATGAGCCGCGACGTGGCGGTGGCGGCGAACGGCTGGGCGGGGTCGTTGCCGTTATGGGTGAAGATCTGCAGGCGCATCTGGTCGAACTGCGAGAAGACCAGCTTCAGCCCGCCTTTGACGCGGAGGTCGGGTTCAGCCGTCGCGGGCTCCTTGAGTTTCATCCGGACATTGTAGGGGTTGTGCAGGACGAGGATGGGCGTGCAGACCAGCTTCAGGGTGTAATCGGCCCCGACGTTCACCCGCCGTAAAGAGAACACCATCGAGAACCGGTGCACCGTCGGCATGTAGGCGCCGCGCACGGCCCGCGGGATGAAGCGGCCCTTACCGCCGCCCGTGAGATCGCCTCCTTTGAGTCCATTAATCCAGCCCAAAGGATCCGGGGTGCTATCGTAGCCGTCGGTGAAGGGTGCGGTGACCTTGCCGCCGCCCGACCATAAGGCGTTGTCCAGATCGAAGCGCGCATATTTGTGCATGCGGTAGCCGCCTTTATCGAATTGGTTGGTGTTGGGGTAGAAGGCGCGGGCACCTAAGGCTGGCTCATTGCCGGCCCAGTCGACGTCCTTGTAGAGGCGGTAGTAGTCACGGACGAGATGCCAGAGGGGGCCCACGAGCCGGCGGGGCTGCTTATCCCAGAGCGAATTCACGGTCGTCGCTGGCGGGGCACTGCTCGTGTCCGTCAGCGGCTGCCCCATTTCATCTTCGCGAATGAAGACAGGCATCCAAGGTAAGTACTTGGTGCCGGCGTTCCCCAGGTTTCGACCGGGGTTATCGGCGTTCACTTCATGCATCGGGACCCAGACCCGTGGACGCGGGTCCGGCGAAGTGATGTAGCCGGGATTCACCTTGGCGGTTCCGTAGCTAGGGAACCAGGAGCGCCGTTTGCCGAGCAACGTGTCCGCGGTGTAAGCCTCCGTGACGGTCTCATGGCCAGCGCCCGAACCAAAGTCCGACTTGTCGAATTGCGCGTCGTCCATCTCGAAGGCCAGTGAGAGGTCGCGTCGCAGACCGCCTCGGTAACTGTCGGCGAGGACCCCGGCGGACCATAGCGTGTGGTGGTGGAAGGAAAGTTTATGGGCGGGCTGTCCGTTGGCTGCAGGGTCGTTCTCGTTGAAGCCCTTGAGCAAAGGGAGCGTCGAGGCTGTGACGATTCCGGGCCGGGTCGCCTCAAATGGGTCTACGCTCTTGTGTCCGAGGAGAAGTTCCGTGCCGCGTCGTCCGGGCGAGCGTAGGGTGGTGGCGGTGCTGAGCGAAGATGGCGCCGGTTTGGAGGGGTTGCGGGTCTCGTTCAGGTGGAGGGCGGCCTTGACGCCTTCGTCTCCGAGCCAGTAGGCGAAATTTCCGGTGGTCGTGTTCGGCCATGCTCCCGGGAGGGGGATCTTCGGAAGGGCAATTCTTCCATCAACGTCATCACCGGTGCCGATGAGGCCATCCGGTCCAGGGTCCAGCGTGGCGCTGCCGTTGCCGACCAAGGTCGCGAATGCATCAAGGTTTCCGCCCGGTAACGCCGATGGATAGTCGGTTTGCCATGGAGTCCAATAGCCTTGTACGTAATCGTTTGCGCCCGCTAGGCTGGTTGCCTGAAGGAGGTAGGGGACGCTGTCGTCCAGCGGTTTGCCCCCCCGTCCGCTGATTAGCCATTGCGGCGGTTCATCAGGCTTGTCGGTTCGCCAGACTCCCGTCCAGTAGCGCTGGCCTTGGCCTGGTCGCAGGGTCCACGGTAGGGCCAGGTCGAATGGATTCACGGGGGCTGGCGTGCACGCGAGTTCTCCCGTGGCGGTGCTGCGCACGTCCGGGCCGGCCGCTTGCTGAAGGTGGGCTAGGGCGAGTCGAGCGGACATCGTCGCGTTGAGCCGCGCACGGGTTTTCAAGGCAGTCCATTTGTCCGCGCGCGCCTCCACGGTGATGAAGGCCGCTAAGACCAAGACCGTGAGGACGATCATGGACATGATCGTCAGCGACAACACCAAGGAAAACCCTTTCCGCGCCTCAGGGCCTGCTGAAGTCGCCGATTTCACTTAACAGTCTCTTTGCTTTTCGAGACCTTCTTGCCCGGAGCGGCGCCAGTGGGGACGCGGAGTTCTTCGACGATGCGCTCTTCGATGCCTCGGATGACGATCATCCCGGGCTCGCCGGGGGCGGGTAAGAGGAAGAGGATCGAACGAATGTCCTCCAGCTGAAGCCAGCGCATGCCGCCGGCGACTTGCCAGCCGGCGTCCTCGTGTGGCAGGAATAGTTGGGCTTGCCCATACTCGGACGCCTTGACCTTGGGGTGGATGACGAGGTCCTTGCCGGAAGGGATGACCTGGCGCTCTCCGGGTAGGCTCAGGCCGACAGGCTTGGGGCAAAGGTTGAAAAAACGGAGCGTTCCGGCTGCCGCCGAACCCGAGTGGTCGGGAATCAGGTTAAGTCGCGTGGAGTCCCCTGTTCCCGAGACGATGGCGATCAGCTTGGTTTCGCCAGGGGGAATATCCGCCGTCGCCAAGGTGACCGGTGGAGCCTTTGGGTCTTGAGGTCCGGACGGGCTGAAGACGCTAAACTTACCAGCCTTTGCTTGGCTGCTGATCGGGGGCGTCAGGCTATGGGAGAAGAGCTGCACCGCCCCGGGCTTGCCGGCCTCGTCGACTACGATGACCTCCCTTTGCGGGGCGTCGAAACTCATCAGTTTGACGGTTACTGGGGTGACCTCCGGAGTCGGCAGAGACGCCGCGAAAATGACAAGGTGCATCCACATGGACCTTATTCAGACGCTCACCACGGAGGGGTCTATTCTATTGGGGAAGGTGCCATGTTCTTTCACCTGCTGGACACTTGTCCGCCTTGCAAGCGTCACCGCCCCCTCATGCCCCCCTTGAATGCGTCATTTATGACAATTTCTTGCCAGTTTATTCACAAATGGCTGCGTGTAACTTGCCGTTATTTCCGGCTGTGCAGTCGTGAGCGCCCTCCGCAACCTTCCGATCTCCATGAGTGACTCCCCTGCCGGCCGGTCCAGCCGCTCCCGCCGCGACACCCAGCCGAATTACGGCGACCGCGTGCCGCCCCATAACCTCGACGCCGAGCGCGGGTTGATCGCGAGCATCATCATCGACGGCGAAACGCTGCAGCGCTGCTTGTCCGAGAAGATCACCCCCGAGTTCTTCTTCGACCCGAAGCACCAGGACATCTACGCGGCCGCGGTCAAGCTGTCGCAGGAAAACACGGGCATCGACGAGATCACGTTGACCGAGCAGCTGCGCCGCGATGGGCGCCTGGATTCCGCCGGTGGCGCCGCCTACGTCAATGAATTGACCGGCCAGGTGGCCTCCTCCGCCCACGCCCCGCATTGGATGGTCATCGTGCGCGAGAAGCACTTCCTCCGCTGCCTGATCTCCACGTCGGTGAGCACCGTCGAGAAGGCCCATTCGCATACCGAAGGCATCGATCGCCTGCTCGAGGACGTCGAGCAATCCTTCTTCCGCATCAGCGAAAGCCGCATCGCCGAAACCTCGCAGCAGATCGACAAGCCGATCGAGGAGGCGATGGAGATGGTCGCGCGCATGATCAAGGAGAACGGCCGCGTGCAGGGCGTGCCGACGGGCTTCCGCGACCTGGACACGTTGACCTACGGCTTCCAGAGCGGCCAGATGATCGTCGTCGCGGCCCGCCCGGGCATGGGCAAGACCTCCATCGCGCTCAACTTCATCGAAGCCGCGATGTTCCCGACGCCGAATTCCGGCCGCGAGCCGGCGCACGTGCTGATGTTCTCGCTCGAAATGCCGGCCCGCGAATTGGCGATGCGCCTGCTGTGCTCCCGAGCCCGCGTCAACCTGCAGAAGATGCGTTCCAGCCGGCCCGATGCGCAGACGCAACTCGACCTGGTGCAGGCTTCGAACGAATACCGCGGCAAGCCGCTCATCGTCGACGACAACGGTGGCCAGACGATCCTCGAGATCCGCGCCAAGTGCCGGCGCATCGCCCGCCGCCGCAAGCTCGACATGGTCGTCATCGACTACATCCAGCTCATCAACGGCCTGGACGCCAGCATCCCGCGCGAGCAGCAGATCGCCGAGGTGTCCCGCAGCATCAAGGCCATGGCCAAGGAATTCCAGATCCCCATCATCGCGCTCGCCCAGCTCAACCGAAAGTCCGAGGACGAGGCCCGCCAGCCCAAGATGTCCGACTTGCGCGAGTCCGGCTCCATCGAGCAGGACGCCGACATCGTGATGCTGATTTCCCGCCCGAATGTCAGCCAAAGCAAGTCGGCCGAGGCCGAGGCCGAGCAAATGGGCCAAGATGGCTGCTTTGCCCGCCAGTTGATCGTGGCCAAGAACCGCAATGGCCCCACCAATGACCTCGACCTGCTCTGGAATCCAGGGCTGACAAGGTTCGAAACCCCTGCCAAAAGCCATTCCAATGAATGACGTGACCGTCCGCCGGAACTTTCTCCGCGCCGCCTGCTTCGCCTTGGCCTTGGCGCCCATGGGCGTCGTCGCGCAGCTGGCCCCGTCGGCCGGCGAAAAGCCCCTCATCGTCCGCTCCGTCCGCATCAAGGCGGAGAAGGTCGTCAAAGACGAGAAGGGGACGCGCATCGAGGAAATGCAGGCCTCCGAATCCTTCATCCTCGGACATGTCTCCTTGCGGGCGGGTGAGCCGTTCACGCGCGATGCCGTCACCAGCACCGTCCGTTCGCTCTACGCCACCGGTCGCTTTGACCAGGCCTTGGTGGTGCCGGAATTGGACCCGAAGACCGGTCAGGTCGACTTGGTCATCGTCGTCGAGCCTCGGCCCATTCTCCGCGAAATCGTCACGGCCGGGAAGGCCGAGTTGATTGACCTCCAGTCCGAGGCGTTGAAGGTCGCCGGTTTCAGCGTGGGTGAACCGCTCGACGCCTCCGCGATGCAGCGGGCCGTTCAGGCTTTGCAGAAGGAGCTCCGCAAGGACCGCCCGTTTTTGGTGCTGAGCGGCAAGGTCCTTCCCGAGACGAAGGGGGGCAATGGCGCCCGCGTCGAACTGACCGCCAGCGAAAGCCCGAGCCTGATGGTGGACGTCATCCGGATCGAGGGCGCCGCGGCCCTCACGGAGAAGGAAATCATCGCAGGAGCGGAACTCAAGACGGAGGAGCGGGGCTTCCTGTCCTACCTTTTCTTGGGCACCTTGTTCAGCCCTCGCCTCGATCCGGAAGAGTACCGCCGGGACTGCAACCGCATCCGGGATTTCTACCGCCTCAAGGGTTTCTTGGACGTCGAAGTCATGGAGCTGGATGCCTCGAAGGCTTGCACGATCAAGGACCTGAAGGATGGCTCGGGTAAGCTGGACGTGGTCTTCAAGGTCAAGGAAGGCCGTCGTTACACCATCGGTGCCTTGGACATCTCCGGCAACAAGCTCGGAGCCACCAACCCGATCTTTGCGACCGCGGCGCTGCAGAAGGTGGTCGCCGAACCGTCCTTGCGTCGTGGCGCCTATCGTCCGGAAGTCGATCGCTTCCTCACGGGCGAGGCCTTCGCGACCCCGGCCTTGGAAGCCGCCACCGAGAAGCTGCGGGAGTATTACGGACAGATGGGCTACCTGAACGCGCAGGTGGAAGCCGTCCGCGTTCCCAACCTATCCACGGGCGTGATCGCCGTGTCGTTCAAGATCCAGGAAGGTGAGCGTTTCACGGTCCGTTCCTTGGATATCCAAGGGAACACCAAGACGCGTTCGACCGTCATCGCGCGCGAGCTGGCGCTGAGCCCCGGCGAGGTCTTTGACTTGGCGCGCGTGCGCGTCTCCGAGGCCCGCCTGCGCAACACGCAGTTCTTCGAGGAAGTCCGGGTCGTCCCGGTCCCTTCGCCGGTCCCCAACCAAAGCGACCTCCGGGTCGTCGTCAAGGAAGGCAGCACTGGCTCGGTCAGCTTTGGCGCGGGTTACAGCACGGTCGAGCAGCTCGTTGGTTTCGTCGAGTATTCGGAAGGCAACTTCGACTACACCAATCCCGAGGGCTGGTATCGCGGCGGCGGCCAGAAGTTCCGCGTCCGTATCCAGGCCGGCAGCGTCTCCAATTCGTTCGAACACTCCTTCGAGGAACCTGCCCTCTGGGAGCGCGATTTGGCGGTCGGTTACAAGCTCGAGCGCCGTTACACGGGGTATTTCTCCGCCAACTACAACGTCGTCAACGAAGGGGTCGGCGTCTACGCCCGCCGGCGCCTCTTTGGCGCCGTCGAAGGCCGCATCGCCTACGACCTGCGCCGCGTGAGGGTAGGGAACGTCACCGCGACCGCCCCCCTCGACGTAAAGGCCGAAGACGGCAACCCGCGGACGATTTCTTCGGTCACGCTCTCGCTGACCCAGGACACCCGCGATGAGTACAACTTCCCGACCAGGGGCTCGCGGTTATCGCTCTCCGAGGAAATCGCCGGCAACGGTCTCGGCGGGAGCTTGGATTACTTTAAGACCGAACTGCGCACCGGTAAGTGGTTCCTGCTCTCTCAGACCGCGGAGCAAACCCTCGGGCTGATTGGTCGCGTCGGGACCATCGCAGGCTCCGGTGGCAGCTTGCCGTTCTATGAGCGCTTCTACCTGGGTGGAGCCTACGACATGCGCGGCTTCGACTACAACGACGTCGGCGCGGCCGCGACCTGGGACACGACGAACGGCAATCAACCGGTCGGCGGCCTGACCTATGGCTTCCTGAGCGCGGAATACACGATCAAGGCGGCCGACAACCTTCGCTTTGCGGCTTTTTACGACTACGGCTTCGTCAACAAGGACGCCGCCAAGTTCAGCCTCGCCGAGGCCAATTCCGACATCGGTGTCGGCATGCGCATCCTGCTCGGAGGCGCGGTCATGCGCCTCGATTTCGGCTTCCCGCTGCAGACCACGGTGAACCCATCCACGGGGGGTGAGCTCAACGGTGGTGGGATGAAGTTCAACTTCAGCTTCGGGACCGTCTTTTGATTGCCAACCCCACGGTCAACCTCCTTCCTTTCCTCACCATGAAGTCGTTTTTCCTAGCCCTCGCCTTTGCCGCCGTCACCTTGCGCGCCGCTGCCCCTAACGTCGGGGTCGTCGATGCCGAAGAAGTGATGAAGAAGTACGGCAAGGCCGTCGCCATCCAGGGCGAAATCCAGAAGTCCAAGGACGCCGCCCAGGCCGCCATCAACGAGCGCGGCAAGGAAGTCGAAGGCATGATCGCCGAACTGCAGGCCATCCAGAAGCGCGGCCAGAGCCCGCTCCTCAGCGATGCCGGCAAGAAGTCGGTCCAAGCCGAATTGCAGAGCAAGTCGGAGGTCTTCCAGCAGCGCCGCGGCGAGCTCGAGAAGTTCATCCAGGAGGCCAACGCCACCATCCAGCAGCGTCAGGCTGAAATGACCAAGACCATCGGCGCCGAGGTCCGCGCCGAAGTGGAAAAGATTTCCAAGGCGAAGTCGTTGCAGCTCGTGCTGCCCAAGGGCGTCGCCCTCTACGCGGACGCATCCCTCGACATCACCGAGGAGGTCGTGAAGGTCCTCAACGCTGGTTACAAGCCCGCCGAGACCCCTGCCGCTCCGGCCGCCCCGGCTGCACCGGCCGCTCCGGTGGCGCCCGCTGGCGACAAGCCGGCCGCCAAATAAGACCAACCGCCCCTGCCAGTCAGGGGCGCTTTGTTTCAGCCCATGTCCATCTCGCTCGACTCCCAGCAACTCGTCGCCCTCACGGGTGCGACGAAGGTGGAGGGCGAATACCTGGGCAAGGTGCGGTCTTTGGCTTCCCTGGCGGAAGCAGGCCCCGAGGATTTGTCTTTCTTGGGTAACCCGAGGTATGCGACCGAAGTGCCGACCTCCCGGGCCGGCGTCATCCTCGTGCCCCTCGATTATGTCGGTCAGCCCGCCGCCGGGCAGGCTTTCCTGCGTGTCGCGAAGCCCTCCTACGCGCTGGCCCTCGTGTGCGCCGCCATCGAAGCCCAACTCTGGCCGAAGCCCGCCGCCGGCATCCACCCGACCGCCGTCGTTGATGCGACCGCCGTCGTCGATGCTTCCGCGCATGTCGGTCCGCTTTGCGTGATTGGTGCAGGTGCGTGCATCGGCGCCGGGGCCGTGCTCGAGGCGCATTGCGTGATCGGCGTCCAGGCCGCAGTCGGTGCGGGCTGCTGGTTGAAGAGCGGCGTCACCATCGCGGATTATTGCCGCTTGGGGGCGCGCTGCCGCCTTCAGTCCGGCGTCGTGATCGGTGCCGATGGTTTCGGCTATGAACCGGCCGGCGGCCAGATCCACCGTATCCCGCAGATCGGCAACGTCATCCTTGAGGACGACGTCGACGTCGGCGCCAACACCACCATCGACCGCGCGCGTTTCAGCCAGACCATCATCGGCCGCGGCACCAAGATCGACAACCTGGTGCAGATCGCCCACAACGTCCGCATCGGCCAGCAGTGCCTCATCACCGCGCAGGTCGGCATCGCCGGCAGCACGACGTTGGGCGACCATTGCGTGCTGGGTGGACAGTCCGGCGTCGCCGGCCACCTCAACCTCGGCCACCGCGTTCAGCTCGGTGCCCAGACGGGTGTGTTCGTCGACATCCCCGACGGCGGCTTTTACAACGGCACCCCCGCCATCCCGATCGGCTTGGAGCGCCGGCTGGTCGTCTTGTCCCGAAAACTCCCCGACCTCTTCAAAAAGGTTGATTCGCTCGTCGCGTCCTTGGACGCTGGAGCCCGCTCCAACCCATGACTTTGCCTGCGATGAAAATCTTCACTGGGAACGCCAATCCGGCGCTCGCCCAGGAAATCTGCGAGAACCTCGGCGCTCCGCTGGGTTCGGCTACGGTCAACCGCTTTCCCGACGGCGAGACGTTCGTCCAGATCAACGAGAACATCCGCGGTTGCGACGTCTTCATCATCCAGCCCACCTGCGCGCCGGCCAACGACCGTATCATGGAGCTGCTCATCATGATCGACGCCCTGCGCCGCGCTTCGGCCGCGCGCATCACCGCGGTCATCCCGTTCTTCGGCTACGCCCGCCAGGACCGCAAGGACAAGCCCCGCGTGCCGATCACGGCCAAGCTCGTCGCCAACCTGCTGACGGCCGCCGGCGCCAACCGCGTCCTCACCGTCGATCTGCACGCCCAGCAGATCCAGGGCTTCTTCGACATCCCCGTCGACCACCTCTACGCCTCGCCCGTCTTCTACAAGCACATCAAGGACAAGCCTTGGCTCAAGGACGCCACGGTCTTCTCCCCCGATGTCGGTGGCCTGAAGTATGCCTCCGCGGTGGCTGATATGCTGCACCTGCCCTATGGTTTCGTGGCGAAGCGCCGCACGAGCGCGACGACCGTCCAGGCCACGAGCCTCGTCGGTGAAGTCGAGGGCCGGGACATCATCTTGGTCGACGACATGACCGAAACGGCGGGCACTTTGACCGCCGCCGCCGAATTGCTCAAGAAGAACGGCGCCCGTTCGGTCCGCGCGATGGTTTCGCACTGCATGATCCAGGAGATCGCCTACGAGCGCTTCCGGTCGGGTGTCATCGACGAGGTCATCACGACCAATTCCGTGCCCATCGAGACCCGCGGCCTGCCGATCACGGTCCTGTCCATCGCCCCGTTGCTGGCCGACGCCATCCGTCGCATCCACGGCAACAACAGCGTGACGGACCTTTTCCCGATCAAGGGACACTGAGTTCGGCGTTAGGCATGAAAAAGGCCGCCTCTCGAGGCGGCCTTTTTGTTTCCTGGGGTTCCGCTTACTTCTTGAGGAACTCGAGGATCTGCTGGGCCTGGTCGCCCGTGTGGCCCTTGTTGTCGGCGTAGACGCACTTGCCGTCCTTGAAGAGGTAGGCGCAACGGCTGGCGAAGCCCATGGTCGTCGGGACCTTGAAGGCCGTGACGACTTTCTTGTCCTTGTCGGCGAGGAGGGGGAAGGGGAACTTCTGCTCGTCGCGGAATTCTTTTTGGAGCTTCTCGCCGTCGGTGCTCACGCCGAGGACCTTGACGCCGAGCTTGCTGAGGTCGGCCCAGCTGTCGCGCAGGGAGCAGCCCTGCTTGGTGCAGCCGCCGGTCTTGGCCTTCGGGTAGAAGTAGACGAGCAAGTAGCCCTTGGCGCCTTCGGCGGCCACGTCGAGCGGCTTGCCGTCCTGATCGTTGCAGGTCACGGCGGGCAAGGCGTCGCCGACGGCGAGGCGGTCCGCGGCGCTGCCGAGGAAGGGGAGGAGGGAGAGGAGCATGGTGGCGAGGGCTTTCATACCTAAGCTAACCTAGCCCGTTCCCGAGAAAAAGCAAACGTCCCTAGGGTGTTTTCGTGTCGCTTGTCGGGGCCTCCGGGGGCAATTTGCACGCATGCAGTCGGAAGTCCTCGCCACCATCCCGCATCGCCCGCCTTTTCTCTTCATCGATGAGATCAAGGAGGTCCGGGCCGACGGTGCCATTTGCACCCGCACCTTCCGGGCGGATGAACCCTTCTACGCCGGTCATTATCCCGGCAACCCGATCACTCCAGGCGTCCTGCTGTGCGAATCGGTGTTCCAGACCGGCGCCGTCTATCTGACGCGCAAGCTGCAGTCCGAGGGCGGCGCGCCCGATGGCAAGACGCCGGTCCTGTGCCGCATCGAGGAAGCCAAGTTCAAGGGCATGGTGAAGCCCGGCGACACCGTCGTCATCGAGGTGAAGCACGTGGAGACGCTGCAGCAGTTCCATTTCCTCACCGGGACGGTCCGACGCGAGGGCAAGGCCGTGCTCACCCTGCGTTTCGCGCTCGCCCTCGTCGACCAGCCCGCCTGAAATCCCGCCATGTCGTTCCTCGGCCTCAGCGGCAAAACCTTCCTCGTCCTCGGCGTAGCCAACAAGAAGTCGGTCGCTTGGCACGTGGCCAAGACGCTGGAAGCCGAGGGCGCCAAGGTCGTCTACTCCGTGCGTTCGCAGGCCCGTCTGGATTCGCTGAAAGGCCTCTTGGACGGGAAGCCGACCTACCTCTGCGATTTGGAGCGCGAAGAAGAGACCATCGCGCTGGCCGCGGCGGTCGGCCGCGAACATGGCCCGATCCATGGCGTCCTGCACAGCGTGGCCTTCGCGAATTTCTCCCGCGGCATGCAGCCGTTCCATGAGACCGTGCGGGCGGATTTCCTCCAAGCCACCGCGATCTCCTGCTTTTCCTTGGTGGAGCTTGCCCGCGCGCTCAAGCCCCACCTCGCCAAGGACGCTTCGGTCGTCTCCATCGGGATTTCCTCGCAGGTGACCGCGGCGAATTACGGTTACATGTCGCCGATCAAGGCCGCCCTCGAGTCCGCCAGCCGCTTCCTCGCCAAGTCCTTCTCGGCCGACACGCGCGTGCGCTTCAACAGCGTCAACGCCGGCCCCCTCAAGACCAGCGCCAGCGCAGGCATCCCCGGCTACCTCGACAACTACCTCCACGCCGAGAAGATGACGCTCCGCAAGGAAGCCCTCAAGACGCAGGAAGTCGCCGACACCGCCGTTTGGCTGCTCTCGCCGCGCTCGAGCGGCGTCAACGGCCAAGGCATCGTGGTCGACGCCGGCATGGGCCTGAACTTCTTCGACGAGGAACTGGTGAAGGCCTCTTCCCGACTTATCTGAACGTGCAGTTCAAGCGTTCAGTCCTGACCGGCCTCGTCGCCGAACTGCCTCCGGAAGTTTGGAGCTCCGATGAGGTGGAGCGCCGGCTGGCGCCTTTGTACGGTCGCTTGAAGCTGCCTGAAGGGCGCTTGGAGCTGATGACCGGCATCAAGGAGCGCCGCTTCTGGCCGCAGGCCATCCGCCCTTCGGAAATCTCCGCGCTGGCGGGGCGCCGCGCCTTGCAGGAAGCCGGGCTGGGTCCGGCGGACATCGACCTCTTGATCCATTCGTCGGTCTGCCGCGATCGGCTGGAGCCCTCGACCGCCGCTTACGTGCACGGCCTGCTGGGCCTCGGACCGCAGGCCCAGATCCTCGACGTCTCCAACGCTTGCCTTGGCTTCCTCAACGCCGTCGTGCTCGCGGCCGGCTTGGTCGAGTCCGGCCAGATCCGGCGCGCCTTGGTCTGCTCCGGCGAAAACGGTCGCCCTCTCGTGGAGCGCACCATCCGTCTGCTCAACGAAGACCTCGCGCTGACCCGCGATGGCATCAAGCCGTACTTCGCCAACCTCACCATCGGCGCCGGTGGCGCCGCCGCCGTGGTTTCGCGCGATGACTTGGCCGGTGCCGAGGCGATCCGCCTGTTGGCCGGCGCTTGGGAGACGGATTCTTCCGCGAACGCGCTCTGCGAAGGCGATACGTCCTCCGATGAACTCGACATGCGCACGGACTCCGAGGCCTTGCTCGCCGCCGGCGTCGGTCTTGCGCAACGCTGCTGGGGTCGCTTCAAGCGGGAGAGCGGCTGGGATGAAAACACCCCCGACCGCATCATCACGCACCAGGTGGGTCGGCGGCATTCCTCGTTGCTCTTCGAGCGCCTCGGGTTGGATCCGGCCAAGGATTACCAATCGTTTGACCGCCTCGGCAACGTCGGGTCGGTTTCCCTCCCCGCGACCTTGGCCTTGGCCCGCGCGGAAGGCCGCGTCCGCCGCGGCGAGAAGGCCGCCTTGCTTGGCATCGGGAGCGGACTCGCCAGCCTCATGCTCGCCGTCGAATGCTAATCCCCGATCCAGCTGCCTTGCCCGCTGAGGTGAAGGCCCTTTACCCCTTTGACGTCCAAAGCTGGGCCACGCCGGACGGCCCCATGCGTTACGTGGACCACGGACCGCGGGAGGGACAGCCGGTCCTCCTCCTGCATGGTAATCCCTCGTGGTCGTTCCTCTGGCGCAACCTGATCCTCGCCCTGGCGGCCAAGGGTTGCCGGGTCATCGCCCCGGACCACCTCGGCATGGGCCTGTCCGCCCGCCCTGACCGCTTCCTGCGCCTCGAAGATCGCATCCAGGCGGTCCAGGGGCTGGTCGAGCATTTGGGCCTGAAGACCTTCCACCTGGGCGTGCACGATTGGGGTGGCGCGATCGGCTTCGGCCTAGCCGCCCGCATGCCTGACCGCATCGGCCGTATCTTGGTGACGAACACCGGGGCGTTCCTCTCGGAGCGTATCCCCAAGCGGATCGCGCTTTGCCGGGCCCCCTGGGTCGGGCGCTTGATTGCCCAACATTTGGATGGGTTTGCCTGGCCGGCCACGTGGATGGCGGTCGAAAAGCCGCTTTCCAAGGCCGTAAAGGCCGGTTTCCTCGCGCCGTACGGCACGATGGCCCGTCGCCGGGCAGTCGCGGACTTCGTGGCGGATATCCCCATGGAGGGGAATCACCCGACGCGCCCGGTACTGGCCGCGGTCGAGGCCGCCCTGCCGACGCTGCGTGGCAAGCCCATACTGCTGCTCTGGGGCCTTCAGGACTTCTGTTTCGACTCATCCTTCTTGGCCGGCTTCGCCCAGCGCTTCCCGGAGGCCCAGCAGCGCCTTTTCCCCGCCGCCGGCCACTATGTCTTCGAGGACAGCGGCGAAGCCGGGATTCAAGCGGCCGTTGACTTCCTGTTGGGGGCCTAAATCCCCCCGGTGGGCGACGGTGTGTGCAGGGTGCGAAAAGCCCTGTGAACAAGCATTTCTTAAGACCCCTATTAGTTTTTGTAAGGGGTTGATAAATAGGTATTTCGGCTGAGGTAAAAACATTCGTTCACCTCTCGTTTCCTATTGCAGAAAACGGTGTGAAAAACAGGATTTCAGGACCCCCTCCTCGGCGGGCTCTTTACCCCTATTTTACCACTAAAACATGAGCGAAAATTCTGAGAAAAACCCGAATCGCGGCAAGCACGCCGGCAACGAAAGCTACGGTGCGTCCGACATCAAGCGCCTCAAGGGCCTCAAGGCCGTGCGCGAACGACCCGGTATGTATATCGGCGATACGAACGAAACGGGTCTCCACCATTGCGTCTACGAAATCGTCGACAACTCCATCGACGAAGCCCTCGCCGGCTATTGCAAGAGCATCAAGGTCGAGATCCATGCCGATGGCTCGCTCTCCGTCGAAGACGATGGCCGCGGCATTCCCGTCGCGATGCACCCGGAGGAGAAGGTTCCGACGCTCGAGCTCGTGCTGACGAACCTCCACGCGGGCGGTAAGTTCGACAAGGGCGCCTACCAGGTTTCCGGCGGCCTCAATGGCGTCGGCGCCAAGTGCGTCAACGCGCTCTCCGACAGCTTCATCGCCGAAGTCAGCCGCGAAGGCGAAGTGCACCAGATGAAGTTCTGCCGGGGCGAAGTCACGCAATCCATCAAGGTCATCGGCAAGACCAAGCGCACGGGCACGAAGATCACCTTCCACCCGGACCCCGAGATCTTCGTGGCCACGCAGGAGTTCAAGTACGACACCCTCGTGCGCCGCATGCGCGAGTTGGCCTTCCTGGTCCCGGGCATCACGGTCGAGATGAAGGACCACCGCAGCAACCGCGCCGATAAGTTCGAGTTCAAGGAGGGCATCGCCGAATACGTCGCGTTCCTCAACGCCAACGAGGAGCGGCTCTTCGACAAGCCGATCCTGATGGCGGCGGAAGTCGACTTCACCGACCTGGCCAACCCGCGCGTGATGGCCGACGGCGAGAAGCCCAAGCCGGGCATGCGCCGCATGACCATCGACGTGGCGCTGCAGTACAACGACCGCTACGACGAGATGGTCTTCAGCTACACCAACCTGATCAACCAGCCCGAAGGCGGCACGCACCTCTCGGGCTTCCGCTCCGCGCTCACCCGCGTGATCAACCACTACGCCAAGTCCAACAACCTCATCAAGGACAAGGACGCCAAGCTCAACGGCGACGACATGCGCGAAGGCCTCGTGGCCGTGATTTCCGTCAAGCACCCCGACCCGAAGTTCCAGTCGCAGAACAAGACGCGCCTGACCAACCCGGAGGTCGAAGGCATCGTGACCTCCGTCGTCGGCGAGCAGCTCAAGTACTACCTCGAACGCGACCCCAAGACCGGCCGCCGCATCGTGGACAAGTGCCTCAACGCCGCCCGCGCCCGCGAAGCCGCCCGCAAGGCGCGTGAGACCGTCCGCAAGTCCGCCATGTCCTCCGGCGGTCTCCCGGGCAAGCTGGCCGACTGTTCCGAAAGCGATCCGTCCGTCTGCGAACTCTACATCGTCGAAGGCGACTCCGCCGGTGGCTCCGCCAAGCAGGGCCGCGACCGCCGCTACCAGGCGATCCTCCCGATCAAGGGTAAGATCCTCAACGTCGAGAAGGCCCGCATCGACAAGATCCTCTCCAACGAGGAAATCCGCACCATCATCACGGCCTGCGGCACCGGCATCGGCAAGCACGAGGGCGACGGCGCCTTCGACGTGACCAAGTGCCGTTACCACAAGCTCGTCATCATGACGGACGCGGACGTCGACGGCTCCCACATCCGCACGCTGCTCCTGACGTTCCTCTTCCGCCAGATGCCCGGTCTGATCGAGGCCGGCTACGTCTACATCGCCCAGCCGCCGCTCTACCGCATCAAGCGCAAGAAGCGCGAGCAGTACGTCGATAACGACCCCGAGCTGAACCGCATCTTGCTCGAACTGGGCTCCGAGGACGTCAACCTCCTCCGCCTGCGCGACAAGCACGTCTTCCCCGGCCAGAAGCTCGACAAGATCGTCGAATCCCTCGCCCGCCTCGAGTCCCTCGGCGCCGGCATCGGCCGCACCGGCTGCCAGCTCGGCGACTACCTCGACCAGCAGGACCACAAGACGCATGCGTTGCCGCGCTTCATCGTGCGCACGCGCACCGGCAACGAGGAGACCTACGAGTTCCTCGCCGACACCGACGCCAAGCAGGCCTACCTGCGCAAGGCCGGCGTCGAGGACTTCCTCGCCGATAAGATCGACCGCGAGAAGAAGCTCAAGGACGGCACCGTCGTCCAGGAGCGCGTCAACGTCATCGAGGTCTTCGAGAACGAGGCCATCACCAAGGTCCTCAAGGAACTCGAAGCCCAGGGCATGGACGTGAAGCAGTTCAAGGCCGGCGAAGAGCCGCGCTACCACCTCATCGACGGCTCGACTGCCGAAGAGGCCCCTGCCGCCGAGGGCGAAGAGGAAGCCAAGGGCGAGGACAAGCCCGCCAAGAAGCTCGTCAAGAAGGCCGAGCCCATCCCGCTGGGCTCCATCCTCGAGCTCATCGGCCAGATCCGCCAGTTCGGCCGCAAGGGCCTCACGATCCAGCGATACAAGGGCCTGGGCGAAATGAACCCGAAGCAGCTCTTCGAGACCACCATGGACCCGGCCAAGCGCCGCTTCCTCAAGGTCGACATCGCGGACGCCGCCGAAGCCAACCGCGTCTTCGCCATGCTCATGGGCGAGGACGTGCCGAACCGCCGAGCCTTCATCGAGGACAACGCGCTCAACACCTCGAACCTCGACGTCTAAGCCCCACCCAGCCCTCACCCTAGACCTCTTCGACAATGTATTCTGACAAAGAAAAGCTCACGTCCGCCAACATCACGGACATCATGCAGACGGCCTACATCGACTACTCGATGTCGGTCATCGTCTCCCGCGCCCTCCCGGACGCGCGCGACGGCCTGAAGCCCGTCCAGCGCCGCATCCTCTACGCGATGCTGCGGGAAGGCCTCGTCCACAACCGGCCGTTCGACAAGTGCGCCGGCGTCGTCGGCGAAGTGCTGAAGAACTACCACCCGCACGGCGACAGCTCGGTCTACGACACGCTCGTCCGCCTCGCCCAGAACTGGGTCATGCGCTACCAACTGATCGAGCCGCAGGGCAACTTCGGCTCCGTCGACGGCGATCCGCCCGCGGCCTACCGTTACACCGAGTGCCGCCTGTCGGAGATCTCGGCCGAGCTCTTGGCCGACATCGACGAGGACACCGTCGACTTCACCCCGAACTACAAGGAGTCGACCACCGAGCCGACCGTCCTGCCGTGCGCCTTGCCCCACCTGCTGATGAACGGTTCGACCGGCATCGCGGTCGGCATGACCACCAACATCCCGCCGCATAACCTGGCCGAACTGGTCGAGGCCACCTGCCTCATCATCGACAAGCCCAGCGCGACCGTCGAGGACCTGGAGAAGATCATCATCGGCCCGGACTTCCCG
>Ga0209599_10000109_pt1 | contig 60392 bp, 58 predicted proteins | sample Shrwel_input2_FT_FD_187534 | JGI IMG/M metagenome (GOLD analysis project Ga0209599, IMG submission 187534) | Subsurface microbial communities from deep shales in Ohio, USA - Utica-3 well 1 S input2 FT (SPAdes) (version 2) ...
ACAGTTTGCTGGCGACAATAGCAAGAGTGAACCACCTGATCCCTTCCCGAACTCAGAAGTGAAACCTCTTCGCGCTGATGGTAGTGTGGCACTTGCCATGTGAGAGTAAGTCATCGCCAGCTTTTAATTCTAAAACACCTCTAACCTAACGGTTAGGGGTGTTTTTTATTGCAAAGATGAAATATATCTATTTATTCTAATTAGATTTGACTAAAAATACTTCATACTTCTCCATCTCTTGCTTAAGATATAAACAAATGTTTGGATGCTTAATAGGGAATGTTGTTATGGACTTTATTTTTGAACCTTTTGTTGGGTTAGGACGGCTAAAATTTGATATGCCAAAATCTGAAGTAGAATCTCAGTTGACAGCGATTTCAGGTATTAGAGATTGCGATTATAAAGATGGAAAACTTAGTGCATTTACGATTGATCCAATCGATATTGAGCGTTTAATTTTTTGTGGTGTAGATCTTTTAAAAATGGACAAGTTAGAGGTCGCTCTCTATCTGGCAAATCAGAGTACTGAGTACGGGCAAGCTCAAGGTGGATCACTTTATTTTATGGATTTGGGCTGTGCTATTTTACAGTTTGAAGCTCCTTATCGTGAGTTCTTATTTTTCTCTAGAAAGTACAATACTGGAGAGCCATTGAGAGAAATGTCACCCTATTTAATAGAGTCTTACTATGAGGCTAGTGCTGGGGAAGGTTAAGATTTAACTATTTTGGAATGAAACATAGATACACAACTAAATTTAAATTTTAATTGTAGTTAGCACTAAAAGCGAGTCATTCATTATGAAACTCAACTCTTTTTCTCCCCTCCCTGAAAATGATGAGGAACTGAATCTTCCTGAGCTTGTCTATTGGTCATCCCTCGGCGATGTGAAACAAGTCGAGCAATTATTGGCAGAGGGCGTAGATCCAAACCAGACCGATGACGGAGGCTATAGTGCCTTACAGGCTGCTGCGGAGAATGATCATTTGGCTGTAGTGAAGCTACTCGTGAGTAAAGGAGCAAACGTAGCTTATAAAGGCGAATATACGGCATTACAACTTGCTGAGTTGGCAGAACATAGTGAAATAGTTGCATATCTTAGAAGTCTTTAAATCACCAATAAAATAATAGATAAAAAGAAGCCCCATCATCCTGACGGGGCTTCTTCGTATTCAGTTTCTTGTCGTTTATATTCCTTATGAACGACCACGTCCTGTGTGTTTTATTATTCTCAATGAGACTTCCTGTCTCTGTATGAATCTTATAGTAGATGAAAAGTTGAGGTTAGTATATTCGTCAATTGCTGCGATTTTTGTAGGTTGAAGCGTACAGCTCAATCGTGATTCAACTGTGGAATAGAAAAAACACCAAATCTATGAATTTTGTTATGAATATTTTAGCTAAGGTTAGCTTTTAATCGCATTTGTATATGAACTTTAACGATATAGAATTCGGGAAATTATAGATGTATGGAAAGACTGCTTGATGGGCTGGGAAGGTTGGTTGTCTTTGGCGTTAACGCTTGGAGGGCTACTTACACTGATATTTTCAAAAATTGCTCCGCATATCGTAATGATGGCAATTTTAACGATATTAAGTGTATTTGGTGTGTTGACTGCTCAAGAAGCTTTGGCGGGTTTCAGTAATTCTGGATTGATTACAGTTGCCGCAATGTTTGTGGTTGCAGCAGGTATTTCAAACTCTGGGGGAATTGACTTATTCGTTAATAAATTATTAGGTTCACCGAAATCTGAGCGGATGGCTCTATTACGGATTTTTTTACCTATAGCGCCACTCAGTGCTTTTTTAAATAATACGCCCGTGGTTGCGACAATGATTCCTGCATTGAATAGTTGGTCAAAAAAGATAGGAATTCCTCCTTCAAAACTCATGATCCCCTTGAGTTATACCGCAATCCTCGGCGGAACAATTACATTGATCGGGACAAGTACCAATTTGGTGGTTAATGGTCAGTATCAGACCTTAACTGGTGAAGCAGGTTTTGGTCTATTTGATATCACAGTTATTGGTTTACCTGTTGCCATTATTGGTATGTTTGCGATGTATTGGTTTGCGCCAAAGTTGTTACCCCATCATCAAGAGCAAAATGTTTTTTCTAATCTACGTGAATTTACCTTAGAGGTCATTGTAAGCCCAAATGGTCCTTTAGTGGGACAATCGGTTGCAGCTGCGGGATTAAGAAGTTTAAAGCGAGTTTATCTGGTTGAGATCGAGCGTCAACAAACGGTGTTATCCGCAGTCTCTTCAGATGAGGTTTTATTTGGTGGTGATCGTCTAGTGTTTGCTGGAGACACAGAAGCGATTACTGAACTTCTTAAAATTAATGGTTTAATTGCTCCGTCGAGTATTGACGAAAAATCAGCTTTAGAAGAATCACATGCAGGACGTCGTTTAGTTGAAGCTGTGGTCTCACCACATTGTGAAGCGATCGGGAGCGCAATTCGTGACTCGAAGTTTCGCAATCGTTATGGTGCAGTTGTGTTAGCCGTGGCTCGCAATGGTGAGCGTTTGAAAGGTGGTTTAGGTAATATCAAATTACAGGCTGGTGATACGTTGTTGTTAGAAGCTCGTCCAGCTTTTGTGACGCGGCAAAAATATAATAAAGATTTTTTACTGGTCAATGAACTCGACCATGAACCGCTCAAACATGATAAGGCTCTATTATCATGGGGAATTTTACTTGTAGCAGTGGGAGCTGCAAGTTTTGAACTCCTGAGTATGTTGAATGCGGCTTTATTGGCAGCAGGGGCGATGCTTTTTGCAAAGTGTTTAACCGTAAAACAGGCAGAGAAAAGTTTAGACTTAACGGTTATTTTAACGATTGCTGCGTCATTTGCTCTTGGGGCAGCTTTAGAGAAAACAGGTGTTGCTGAGTTATTAGCACAATTTATTGTGCATTTCAGTGCAGGTGAGGCAATTTTATTATTAATCTTAACCTACTTTTTCGTTTCAGTGCTTACAGAAGTCATTACCAATAATGCAGCGGCATTACTGACCTTGCCAATCGTGTTGGAAATCACTTCACAGGCTCATTTAAACCCGATTCCATTTGTTTTTGCAATTATGATGGGTGCATCTGCTAGTTTTGCGACACCACTAGGTTATCAAACTAATCTTATGGTCATGGGGCCTGGAAATTATCGATTTAATGATTTTCTCAAAGTGGGTTTGCCCATGAATATTTTTATTGGAACAGTGACAGTTTTGATGTTGCTCGTAGTATTTCCAATCAAACTGTAGTCGGTCAGACCCTGAATGATTCAGGGTCTTTTGTTTAGAGAGCGACGATATTAGAAATGGACATCTATGCCGATATAAGGACCTTTAAAGTCAAATTTAAGATCATTTTTGACGTTATTGCTTTTGTAGTCATCGAATTTCACATCTAAAATACGGTAACCTGCTTTTAAGCCGACATCGACCAATAAATTATCAATAAAGTTATATTGTAACTCTGCTTGAGCATCCGTGATTTTGGTATCGTTAAAGTTGCTATATAACAATTCCGCTTTGGCACTTAAACCTGTAAATGGCAGTTTAACTCCTGCTGACCCATAAATAACAGGAATGGTTTTATCGATATCAATTTTACTAAGATTTAGTGTCTTGATATCACCATTTAATTTGGTTGCACCAAGACCAACATCCGCATCGACGATATTATCTAAGATTTCATAGTATAAAAGAAAATCAGTGTGATCGATGTTTAAGTCATACACGGGTTGTCCTGCAATTTCTTTTTCAGTCTGTGATTTTAAATTCACATAGCGAATTTTTGCATTTGGAATAAGTGGAATCGGATGTTCAAAGGCCAGTGAAATTTGCGCTGAACCTTTACGATCTAATTTTTCTTCAGGTGCAGATAGACCGGCATAAGGGTTTAGTAGAAGATCATCTACACCTGTTTTATTCGCTAATGATGAAGTGTTTGGTTTAGGTTGAACTTGTGCTTTGCCATCATAAAACCAATAACTGGCATCTGCTTTTACACCAATCACATCTGCTTGTGCTAGCCCACAAAAGCTTGTCCCTAAAGCTAAGATTGATATTTTTAATATTTTCATCGCAATGTCCTAATTCATATCAAAAGCGTAATGAATTGTTGTGAATTCATCAGTGAATGGGCGAATCATATAGTGATCTCAGAAAATATGCAGTAGTCTAAATTTAAACTTTTAAAAGGAAGCAATAATAATGGCTGATGTACAGAATGTTGTGGACTATCCACTTTATGTTGCTGGGAAAGCAGTCAAGACAGGTCAATGGTTAGAAGTACATGATAAGTATAGAAATTCAGTTTATGCTCGAGTGGCGTTAGCAGATGCAAAAGTGCTAGAGAAAGCCATTGCCGCATCTGTCAGTGCTGAGGCAGAAATGGCAGCACTGAAACCCTTTCAAAAACAAAAAATATTGCTGCATTGCGTGAAACGTTTTAGTGAATTACGTGATGAACTGACTGATATTTTAATTGCCGAAGGCGGTAAACCACGCGGTGCAGCGAGTGCCGAAGTTGAGCGATTAATTAATACTTTTCAGTTGGCCGCTGATGCCGTCACACAGCTTGATGATGGTCGAATGATTCCTTTAGCGGTAACGCCTGCTGCTTCGCGTTATCGGGGTATGGTAAAACATGTATCGATCGGTGCAGTGTCTTTGATTAGTCCATTTAATTTTCCTCTGAATTTAGTCGCGCATAAAATTGCGCCAGCGATCGCAGCAGGTTGTCCTTTTGTGCTGAAACCCGCGAGCTTGACCCCGATTAGTGCGCTGAAAATTGCTGAAGTTTTAGCAGAAACGGATTTGCCTAAAGGGTCTTGGTCTATATTGCCATGTGATCGTCAAGCCGCTGATATTCTAGTGACAGATGATCGTTTTAAATTATTGAGCTTTACTGGTTCTGACCAAGTCGGTTGGGATATGAAAGCACGTGCGGGTCGTAAGAAAGTCACTCTAGAACTAGGCGGCAACGCAGCGGTTTTAATCGACGCTGACACCGTAATAGATGATGCGATTATTGATCGTTTAATCGGAGCAGCTTATGGGCATGCAGGGCAAATCTGTATCAGTGTGCAACGCATTTTGATTCATGCTGATCTTTATGCCGAAGTAAAAAAGAAATTATTAGCTAAATTAAAAAAACTAAAAGTAGATGATCCTGCTTTAAGTACAACAATTGTGGGACCAATGATTAAAGAAGCTGAAGCAGAACGTTTAAAAAAATGGATTGATAAAGCTGAGAAAAAAGGTGCAAAAATATTGATTGGCGGCAATCTTGAAGGCGTCTTTCTTGATCCGACATTGTTGGAGAATGTTGATGTTAAACTTGAAATTTACAAAGACGAAGCATTCGGGCCAATCGCCATTTTAGAAAAATTTAAAAACTTTGAGCAGGGCATCGCCACGATTAATCAAAGCCGTTTTGGTTTACAGGCAGGTATTTATACTCAAAATCTAAATCATATGCTTTATGCATGGGATCATTTGCATGTGGGTGGGGTAATTATCAATGATGTTCCTACGTTCCGTGTAGATAATATGCCGTATGGTGGCGTAAAAGATTCTGGTTTAGGACGTGAGGGTATTCACTCTGCCATTCGTGACATGCAAGAAGAGCGTTTGTTGGCGATTAAAGAGCTGTCATGATGAGAGGATGGAAACTTGTCTTAGTTGTTATGTCTATGCTTTGGAATATGTCGGTATCGGCATTTTCCTCACAACAGCTGGTCACTGATGCGAGAAAACAAATTGGAGTAACAAAATATTATGATCCAGCGTATACGCGCTTAGTTTATCCAATGGGCGATGTGCCTTTGATTAAAGGAGTCTGCACCGATGTTGTTGTACGTGCACTCCGACAGCAAGGCATCGATTTACAACAAAAGATGCATGAAGATATGCGTAAACATTTTAATGTTTATCCAAATAAATGGGGGCTCAAAACACCTGATAAAAATATAGATCATCGTCGAGTACCCAATATCGCAACGTATTTCCAACGACAAGGTTATCAAATCACTGATCAGAATTATCGTGCTGGAGATGTTGTGACTTGGGATTTAGGGCAAGGATTGGTGCATATCGGAATTGTCTCTGACAAAAAAAGCATCTTTCAGAAAACACCGTTAATTTTACATAATATTGGTCGTGGCGCTGAAGAATCAGATATTTTATATAAATATAAGATCACAGGGCATTATCGAATTAAAAACTAAATGCCGATGTAAAACGATTAAATGGCTGAGCGTTTTTATCTAACGATAAATTCAAAAGCTGGTTTCCCAATTGAGTTGAAAAATAATCAATTGGGTTGGAATTAGCGACGAATGGCAAGAATTTTTTGTAGAATTTACAGTAAAAAGAAACAAAAACAGGTATTGTTCGGCTATTAAAAAGCAGAAAATAAAATCTAATCTTTAAGGAAGATGGTTTGGTTTTTGCTTGTTTGTTCATGAAAATGAGAGACTCACAAGGTTGAAATTTCATGCAAGCTAAACAAGATTTTTACGGCACTTTTCATGTCTGTTGGATAATAAAAAGCTAACACAGTTTGAAAAGGCCACTGGTATATATTTAGGTGTTCTATGGCAGATTCTCGTGAAAACTGGACATCACGATCTGGTTTTATTATTGCAGCTGTAGGTTCAGCTGTAGGTTTAGGCAACATTTGGCGTTTTCCATATGTTGCTTATGAAAATGGTGGTGGTGCTTTTCTTATACCCTATCTTATTGCACTCATTACCGCTGGTTTACCCCTTTTATTTTTAGATTATGCGACAGGTCATCGTGCCCGTAACTCACCTCCAAAAGCTTATAGAGCGTTATTTAAAGGTGGTGAAACATTAGGTTGGTGGCAAGTCTGTGTTTGTATCATTATCGGTTTGTACTATGCCAGCGTGCTGACGTGGGCGGGTAGTTATGTTTACTTCTCGATTGGTCAAGCATGGGGAAGCGACCCTGAAAGCTTCTTCTTTAATACCTATTTGCAAACATCAAAAGCTTCTGGCTTTGATTTCCAATTTGTCAGCCATTTATTTTGGCCGATTGTTGGTATTTGGGCATTAACATTAATCATTCTTTATGGTGGCGTTAAAAAAGGCGTTGAATTATCGAATAAGATTTTCATGCCGTTACTCTTTGTTTTATTTACCATCCTCGTAGTTCAATCATTACGTTTACCAGGTGCTGCTCAAGGTTTGAATGCATTCTTCACACCAAACTGGTCGGCAATGATGGATTATAAAGTGTGGTTAGCTGCATATGGACACACTTTCTTCTCGTTATCGGTTGGTTTCGGGATCATGGTGACCTATGCCTCTTACCTCAAGCCTAAAACCAACCTCACAGGTTCTGGATTGATCGTTGGTTTTGCAAATGCTTCGACTGAAATCTTGGCAGGTATTGGTATTTTCGCAGCATTGGGCTTTATGGCACATGCAGCAGGAAGCAATGTACAAGATGTTGTCAGTGGTGGTATTGGTCTTGCCTTCATTGCTTTCCCTAAGATTATTTCAAGCTTAGGTGCAGGTTCAGATATTTTCGGTCTTTTATTCTTCTCATCACTCTTTGTTGCGGGTATTTCTTCAATGGTGAGTATTTTGGAAGTGCCGATTGCAGCGATGCAAGATAAGTTGAAATGGAGCCGTAAGAAAGCCGTAACCATCATTGGTGGCGGTAGTGCATTGGTTTCCGTGATCTTATTCTCAAGCGTAAATGCGATTAAACTGGTGGATATTGTCGATCACTTTATCAATAACATTGGTATTGTGGGCGGTGCGCTTGTTTCGATCCTTTGTATTACGTGGTTTAAACGTTCTGCATTAATCGAACTTCGTGATCATGTGAATCGTATTTCAACGATCCAATTGGGTAAGGGCTGGGCATTTACTTTAACCGTTATTACTTCATTGGTTTTGTTAACGACTTTAAGTATGACTTTGTTTAACCTCGTCAAAAATGGTTACGATACTTATAGCATGAGTTTACAAGGCTTATTCGGTTGGGGCAGCGTGATTTTCTGTGCTGTTGTCGCAATCATACTCAGCAAAATAAAAGATCGCTAGGAGAGCACATATGAATACTTCAGCAATCATAATGATGATTATTGCCATGCTGTTTGTTTGGGGAGGATTAGCTTTGTCTATCCTACACTTGATGAAAAACCCAGAAGAGCTTGATGACGTTCTGGAAGAAGTCAAAGACCAGCATACGCTCTAAATTAATTTAAAAAAAAGCAGGCTGAAAGCCTGCTTTTTTTTACGCCACTTTTTTAATATGGCAATAATAGAAGCCATCACCTGAATGTAGGTAAGGTAATAACTGACGACCATAGGTCTGTTCAATACCCCAATCTGCTTCAATTTTAATTTCTTCTGCATCGCTATGTTCAGCAAAGAAAGTCGCCATTTGCTGTTCGTTCTCTACTTTTAAAATTGAGCAAGTGATATACAGCATGCTACCGCCAACTTTGAGCTGTTGCCACATCTGTTGCAAAATTTGATGCTGTAATGCCACTGTTTGCGCGATGTCAGTTGATTGTCTCAACAAGCGGATATCTGGATGGCGACGAATTACACCTGTTGCAGAGCATGGTGCATCGAGCACGATACAGTCGACGGCTTCTTCTGTCTGCCAAGTCGTTGCATCCGCTGTAACAATCTCAACCTCGGTTTGATCTAAGGCTAGACGTTCTATATTTTCAGACAAACGTAATAAACGTTTTGCATCATGGTCAAGCGCAATCAGTTTTTTAGGATTATAGCGCTCAAGAATATGCGCTGTTTTACCACCAGGTGCAGCGCAGGCATCGACAACGACTTTACCATCTAAGTTTGGCAAAATAGTTGCACATAATTGAGCATGTTCATCCTGAACAGAAAAACCGCCTTCTTCGAAACCCGGTAAATGAGTAATATTGCCCGTTTGTTCCAAAACAATACCAACACTTGAAAGTGTGCAAGGACGAGCATCAATCTGTTCTTCATCTAAAATATCAAGATACTCATTACGACTGACTTGGCGTTCATTGACGCGCAGAGTCAGCGGTGCAACTTGTTTTAAATTTTGACAGATTTCATCAAATTGATCAGGCCAATCTTTTTTAAGTCGTTTGAATAACCAACTTGGTAAACCATGCGTATTATTCAGCGCTGTTTGAAATTCATCTGTTTCACGTGAAACACGACGCAGAATCGCATTAACCAAACCACTCATTGGCTCGAAACCCAATTGCTTAGCAGCATTTACAGTTTCTGAAATCGCAGCATGTACAGGAATACGTGTACATAAAATTTGATACAAACCAAGATATAAACAACTTTCTAGTGCTTCATTGTCTAATGGTTTGGTCAGTAATGGTAAGGTAATTGCTTTTAAAGAATACCACTGGCGTAAACAACCTAAAGTAAGTTCGTGATATAAGCCACGGTCACGTTCAGAAACAATATTGATATGTTGATTCAACACGGAAGCCAAAGATTGCCCATTTTGAACAGCCAAAAGTGTTTTGACCACTTGCGCGCGCAAATTCAAATTTTTTGCAGATGATTGATTTGATTGGTTCATGGGAGAATTTGTCCAAGATGCAATTTTTGGGTTTGTGCAATTTGCACTGGATTGAGCGCTTTAGCACCTGGCCATTGTAAGCTGGTTAAACAGACTGAAGTGTTTTCGCCACATGCGACATGTACACCGTGTTTATCCATCGCGATGATTTCACCGACTTGAGCATCAGCTTTGCTGTGGTCAGAGTGCATTGAGCCCCACACGCGCAAAGCATTATTTTCATCCAGTTGAATAAAGGCAACAGGCCAAGGATTGAAAGCTCGAATATTGCGATCGATTTGAACTGCATTTTGTGACCAATCAATACGCGCTTCGGTTTTTACCAATTTGTGCGCATAAACAGTCAGCGCTTCGTCTTGAACTTCACGCTTTTCAATAAATGCTTTTAAGCTTTGCTCTGATTCGAGCACGGTACAAATCGCTTCTGCGCCTTGTATCGCAAGTTTATCGTGCAAGCTTGCAGAGGTATCTTCGGCTGTAATTGGACAATATGTCTTATACATCATATCGCCAGTATCTAGACCAGCCGCCATTTGCATAATGGTAATGCCTGTTTCTACATCACCTGTGGCAATGGCACGTTGAATCGGCGCTGCGCCACGCCAACGTGGCAATAAAGAGCCGTGAATATTTAGACAACCATATTTAGGTGTGTCTAATACTGCTTGTGGCAAGATTAAACCGTAGGCAGCAACCACCATCACATCTGCGCCAAGTGCGGCAAGTTCTTGTCGAGCTGCCAAGCCTTCTTCGGTAGATGCTTTAAAGTTCAAAGGTTGATAAACAGGCAAACTGTGTTCAAGCGCGAGTTGCTTAACAGGAGAGGGGGTTAATTTTTGTCCTCTTCCTGCCTTGCGATCAGGTTGAGTATAAACCGCAATAATCTGGTGTGATGTTTTTAATAATGTCGCCAATGCCGTTGCAGCAAATTCAGGCGTACCAGCAAAAATGATTTTCAATCGGGTGAGCTCTTCAAAATAAATCAATCTGTGTTGATTATAACAAAGTCCTAAACTGAAAAGCGTAATCAAAATCGAGAAAGGCTACGCAGATTATACATAAAAATGTGCATAATGAACATTTTTATGTATAATCGAATAGAACTGCTACGCACCGCAGACGAATTGCCAATTAGAACTTAACTCGCTTTAGTTGATAAGAGGTGATGAGTTGAGTTAATCAGTGACTCGCTCACATGTTGATGTAAGTGCGATGGTGAAAACAGAACTTAAATAATAAAAATAGGTGAAACCATGATCAGCAAAGAGCTCGCCTTAGGCACTGTGATAATTTTTATTTTAATATTAGCCTCCTTAATCGCACGCTTATTGGAAGTGTATGTTTGAGTATAGGTTGCACAATTATATTTACGACACAATGCAAGTATTTCTATAAAAACTGGAATCTGCTGAGGCAATTCGGTACTAAAATCAGCAAAAAAAACTTCTACAAGTAGGTCATCTGTTAAACGATGAGTTGTAGTATGATGGAAAAAGCTCAGTATCATTTCGCCAGAGAGAATCTCTTATTCATCTCGCGCACAAACCTGTTGGGAATACAAAATGCCTGATTATCGTTCAAAAACATCAACACATGGAAGAAATATGGCTGGCGCACGCGGTTTATGGCGTGCGACAGGTATGAAAGATGAAGATTTTGGCAAACCAATTATTGCGGTGGTCAACTCATTTACTCAATTTGTTCCAGGTCACGTGCATCTTAAAGATTTAGGGCAGTTGGTAGCGAGAGAAATTGAAGCTTCTGGCGGTGTTGCGAAAGAATTCAATACGATTGCGGTGGATGATGGTATTGCAATGGGTCACGATGGCATGCTGTATTCACTGCCATCACGTGATTTGATCGCAGATTCAGTTGAATATATGGTCAATGCACATTGTGCCGATGCAATGGTCTGTATCTCGAACTGTGACAAGATCACGCCGGGAATGCTCATGGCCGCAATGCGTTTAAATATTCCAGTGGTCTTCGTTTCTGGCGGTCCGATGGAAGCTGGAAAAGTGAAGTTCCGTGGCAATGAAAAAGCGATCGACCTCGTAGATGCGATGGTGGTTGCAGCTGACGAAAGCTACACCGATGAAGAAGTTGAAGCATTTGAACGTTCAGCATGCCCAACCTGTGGTTCGTGCTCAGGTATGTTTACAGCGAACTCAATGAACTGCTTAACTGAGGCGTTGGGTCTTTCTTTACCGGGCAATGGTTCAATTGTTGCAACACATGCTAATCGTGAAAAATTATTCTTGAGAGCAGGTCGTTTAGTTGTTGAATTAGCAAAACGTTATTATGAACAGAATGATGACACTATTTTGCCGCGTTCAATTGCAACCAAAGCTGCATTTGAAAATGCCATGACCCTAGATATTGCAATGGGTGGTTCAACCAATACGGTATTGCACTTACTCGCTGCTGCACATGAAGCAGAAGTCGATTTCACCATGGATGATATTGACCGCTTATCTCGTCAAGTGCCTGTATTGTCTAAGGTTGCACCTGCAAAATCAGACGTACATATGGAAGATGTACACCGTGCAGGTGGCATCATGGCAATCTTGGGCGAGCTAGATCGTGCCAATTTGTTAAATACATCATGCCCAACGGTACACGAACCAACCTTGAAAGATGCATTAGATAAATGGGATATTATTCGCACTGAAGATGCTGATGTATATGAGTTTTATCGTTCATCTCCGGGTGGTATCCCAACGCAAGTAGCGTTCTCGCAAAACCGTTACTATTCAACTTTAGATGGTGACCGTGAAAAAGGTGTGATTCGTAATGCGGAACATGCCTTCTCTAAAGACGGTGGTTTAGCGGTGCTTTATGGAAACATTGCATTAGACGGTTGTATCGTTAAAACTGCAGGTGTGGATGAATCAATCCTGAAATTTACAGGTACAGCACGGGTATTCGAAAGCCAAGATTCGGCTGTTGAAGCAATTTTAGATCATAAAATTGTTGCTGGTGATATTGTCGTGATTCGCTACGAAGGCCCACGTGGTGGTCCAGGTATGCAAGAGATGTTGTATCCAACCAGTTACTTGAAATCGAAAGGTTTAGGTAAAGACTGCGCTTTGATTACCGATGGTCGTTTCTCTGGTGGTTCTTCAGGTCTATCGATTGGTCACGTGTCTCCAGAGGCAGCAGAAGGTGGTGCGATTGGTTTAGTTGAAGATGGTGATACCATTCAAATTGATATTCCAAATCGTAGCATTCACCTTGATGTCGATGATGCAACGATGGCACATCGCCGTACTGTTCAAGAAGCGAAAGGTTGGCATCCAGTGGAAGAGCGTAAACGTAAGGTGTCAAAATCACTGAAAATTTATGCATTGCATTCAACCAGTGCAGCCAAAGGTGCGGTACGCGTTTTGTAATCTGTTTAAGTCCCTCTTACTTGCGATGCTATAATCGCATCTGAGAGGGACTTTTTTCTTGTTTTATAAGATACTCAATATAATTATTACTCGCTTGTTTGCATACAAGTTAGAGATAACTTCCCAATCAAGAACTTTATAACCATTAGAGGCTATCGACATGTCTTTGTTACGTCGTTGGTTTGATCCCATCCGATCGAGTTGGTTCTATCAAAAACCTTCTCGTCAGGCGGTATTACCCACGGGACAGGGTTTAAGTATTTATTTACGTTTGGACGATGTTTATAGCTATCTTGCGGTACAACAACTTGATCAACTCAATGAAATCTTGAGTGATGAACTCAAACCCTTAAAAATAATTATTTCTAAGCAGGATGCTGAACCACCGAATGCAATGTCAGCAGAGGATTGGCTACAGTATTGCTTAAATGACGCTAAGATTTTAGCTAAACAGCATCGTTTTGGATTCGATGAAACGCCAGAAATTCCAAGTCCTGAAGCCTTACAACAAGCTGAAACTATTCTTAGAAATACGCCTTTGCGCGAACAAAATTTCTTACATTTGCTTGAAGATGTGTTCCATATGTTGTGGCAACAGCAATACGGTAAATTGCGAACGTTGTACGCGATGGCAAATCAACATCAAAGCCCTCAAGATTTTCCTGAGCGGATATTCAAAGATGTGCCCGTTATTGCAAGTTATTTCGAATTTGGTGAGCGTAAATATCAAGCCGTTGATGATCTATTGCGACTGACACGTCGTTTAAAGCAACAAAAATTGCTGACAGGAAATCCAATTTTTCTGATTAATCATATCGAATGGCGCGAGCATTTAATTAATGATGGCGAAGCATTGAATGAGATCCAAGCTTTGCATCCAGAGCTTGATTTGTATATCGCCTTAGAAGATCCAATGAGTTGGTTATTGCTTTCCTATATCAAAGAAGAGCTGGCGAATTATTATAATATTCAACTCAAAGTTTTTCCTTTAAGTTATCAAGGACGTGATTGGTTTGACTGGAGTCTCGCAACGCGGGTGTCTAAACGAACTGAAGTTGCATTTACCCCCTTTTGCCGTCCAACCAAAGAAGCGACCTATGAGATGGCAAGATTGTTTTACAGTGTTCCAGAACAACAGCAAGTGGATTGTATCCACGAAATCTTGGAAGGGGTCTGGACACGTGGTAAAGATCTCTCATTTAAAACACATTTTCAGCGCATGCAAAAGCGTTTAGAAATTGATGCTATTACTGAACAAGATATAGATGCTTTACTTCAGCACAATGATGAACTGTGTCAGCAAAAGCATCAGCCAGATTTTCCTGTGTTGGAACTCAGGATTGATGGGCAAAGTTATGTCTTTAATAGCCTATATCGAGTGTGGATGATTGAAAGCATTATTAGTAATGTTTTAGAGGATAAATATAAATTGGCCTCAACCTCTGCTTGAGGCCTACTTCCAAAAATAAGAATACGCCCAGACCCTACTTTTTCCGTAGCATAACTCCAACCTAAGATTGGAGGCAGGGCATGACTTTTTTAGCAATTATTGTGATGGTATTTGTCTTCGCAGGCATGATTAAAGGCATGATTGGTCTTGGCTTGCCCGCAGTCTCTATGGGGCTATTAACCATTGCCATGAGTCCATTTCAGGCAGCTTCACTTTTAATTGTCCCTTCAATGATTACCAATATTTGGCAGCTTTTTGCAGAAGGTCGAGTCTGGACTTTTGTTCGTCGTTTTTGGACTTTACTGCTTGGCGTTGTGATCGGATCCGTTTGGAGCTTTTTACCGACCTTGAGCCAAAGTCATGGGCAAAACAGTGAAATCTTATTAGGGACGATGTTAGTGCTGTATGGCATATACGGTCTATGGGTCAAAAATCTTCCAAATTTGAGTAAATATGAACGATGGTTATCACCTTTGGTGGGCTATATTGGGGGTGCCGTGACCGTGGCGACAGGTGTGATCATCATCCCTGTTGTACCTTATTTGCAGTCCTTGCATTTGACACGAGATGAACTGGTTCAGTCTTTAGGCTTAACCTTTACCATCTCTACGATTTGTTTAGCCATGTTTTTACATCACAATCCAATCACAGGTATTACACTGGATTATCGTCTTTCATTTATTGCTTTAATTGCTGCTTTAATTGGCATGTGGCTAGGTAAAAAAATCCGTTATCAATTGAATGAGCAACGTTTCCGCCGCCTATTTTTTATGGGGTTGTTGGCATTGGGTGGATATATGTTATCTCATTAATGGCAGGATCATTTCAGACGATGTTGCAATAAAAAATCGGCAAAGTTTTGATAGTCTTGTGATAGTTGCTTGAAATCCTGAGTTGCCAGCAATAGTTTACGATTTGCCCAAGCACCCAGCAGTTGCACAGTATGAAAATGATAGGTGGGTTGTAAACGTTGTGCGGCACGTGCAGGCATAATGGCTACACCTACACCTTCAGCCACGACTTCAGCAATTGAAGCAAAATTCGGTAAACGCAAACGATATTGGATATTAAAGCCCAGTAATTTGGCTTGAGTTTCGATGGATTGCTGTAAAGAGTGATGTGGCATTAGACCAATAAAACCGTAGTTTAATGCATCAATTAAGTTCAAATGTTGATGCTGCGCCAGTGCATGTGAGCGAGGGCAAATCAGCACTAAAGGATCACTGGCGAAATCCTGTGTTTGTAAAGGTTGGATATCAAAGAAGCTAGAGACTAATCCTAATTGAGCAATGCCTTTGTGAAGTGCTGCAATGATCTCTGAGCTTTCGGCTTCATGTAAGTCAATATTAATTTCAGGGTGGCGCATTAAATATTGCGGTAATAATGTTGGTAAATATTCACTTTGTGCAGAAGAATTACACCACAATGTCAATGATAGCGGTGTGGTTTCTCGAAAACGTTGCATGTCTTGTTCAAGTTGATCTTTTTGTTGTATCAACGTTCTTGCATGTTCAGCTAAAGCATGACCCGCACTGGTGAGCTCAACGCCAGTTGTTTGTCGAGTAAATAGGGGAGTGTTGAAATATTGTTCAAGTTTTTTGATGCGTTCACTCGCTGCTTGCAATGAGATAGCCGAGCGTTTGGCACCTTTGGTCAGACTGCCTGTTGCAATGATATGCAGCAATAATTGTAAATCAAAAAAGTCAAAACGCATGAGCACAACGCATTGAAATGCAAAAAATCATCATACTAAAAATAAACTCAATAAACATAGCATGCTGAATATCTGCATAAAAATAGGATCAAAATAAAATCTATATTAAGGACACTAAAACGATTTAACTTCTTTTAAAGGATGATCTTTAAATAGTTGCACAATCCATTCAATAAATGCTCTTTGCCGAGGCGTAACTAAGGTTTTAGAGGGGTAAAGTAGGGAAACAGGCAAAAATGGAGCTTGATATTGTTTGAGTATTTGACGCAGTTGGCCATTTTCGATTTCTTTGATATGGCCGTAACGAGGCACTTGGATAATGCCAAAGCCTTGCTCAGCGGCGGCTGAATATGAATGTGCACCGTTGACCTGAATGAAACTGGCTAAATCATACATTTTCCACTGATCATTCACCAAAAATTCTAAAGGCAACGTTTTTTGTCGGGCGGTGGAGTAAAACCCGACCATAAAATGCTGCTTCAAATCGTTGAGGCTCTTAGGTGTTCCATATTTTTCTAAGTATTGGGGGCTTGCTAGAGTGACTTGTTGAATATCACCTAAATGTCTGACCACCAATTCACTATGATTAAGATGACCAATCCGAATGACGCAATCGATACCTTCTTTAATGACATCGACATAACGATCACCTTCCGTCAGTTGAAGTTGAATTTCAGGATATTCAGCTAAAAATAAATGAAGTTTTGGCATAATAAAATGAGCGGCAAACATGCCATGAACTTCAATTTTTAATACACCTTTAGGCTTGGCATGAAGGAAATCATGATCTGATTCATCAATATAACCAAGAATATATTTACAACGCTGGTAATAAATATTGCCTTCATCGGTCAGACTAACTTGACGCGTGGTGCGAAATAACAAGCGCGTATTTAGTTCAGTTTCTAATTGTTTAATCGCGTCTGTCAACGTAGAGCGCGGCAGGTTGAGTAATTGGGCAGCTTTGGTAAAACTCCGCTGTTCAGCAACCTGCACAAATGCCGACATTGCATTTAATTTATCCATAGGACTCATTCTTTTGTTCGGTATATCCGCATAAAGATGCCGAAATTTGATGGATTATCTAGTTCTATCTGAACAGTATCATAGATCGTATTCAGTCATCTGTTGACTTATGTGAGGTCGAAAATGAATACACAATCCAATACTGTAAATCAGAGCAAAGTGATTTTAATTACTGGCGCATCTCGTGGTATCGGTGCGTTTACCGCAAGCTTATTGGCACAACAAGGTCATCAGATCATGGTTAACTACGCCAATAATGATGTAGAAGCCAATCAGGTTGTAGAAAAAATCCAAGCGGCGGGTGGTACGGCAACTGGGTTTAAGGCAGATGTGAGTCAATCAAGTCAGGTCAAACAATTATTTGATTACACCATTCAAACCTATGGAAAAATTGATGTACTGATCAATAATGCAGGAATTATGTGCTTTAAAAAAATTGAGGCTTTGGATGATGAAACCATTGAAAGTGTTCTATCGATTAATTTAAAAGGTGCGTTATATACCATGCGCGAGGCAGCGAACCGTCTTGAACAAGGTGGTAAAATTATTAATTTATCCAGCAGCGTCATTGCTATGAAGCTCGAAGGCTATGGCATATATACTGCATCAAAGGCAGCAATTGAATCGTTGACTGCCATTCTTGCTAAAGAACTCAGAGGTAAGCAGATCACTGTAAATGCGATTGCACCTGGACCAACAGCAACGGAACTTTTCTTTGAAGGAAAAAGTGATGCGTTGATTGCGCAGTTGGCTAAAGCAGCGCCTTTAGAACGTTTAGGTACGGTTGAAGATATTGCTGCCGTGATCGATTTTGCAGTAAGTGATGCCAGTAACTGGATTAACGCACAGGTGATCAGAACCAATGGTGGCATTGTGTAGCGAAAGCTTTAAAGCAATAAAAAAAGGCAGCCTAAGCTGCCTTTGAATGTGTGAGATTTATTTTTTTAAACTAAATAATAAATTTAATAAAATTGCTGCAAAAGTTGCGGTTCCGATACCACCTAAGTTAAAGCTTCCAAACAATAGTTCAAAATTACCCGCACCTAAAATAATAGTCACTGATGCGATGATCAAATTTTTATTATTGGAGAAATCGACTTTATTTTCGATCCAGATTTTTGCACCTGCAATGGTGATTAAGCCAAACACTACAATTGAAGCGCCTGTAAGTACAGCAGTTGGAATGGTACTAATTACTGCACCGAATTTAGGCGAAAGTCCTAAGAAGATGGCGAAAACACCTGCAATCACGAACACGATGGTTGAATAAACTCGAGTCACAGCCATCACCCCGATATTTTCACCGTAAGTTGTCATTCCTGGTGCGCCTACACCACCAGATAATGTGGTCGCAAGACCATCGGCGACAAATGCTTTGCCTAGCTGCGGAGTAAGATCTTCACCTGTCATTGCGCCGACTGCTTTGATATGACCTAAGTTTTCAGCCACTAAAATAAGGGCAACAGGTGCAATAATTAAAATTGCATTCATATCAAAGGTTGGATGTGAAAAGCTTGGAATACCAAACCACGGTGCTGCTGCGATTTGAGAAAAATCAATCGGCTTTCCAAAGCCTAGCACATTGGTTGTGATCGCATAAATTGCATAGGCAATCAGTAGCCCGACCAATAACAATAATCGTTGTAACAAGCCTTTGGTAAAGACTGCGATCACGCCCATACTTAAAACAGTAACAAGTGCCATCCACATTTCAAACGGTTGACCTGCAACGCCTTTGATGGTCACAGGAGCAAGGTTCAAACCGATGATCATCACAATGGCACCAGTCACCACTGGCGGCATAAGTTTTTCAATCCAACGTGTACCTGTTAGCATGACGGCAAAGCCAATCAATGCGTATAAAATACCGCAGGCAACAATACCTCCGAGTGCTACTGAAAGATTGGGGTTTGCACCTGAGCCTGTGATATGACCTGTTGCTGCTGCAACAACACCAATAAATGCAAAACTTGAACCGAGATAACTCGGTACACGACCACCCGTAATCAAGAAGAAAATAATGGTACAAATCCCTGACATTAAAATGGCAAGGTTCGGGCTAAAACCCATTAATAAGGGTGCGAGTACAGTTGCACCAAACATTGCAAATGCATGTTGTACGCCGAGCACCGCGCTTTGTAAGGGCGGTAAATATTCATTTGTCGCAACAGGTCGATGATCAATCTTCCCCTGATACGGCTGCCATTTTGGAAACCAATTTGACATAGATGAGACTCATTATGTGATATCAGCGCGTATGATACTCTTTCTTAAATCAAGCTTTCACCTATAGGCCATTGAGAATCTTGATTGTTCTTGTCTTTTAAGTTTGTATTTTTACCTTTTGGTAAAATATGTTTCAAAATAAACTTTCGGATTTATTGTTTATTTTTCAACGAATATTTGAAATATTAAAAAAGAGAGATAGAAAAAAATTTTTAAATTTTTTTTAAAGAAATGGAATATTTTGCCAATTTTGCCATCAATAGCACTTATTTCTATTGATGGCATGGCTCAGAAAAGTAAAATTTAGCCAGTATTACGCAAGCCAGCGGCTATCCCGGCAATACTGACCATTAAGGCGTGATCGACTGGGCTATGCTCCGTTTGGTGTTCTGCTAAATATAAACGTCGACGTTTCATCAGTTCTGCTTGCAACAGATGCAAAGGCAATAAATATGGTTTACGCACCTGCATGGATTGATCAAGCACTTCGTTATTGCTCAAAAGTTTTGATTCACCTTTTAAGTTTAATAAGGTATCTACTGCATTTTGCAAACGTTGACGTAACTCTACACCTAACACTTTCAAATCCTGATTTTGAGTCAGGTGAGATTCATAATACAAAGCAATGTTGGCATCAGATTTGGACAATACCATTTCCAACATATCAATTAAGGTTTGAAAATATGGCCACTGTTCCAACATCTCATCCAGTGTTTTTTTATGTTGTTCGTGTACTTGATTGATCGCCGTTCCTGTTCCGAGCCAAGCAGGCAACATTAATCGAATTTGTGTCCATGCAAATACCCAAGGAATCGCCCGAAGAGACTCTATACCACCACTGACTTTACGTTTTGCAGGACGTGAACCAAGCGGCAGCATTTGCAATTCTAGCTCAGGCGTAACGGTACGCAGGTAACTCACAAAATTCGGATTTTCACGCACGGTTTGACGATAAACCTGTACCGATAAATCAGTCATTTGATTCATCAGGTCGCGCCATTCTTTTTTCGGTTCAGGTGGTGGTAATAAGGTTGCCTCTAAAGTCGCGGCGGTATAGATCTCTAGATTTTGCAGCGCAATACCTTCTAAACCGAACTTGAAGCGAATCATTTCACCTTGTTCAGTGACACGGATGGCTCCTGAGATTGAACCCGGTGGTTGAGAGAATAACGCTTGCTGGGTTGGCGCACCACCACGACTGATCGAACCACCACGACCATGAAATAAGGTTAATTGCACGCCGTGTTGTTGAGCGACAGCCGTTAATTCTTCTTGAGCACGATATTGTGCCCAGTTAGCTGACATAAAACCTGCATCTTTTGCAGAGTCTGAGTAGCCAATCATCACCTCATGTTTAGCTTGAATATGCTGTTTATACCAATGCATATTAAACAAGGTGTTCATGGTTTTGGCTGCACCATCGAGATCTTTTAAGGTTTCAAATAATGGTACCACGCGCAGCGGGTGCTGAATTCCTGCTTCTTTTTGTAATAAAAGTACAGCTAAGACATCGCTTGGATATTCCGCCATCGAAATAATATACGCACCCAAACTCTCGGTCGGTTGCTCAGCTAAAGTGCGCATGGTGGCAAAGACTTCGAGTACATCAGGGTGCTGAATTAAGCTTCCTTCAGGTTCAGTAAAGAACTTTGGTAATAACGGACGCTTGCTTTGTAATTCCTGAATCAGAAAGTTCTGACGTGCTTGTTCTGTCCATGATTCAAAATTACCTAAACCTAAATATTCAGTAATGGCTGAAATGGCTTGACGATGTCGACCTGATTCTTGGCGTATATCAAGTTTAAGTAATTCAATCCCAAAACAATTGATTCGATAAATAAAATCAAGTAATTGTCCGTTGGCGATTTCAGCAAGATTACTTTCTATTAAAGAGCGATAGCAAAGTAATAAGGGTTGTAGTAATTCATCTTTATTTCGAATGATATGACTATCATCGGCTTCTTTTCCTTGTAAGCGCTGTCCTAACCAATAGCGAGTGGCTTTTAAGCGCTCACGGGTTTCACGTAGATATTCACGATACGGTTCTGGGTGTTCATAACCCAAGGCTTGAGTCAGTTCATGAGAGCAACTTTGGATAGAGAGTTCCCAACGCAGATTTTCAATATCACGTAGGTATAAATCTGCCGCTTGCCAACGTGATAGCCAGAGCACTTCTTGAGTCACTTGATGGGTGACATTTGGATTACCATCACGATCACCACCCATCCATGAAGCAAAACGGATTGGTGCAATATTCAGTGGTAAAGCCTGTTCACAATGTTGCTGGGACAATTCATTCAGTTCACGCACGAATTTGGGTACAGCATTCCACAAGGTTTGTTCAATCGTTGCAAAGCCCCATTTTGCTTCATCAACAGGGGTTGGGCGATGTTGACGGATTTCATCCGTTTGCCAAGCCGAACTGACCAATTGTTTTAATGTGGCAATCGTTTCTTGGCGTTCTCTTGGAGTGAGTTTTTGCTGATCGAGTTTGGATAAACAATCGGTAATATCATCATATTTTTGAATTAAAGTACGACGGCTCACTTCAGTCGGATGAGCAGTCAATACCAGTTCAATTTTTAGATCACAAATTTGCTGAAACAACTGTTGTGTATCAATATGTTGGGTTTTAAATTTTTCGAATAAATGAGGAAGAGGATTTGGACTCGGTGCTTGTTCATCAAATTCAGCCTGACGACGACTACGAACGACGTGATATTGCTCTGCAATATTGGCGAAGTTCAGGAAATGTGAAAATGCACGGGTCAGGGGTAAAATTTCTTCGTCTTTTAAACCAAGGAAAAGTTGTTCTAATTGTTTTTCTGCTTCAAGTTGACCGTCACGAGCGCCTTTTGCCAATGCGCGAATTTGTTCAATTTGATTAAACAAATCTTGCCCTGCATGTTGTTTAAGGGTTTCACCGAGTAAATTGCCCAATAAACGGACATCTTCACGTAATGGAGCAGTGATTTGCTGAATCATTCTATTTCTCCTGTTGTTCTCATTCGACTATAGCGTGATTGAGAGACAATCCAAGTGGAGAACGTAAAAAAATGTGAATATTATTTAATTTTTAGGTTGATATTTAAGCAAAAAAATCTCAATCGATTGTTGAATCATCTGATCAATTTCAGCCGCTGTTGGTATGGGTGCTAAATTCAGTAAAACTTGTTGATGGCGTATGCCTAATAGAAGTGACAGCATCAGTTCAGTTTGTTTAATCGGCTGGTCTGCTTGAATAAATTTAAACGCGATCGCCTGTTCAAAAAAATGACACCACACATTGCACATTCGGGTATGAGAAGCATCAAAAAATTGTTGTGCTAAGGGACTTTGTTCGGCTGCAAGTTCAAACATAAGACAATCTAATTTTATTGCCTCGGGTAAATAAATAATGCCTAAAGCACGATCACACATTAAATAAAGCGCTTGTTTAAAATCAGATTCTGCTGTCAGTTCAAATTGTTTTGCTCGAATAGATTCTTCACAGCTTTCTTCAATCGCGCATATAAATAGATTGGCTTTATCTTGAAAGTGGTTATACACCGTCAGTTTAGTGACACCAGCTTCTTTGGCAATTTGATTCATGTTGGTCGCATGAAAACCCATTTTTAGAAAAATAGATTTCGCCGCCTGTAAGATCTTGGCTCTTTTTTCTAAATCCTTTGGGCGACCACTGTGAATGTGCACTATACCTTTCTCTTTTAATTTGTTTACAAATCAAGTTTATAGATTTAATTTTTAATTAGTGTACTCGCGGGTATATTAATTAAAAAAAAAACAATCTATCATAATGTTCATATTGTGCCTTAAAAAATCAATTTGAATAAGAGCGAAAAAGAGATGAATCTGCTAAATCATGTAATTGTGGGGTTGCTCGTACTCAGCAGTGTCACTTTAACAGCATGTCAAAAAGAAGTTCCTAAGACTGAGGAAATCCCTTATGTCATGGTGGCTCAGCCAAGTAGTAATCATGTTGATCAAAAAAGCTATGCAGGCGATGTCCAAGCGAGACAACAAACTGCACTTGCATTCCGTGTTGGAGGACAAATTACTGAACGGTATGTCGATGTCGGTGATCGGGTCAAAGTGGGGCAAGTGCTTGCTAAATTAGATGTGAAAGACGCACAATTGCAAATGAATGCAGCTAAAGCGCAATTTGATAGTGCGCAGGCAGCAGCAAAAATTGCATCTGAAGAATACAAGCGTTATCAACAACTTTTACCTATTAATGCAGTCAGTCGCTCGCAGTTCGATGCGATCAAAAATCAATACGAATCGGCACAAGCAGGTTTGCAACAAGCACGTTCTAATTATGAAGTTGCTTCCAATCAAACAGGTTATAACCAGCTGGTTTCGAATAAAAATGGTGTAATCACGCAACGTCAAATTGAAGTTGGGCAAGTTGTTGCAGCAGGACAAGCTGCTTATCAGTTGGCGATTGAAGGCGAGCGTGAAGTGGTTTTTGGCGTGCCAGAGCAATTGGTGAGTACCATTAAAGTGGGGCAACCTGTGTGGGTCACGCTTTGGTCGCAACCTGATGCACGTTTTGCTGCTAAAGTCCGTGAGGTTTCTCCCGCAGCAGATCAATCACGCACATTTACGGTGAAAGTCTCTTTACTTGAAGGTCAGTCGAACATTCAACTGGGTCAAAGTGCACGTGTATTTTTTGTGGCTAATGAAAATAATGTGCTGAGTGTACCTTTATCGAGTGTCACCGCAAATGATCAGCAAGGCTATGTTTGGGTCGTCAATAGTAATCAAACCTTACGTAAAGTTCCTGTGACATTGGGTACTTATGGGCGTGATAGTGTACCGATTCTTTCTGGTCTCAAAGCAACAGATTGGGTCGTGGTTGGTGGTGTGCATTTACTTCGTGACCAACAAAAAATTCACCCAGTAGATCGTGAAAATCGCGAAGTTAAGCTTAAAGCTGGAGGTTAATCATGAAATTTAACCTCTCAGAATGGGCACTTAAGAATAAGGGCATTGTCCTTTATTTCATGCTATTGCTTGGACTTGTAGGAATCATTTCTTACTCCAAGTTGTCTCAAAGTGAAGATCCTCCGTTTACCTTTAAGGTGATGGTGGTACAGACCTACTGGCCGGGTGCGACTGCCAAAGAAGTCTCGACTTTGGTGACAGATCGAATTGAAAAAGAGTTAATGACCACAGGACAATACGACCGAATTATGGCGTATTCACGTCCGGGTGAATCGCTGGTTACTTTTGTCGCCAAAGATAGTTTGCCTTCGAGTGCCATTCCAGATGTTTGGTATAACGTTCGCAAAAAGGTCAATGATATTCGTCATCAGTTACCAAGTGGTGTGCAAGGTCCATTCTTTAATGATGAGTTTGGCGATACTTTTGGCAATATTTATGTGCTGACAGGTAAAGATTTTGACTATGCGGTGATGAAAGAATACGCAGATCGTTTGCAACTTCAATTGCAGCGGGTCAAAGATGTCAGCAAGGTCAATTTAGTTGGTTTGCAAGATCAGAAAATTTGGATTGAGCTGTCTAATACCAAAGCTGTGCAATTGGGTGTACCCGTTACAGCGATCCAAGAAGCAATTCAAAAACAGAATGATATGGCAAGTGCAGGCTTCTTTGAGACAGGCACAGACCGGATTCAGCTTCGGGTGAGTGGGCATTTGCATAGTGTCGATGATCTGAAAAAAATGCCCTTATTGGTGGGCAACAAAACCATTCAACTCGGTGATGTAGCAGATGTCTATCGTGGTTTTAGTGAACCTGCGCAACCGCGTATGCGCTTCATGGGCGAAAATGGTATTGGTATTGCCGTTTCGATGCGTAAAGGCGGTGATATTATTGCCTTAGGTAAAAACCTTGAGACTGAATTTAACAGCTTACAGAAAAGCTTACCTTTAGGAATGAAACTGCAAAAAGTTTCAGATCAACCCGTTGCAGTACAGCGTAGTATTCAAGAGTTCTTAAAAGTTCTTGCAGAAGCCGTAATCATTGTTTTATTGGTCAGTTTCTTCTCGCTGGGTTTCCGTACTGGTCTGGTCGTTGCATTGTCTATTCCATTGGTACTCGCAATGACTTTTGCTGGCATGAGCTTATTTGATGTCGGTCTACATAAAATTTCACTCGGTGCTTTGATTCTCGCCCTTGGATTGTTGGTTGACGATGCGATTATTGCTGTGGAAATGATGGCAATCAAAATGGAGCAGGGCTACGGTAGACTCAAAGCCGCAGGTTTTGCATGGCAAACCACTGCTTTTCCAATGTTGACAGGAACACTGATTACAGCAGCAGGTTTCTTGCCGATTGCGACAGCTCAATCGGGTACAGGTGAATATACCCGTTCAATTTTCCAAGTGGTGACCATCGCTCTGGTTGTGTCTTGGATTGCAGCTGTTTTATTTGTGCCATATTTAGGTGAAAAATTATTACCTGATTTCACCAAGCAAAAGCAACAAGCTGCATGGTATGTGCGTTTATGGGCTAGATTACGTAAGCAACCTGCGCCTGTTGTTGAGGCACATGGTCAACATCATGATCCTTATCAGTCTAAGTTTTATCAATCTTTCCGTCGTGTGGTGGAAATCTGTATTACCTATCGTAAAACGGTGATCGCAGTAACCGTGGGCATCTTTGTGCTCTCTGTGGCGATGTTTAAACTCGTGCCACAACAATTTTTCCCACCTTCCAATCGCGCTGAAATTTTAGTGGATTTAAAGCTCGAAGAGGGCGCATCACTCACGGCTACAGAACAAGCTGTGAAAAAAGTTGAGAAATTTTTATCAACACAGCAAGGTATTGATAACTATGTGGCGTATGTGGGGACAGGTTCACCACGTTTCTATTTGCCTCTAGATCAGCAGCTTCCACAAGCCAGTTTTGCACAATTTGTGGTGTTGGCTTCTTCATTAGATGACCGCGATGAAATCCGCCGTTCATTAGATCAACAAATTAAAAAGTTATTACCGCAAGTCCGCACCCGTGTTTCTTTATTAGAAAATGGACCGCCTGTGGGCTATCCATTGCAGTATCGTGTTTCTGGTGAGGATTTGGGAACGGTACGTTTATGGGCACAAAAGGTTGCCAAAGTTTTAGGTGAAGATCCAAATACCACCAATGTGCACCTAGATTGGGGTGAGCCGAGTAAAATCATCGCAATTGAAATTGATCAAGATCGTGCACGTCAAATGGGTGTATCTAGCTCAGATTTAGCAAACTTCCTGAATGCCTCGGTAACAGGAACGGTGATGAATCAATATCGTGAAAAAAGAGAACTGATTGAGATTCGTTTACGTGGTGATAAAACTGAACGAGCTGAAGTCGCGTCTTTAGCAAGTTTGGCTGTACCAACCAGTAATGGCACCACAGTTCCTTTAGCGCAAATTGCAAAAATTGAATCACGCTTTGAAGAAGGTTTGATTTGGCATCGTAACCGTTTACCAACCATTACTGTTCGAGCGGATATTCGCACCCATTTGCAACCAGCAACCGTGGTTCAGCAGTTAGCCGATCAAATGCAAAGCTTACGTGCTGATCTACCGAATGGGTATCTGCTCGAAGTAGGTGGAACAGTGGAAGAATCTGCCAAAGGTCAAAGCTCGGTGAATGCAGGTATGCCATTATTTTTGGCCGTGGTGATGACATTACTCATGATTCAATTACGCAGTATGTCTCGTGCGACAATTGTATTGTTGACAGCGCCGTTGGGTTTAATTGGTGTGGTTGCATTCTTATTGCTGTTCAATAAACCCTTTGGTTTTGTGGCGATGCTCGGCACCATTGCGCTTTCAGGCATGATCATGCGTAACTCGCTGATTCTGATTGATCAGATCGAGCAAGATATCCATGCAGGTCATGCACCATGGGATGCAGTGATTGGCGCAACTATGCGTCGTTTCCGCCCAATTGTGTTGACCGCACTCGCAGCGGTGCTTGCAATGATCCCATTATCACGCAGTATTTTCTTTGGTCCGATGGCTGTGGCAATTATGGGTGGCTTGATCGTAGCAACCTTATTAACCCTATTTTTCTTGCCTGCACTCTATGCAGCATGGTTTAAGGTTAAGAAAACAACACAACTATCGTAATTATTTTGTGAATAAAGGTGCGAAATATTGAAAATTTCAATATAGTAGCACCTATATTTTAAGACCAAAAAATAATTGAATTTCATTGCATGACCAATTTAACGAAATGCAGTGAATGAGGTGATATAGAGCATGGCGCAAGACAATATTGAGCAACATCGCCGCTATGTGGTGATTTCATACGTGTTCATGTTTCTTGCATTATTTACAATTGTGTTTGCAGCGTTTGCGTATGTGTTAGCACGAAAAGTTGCAATTGTGGATAATGCTGAAGTATGGATACATGCACATGCACTTTGGATCATGCGTAATGTGTTGTTGTTTATATTGATGGCCTTTTTCGCGGCACTTTGGTTTATACCCTTATTCTTTTTTGCTTGGGATAGCGCTTTATGGGTGACAGGAATGACTGTTGCTGGTGTTGTCTTTGGTTTGATTGCATGGTTGTACTTATTAAATGCTTGGTTAAATGGCGTTTCTAAATACTTAAAAAATAAAGCTGTTTTCTAAATTATCGCTTTTTTGTTTGGGTAGCCCTTGTAAATCTGTAATCTAACCCCTATTAAGGCTCTGTTGACTTTAGAAATAAAATGTCAATAGAGCCTATTTGTTTTTGTAGAGATTGAATTTATTCCGTGAGGAGCATCGCCAACCATGGCTAAACGTGATTATTATGAGGTTTTGGGCGTTTCGAAAACCGCAAGTGATGATGAGATTAAAAAAGCCTATCGTAAGTTGGCGATGAAGTATCATCCAGATCGTAACCCTGACAACGCTGAAGCAGAAGAGAAATTCAAAGAAGCATCAGAAGCCTATGAAGTGCTTTCTGATGGTGAGAAGCGCAGTATGTATGATCGTGCTGGTCATAGCGCTTTTGAAGGCGGTTTCGGCGGTGGCGGCGGTTTCGGTGGTGGTTTTAGCGCTGAAGACATTTTTAGCCAATTCGGTGATATTTTCGGTGGCGCGTTTGGTGGCGGTGGTCGTCAACAACAACGTCAACGCCGTGGCTCAGATCTTCGCTATGTCATGGAACTCACGCTTGAAGAAGCGGTTAAAGGTGTGAAAAAAACCATCACCTTTACTGCGCCAGCACCTTGTGAGGTTTGTGATGGTAAAGGATCTAAAAATCCAAATGATGTAGAAACTTGCCGTACCTGTCATGGTTCGGGTCAAGTGCGTATGCAACAAGGCTTCTTCTCAGTTCAGCAAACCTGTAGTACCTGTCGTGGTCAAGGTAAAATAATCAAAAACCCATGTAATAGTTGTCATGGTTCGGGCGTGGCTGATCGTCAACAAACGCTTGAAGTGACTATTCCAGCAGGCGTAGATAATGGTGATCGCGTACGTTTAACCGGTAAAGGCGAAGCAATTCGTGATGGTCAGGCGGGCGACTTATATGTAGAAGTTGTGGTGCGTGAACACGAAATTTTCCAACGTGATGGCGCTGATCTTTACATGGATGTGCCAGTGAGCATCGCAGATGCTGCACTCGGTAAAGAAATGGAAATCCCGACCCTTGATGGTCGTGTAAGCTTGAAAGTTCCTGAGGGGACACAAACTGGTAAATTATTCCGCTTACGTGGCAAGGGTGTTCGTCCTGTCCGTAGTAGCATGGTCGGTGATTTACTTTGCCGTATCGTGGTGGAAACGCCTGTGAATTTAACCAGTCGTCAACGCGAGTTATTGAAAGAATTACAAACCTCTTTGGATGGTGATGGACATGCGTCTTCTCCAAAGAAAAAATCTTTCTTTGATCGTTTATTCGACTAATCGATATTTAGATAAAAAACCTGCTTCGGCAGGTTTTTTTATGGGTTTTTTTTAGCGTAATGTGAGAGTTTTGCTATAGTAGCGAGATTGTTTAAATAAAAGACTGGGAAAAATTATGTCAACTTCTCCACGCATTGGTATTTTAGGTGCAGGCGGACGCATGGGACGTATTCTAATTCAAGCTGTGCAACAGGCTGGCTATCAACTGGCTGCGGCTGTTGAGCGTCCTGAAAGTAGCTTAGTGGGTACAGATGCAGGTGAGCTTGCAGGTGTGGGAAGCCTTGGCGTCAAGGTGGCAGGAAGTCTGAGTGAAGTATTAAAAGACTGCGATGTAGTGATTGACTTCACTGCACCTGTTGCAACAGAACAGCACCTAAAGTTATGCCGTGAAGCAGGCGTAGCGATGGTGATTGGTACGACAGGTATGTCTGATGAGCAAAAAGCATTTTTAGATGACACGGCAACTCAAACACCAGTCGTCTATGCAGCCAATTATTCAGTTGGCGTGAATGTATCTATTAAACTGTTGGAGCTAGCTGCAAAAGTATTTGGTGACACTGTAGATATTGAAATTATTGAAGCTCATCACCGTCATAAAGTCGATGCACCATCGGGGACTGCTTTTATGATGGGTGAGGCGATTGCTGATACTTTAGGTCGTAACTTAAAAGAAGTCGCGGTCTATGGACGTGAAGGTTATACCGGTCCTCGTGATCGTCAAACCATTGGTTTTGAAACGATTCGTGGTGGCGATATCGTGGGTGAGCATACTGTGATGTTTATTGGTGAAGGTGAGCGTGTTGAAGTGACACACAAAGCCACCAATCGTATGAACTTCGCTTCAGGTGCTGTACGCGCAGCAGCGTGGGTGGTCGGACGTGAAGCGCGTAAATATGACATGAAAGATGTTTTAGGCTTTAACGATTTGGAAGTATAAAACGTTCCTTTTTTGTACTATAACAGAGCTTGTCGAGCTTTCTTTCTTAGATGAGTGAAAACAAGCTCTTGCCATCATTAAAACAATTGAGCGTGACATGAATAAAAAACATATCGTCCTCGCGACACTGCTCAGCATGACCAGTTTTGCGGTTACTGCTGCATCAGATACAGCGAAACTCAGTTTGCATCGCAATAATATTAAGGTTTGGACATACCAAACAGAAAACAATCCGATTATTCAATATAAAGCTGAAACCACCTTTGATGTGCCATTAGAACGTGCTGTTGCCGTGGTTCTTGATGTCGAACGGACACCACAATGGGTGCCTTATGTGGGTAAAGCACAAATGTTAGCTCGAGATGAGAAAAAAGGTGAGTTCACACTTTATATGGTTTTAGATTTCCCATTTCCATTAAAAGATCGAGATGTGGTGATTAAAGGCAAAATGACTAAAAATGCAGATGGCAGCATTAGTATTAAAAATAATGCCATTCAAAATAATTACCCTGAACAAGCAGATGTGGTTCGACTGACCAAGTATTCTGGTGATTGGACTTTTCAAAAAATAGCCAATAATAAAGTCAAAGTCATCACCAATGGCTATGCTGATCCAGCTGGCTCAATTCCATTAAGCTTTGTAAATATGTTTGTTCAACAGCAACCTTATCAAATGTTAATGAAAATGAAAAAGGAGGTGAATAATCCAATATATGCACAGCCTAATTTACCTGACGTATTGAAATAATATATTTGAACCTTTGTACTTATACGAAAGAAAAGCCTGATTTATATCAGGCTTTTCTATTCCGCATCAGCTTTGAGAGCATTGTTCTAATGTTGTGCTTGGTTTGGTTGTTAGTTTGATTTGGATAAATACCAAGATTAAACCGACTCCTGCTAATAGCGCACCGATCATGGAAACCGCCGTATAATTTAAGCCGATACTTAACACTGCACCACCAGCTGCTGCACCGATGGCATTGCCTAAATTAAATGCCCCAACATTAACAGAAGATGCTAGTCCTGATGCCTCATGCGCTACTGCCATGACGCGCATTTGTAAAGGTGGAACGATTGCAAATGCTGCCGCACCCCAAATCACTAAACCAATGGCTGCGCCCAGTTGAGTTTGCGCAAGAATTGGAAAAATCAGCATTAATCCAATCAATAAAGCTAAGAAGCCAATCAGGGTTTTATCTAAAGATAAATCTGCAAATTTGCCACCAAAGTGATTACCAATTGAGAAACCAATACCAATCAAGACCAACATTATGGTGATAAAGGTCGGTGAAGCATGGGTGAATTGTACTAAGCTCGGTGCAATATAGGTATATAGGGTAAACATGGCAGAGGCACCAAAAACCGTCGTGAGCAATGCCAAAATCACAGGTAGTCGAGTAAGCACCTTCAGTTCCATTTTCACATTAGGTTTTTGCCCAACTGAACCTACGGGTAGAGCTTTCCAAAGAGCAACCATGGTGATGAGACCGAGCGCTGAAATCCCGAGGAAGGACATTCGCCAACCAATATTTTGCCCGATCCAAGTTGCAAGTGGCGCACCACCAATATTGGCAATGGTGAGTCCCATAAACATGCTGGCTACAGCACTGGCTTGTTTATTTGCTGGAACCACACTCGCGGCAACCACGGATCCAATTCCAAAAAAAGCACCGTGGTTCAGACTGGTGATTAAACGCGCTCCCATAAGGCTCATATAATTAGGCGCAAACGCTGCGATTAGATTACCAATCGTAAAAATTGCCATCAGTAAAATAAGTGCATTACGACGAGCAAAACCGCCGAGCCATAAAGTCATAATCGGCGCACCGAGCATAACACCCAATGCATAACCTGTGATCAGCATACCAGCGCTTGGAATCGATACACCAAGATCATTGGCAATATTGGGCAGCAAGCCCATAGGCGAAAACTCGGTGGTTCCAATTGCAAAAGCACCAATTGCTAGCGCAAGTAGGGGAAGATTGATACTTTTGCCCATTCTATTCATCCCATTGCGGTGCAAGTTCAGGTGGGTCAATTTCACGTCCATTACGTTCTAGTTGAGCTATCATCTGCATCTCTTCCGCGCTTAATTTTAAATCTTGCGCTTTTAAGTTGCTGATCAAGTTTTCACGCTTAGTGGATGATGGAATGACGGCAAAACCGCGCTGTAGTGCCCAAGCCAATGCAACTTGTGCAGTGGTGGCTTGATGCTGTGACGCAATTTCAAGCAAAACAGGGTCGTTTAACACTTTGCCATAGGCAAGCGTCATGTATGAGGTCACATCGATCTGTTGTTCGCTTAGATAATTTACCAAGCTCTGATTTTGTAAATAGGGACTTAACTCGATTTGATTGGTTGCAATGTGTTCTGCACCGATGCTATCGATTGCTTGCTGTGTGAGTGCAATATTAAAATTAGAAACACCAATCAGTTTGGTTAAACCTTGTTGTTTTGCTTCCAATAATAATTGCATTAGCTCAGTAATATTGGTGCCTTGAGAGGGTGCAGGCCAGTGAATTAAGGTCAGATCAACGGCATCAGTACCAAGCTTCTGTAAACTCTCTTTCAGGCTAGGGATTAATTTTTCTTCAGAGAAATTACTGGTCCAAATTTTTGTCGTTAAAAATAACTCTTGTCGCGCAATACCACTTTCAGCAATGGCTTGCCCTACGGCGGCTTCATTTTCGTAAATTTGAGCGCTATCAATGGCACGATAACCGACCTCTAATGCGTTTTTGACTGAATTAATGGCGATTTGGTCTTTAAGTCGAAATGTACCTAAACCAAATTTTGGGATACGCATGTGATTTACCTCATCTATTTCTGCTCAATGGAGCTTATTCTGTGTATAGATGCGATTTTGCAATGATTATTGTTGCTAAAAAATAGATGAATTTGCAAAATATAGTTGACTAAATATCAATAATTAAGAGGTGGCAATGAGATCGACCATTGAAGAACTGCATGCTTTTATGACCATTGTAGATACTGGTTCTTTTATTGCTGCCGCTGAAAAATTAGGGCAAACAGCTTCAGGGCTTAGCCGTTCATTAAGTCGTTTAGAATCGAAGTTGGAAGTGACTTTACTGGAGCGCACCACACGGAAATTGAAATTGACCCAAGAAGGACAGCAATTTTTAAATCATGCGCGCAAAATTTTAAGTGATTTAAATGCAGCAGAAGAAGCATTGCAAAAATCGGATCAAGATACCGCAGGTATTATTCGAGTAGATTCGGCGACACCTTTTATTCTGCATGTGATTACCCCACTGGTACATAAATTTAGGCAGTGTTATCCAAATATTGAAATTGAATTAAATAGTAATGATCTAGTCATTGATCTTTTGGAGCACAAAACTGATGTGGCATTTCGTTTTGGAGAATTAAATGATTCGAGTTTACATGCCAAGTTGGTGTGTAAAAGCCGTATATATATTGTTGCAAGCCCAGAATATTTAAGTCGAAAAGGGATGCCGCAACAACCAAAACAGCTATATGAACATGATGTTGTGGGTTTTACTCGTCCAACATATATCAATAAATGGCCGATTAAAGTCGATGGTGAATACTTTTTAGCACAGGCTAAAGTTAAAGCATCGAGTGGTGAAACGGTCAGACAATTATGTTTACGTGGACAAGGTATTGCACGACTTTCTGAGTTTGAAGTTTGGCAAGACATCAATGAGGGGCGATTGATTGCCTTATTTGAAGATCAAATTGAGTACTCTTATCAAAGCATCCATGCTGTGTATTATCAACAAGAGCATCTACCGAAGCGTGTTCGTTTATTTATCGAGTTTCTGTCTGAGCAATTAGCTCACGGTTTTTCAGTGTGCCAATAGTTTGATTGGGAAGTTGCACTTCTAGAACAGGAGTTGGCTCACCAGTCGCCTGTACCAAAGAGACGACGATATGCTGCTGTTGTAGACTACATTCCAAAACAACAGTTGGAAGTAGTGTTCCTGCTAAAACCACACCGTTTTCATTTGGCTTTTTATAGGTTAGCTTCAAGGTATCTTTTTGATCTTGAGTCGGGATGTGTTCAAGTTTCCATAATTCATAAGTCGGTTGATTTTGAATTTTTAAATATCCCTGAGTTAGGGTTTTACAGACCTCTTGCTGTTGATATGCTTGCTGATCAGTGAGCTGACAACCTGCAAATAAAACTGTAGTTAATATAAATAATATTATATTTTTCATCGTCTTACTCCTTCACTATTGATTTTTATAGCTTAACGGTGTTTTATAAACCAATACAGATACAGAAATTTATAAAAAAGCAGTACAGAAATGGCATTTCAATACCAGCGTTTGGCTGAACAGCTATCGCAAAAGATTTATCAACATGAATTACAACCGCAACAGAAGCTCAGTTCTTTAAGGGAATTTGCTCGTCAGCAAAATATTAGTTTGAGTACAGCCCAGCAGTGTTATGAATTATTGGAAGCAAAAGGGCTGATCTACGTCAAAGCTAAGTCAGGATATTTTGTCAGCTCTCGACAATACCAAAGCCCGATTCCAGACAGTCCCCATTTTGAATCTAAAGCTCGACAGGTTTCAAATTTAGATTTGCAGAATCAAATTCAAACGGCTTCGATTCAAAGCCATTTAACACCATTAGGTGCGATTCAACTGTCTCCACATTTGATTCCTGTAGATGGGTTGCGTCGTTCTTTACAACGTGCGCTGAAACATTGCCAACCCGAAGATTTTTTATACTGTAATAAGCAGGGACATCAATTATTAAGACAAGCACTGTCAGATCATTGGCGTGAAGATGGAATTTATGTCGCCACTGAGGATATTTTCATTAGTAATGGTTGTATGCCTGCCATTGCATTATTAATCCAGCAGATGAGCCGTGAAGGGGATAGCATTATTATTCCAACTCCAACCTTCAACGGTCAGTTGCAGATGTTGGCAAGTTTAAAACGTAAGATTATTGAAATTCCTGCTGATCATCTCGGTATCGATTTGGAACGTCTAGAATTCTTTATGCAACAGGGCAGTGCGAAACTCTGTTTATTGACTGCCAATTATCAGAATCCATTAGGATATTGTTTAAACAATCAACAAAAACAAAAGATTGCTCAGTTGGCTCAGCAGTATCAATGTTTTGTCATCGAAGATGACATCTATGCCGAATGTAGTTTTGAAAAAGAGCGACCATTACCGATTCGTTATTGGGATCAGCAAGGTTATGTGCTTTGGTGTGGCTCGGTATCAAAATCATTATCGACTGCTTATCGTGTTGGTTGGTTTTGTATCGGTCAGCGGCTCGAATATTTGCGCCCAAAATTAATGGCAAACAATGTTGGGGTAAATACGCCTTTGCAACTTGGTTTAGCAGATTTTATTTATAGCCGTGGTTATCGAGAGCATTTGGATCAATTAAGACCAAAGTTAATGCAACAGGTTGAACAGTATCGAGCTTGTATTTTAGAGACTTTTCAAGGTATTCCGATTGCTTTAAGTCAATCACAGGGTGGTTATGCGTTATGGATGCAGCTTCCTGAAACAATCACAGGACTGGATTTATACTATTTAGCGCAAGGCAAGGGAATTAACATCGTACCAGGCGAAGTGTTTGGCGAAGATCGACGTTATCAACACTTTATTCGCTTAAACGCAGGGCATGCATTGACTGATGAAATCCGCCACGCGATTCAGCAGTTGGCGGATTGGATCAGACAAAGTTTGAAGATGCCTTTGAGCTAGTCAAAATCAGCTTTCAGTACGATGCGATAACGTGCTTGTCCTGAATGCAATCGTTCGATTGCATCATTGAGTTGAGACATTGGGTAAAGCTCAATTTGAGGTGCAATATTGCGACGCGCGGCAAACTGAAGCAGTTGACGAAGTGCCAAAGGTGAGCCTGTTGGTGATGAGGTAACAGATTTTGCACCACTCATGATTGCACCCACCGAAACAGGAATAGGCTCTAGAGTGACACCGAGGAAATGTAAGCTGCCTTTCGGTGCTAAAGTATTTAAATAGGCTTGCCAATTTAAGGTGACATTGACGGTACTTAATAATAAATCGAATTTACCACGCTGCGCCTTAATTGCTTGAGCATCACGGCTATTCACGACATGATCAGCGCCCATGGCTTTGAGTTCTTCAGTTTTTTCTGGATTAGAACTAAAAGCAGTGACTTCACAGCCCCATGCTTTCAATAATTTAATTGCGATATGACCTAATCCACCGATCCCAATGACACCCACATGATGCGTTGCTTGGATTTTATGTTTGAGCAACGGATCAAATACCGTAATCCCGCCACACAATAATGGGCCAGCACTCTCAGGAGCCAAATCATCAGGTAAAGGAATGACCCATTGCCAGCCTGCACGGACTTTTTCGGCAAATCCACCCGCATGTCCAACAATCGTTGCAACACTGCCTCCAGTACATAGCACTTGATTACCACCAATACATGGATCACAAGCTTGGCAAGTTTCAGCTGTCCAACCGATTCCAACGCGTTGACCTAGTTTCAAACCTTTAGCTTCTGATCCTAAAGCGCTAATCGTACCCACGATTTCATGACCTGCGATTACTGGATAGCGCGAAGACTGCCAATCGTTATTAATCACAGAAATATCTGAATGGCATAGACCACAATATTCGACTTTGACTTCAACTTGGTGTGCTTGTAACTCACCAGCATCAAATTGATAAGGAACCAATTGCTCACCTGCTTTCATCGCAGCATAAGCACGTATTTGATTATTACTCATGAGAACTCTCCTGTGGAGGAATTTTTTTATTTAAAAGAGCAGTGGTTTTCGTGATCATTCACCATGCCGACTGCTTGCATAAAGGCATAACAGGTTGTTGGTCCAACAAATTTAAAACCACGTTTTTTTAGCGTTTTAGATAATTTCTGGCTCAATTCAGTTTGAGCAGGGGCTTCACGATAGTTTGCAACATCATTATTTATGACTTTTTGATCAACGAAACTCCATAACCATGCTGATACATCAGCGACTTCATCTTTCAAGGCTTGCCATGCAATCGCGTTATCTCGAATGGCTTTTAATTTACCCAAATGGCGAATCAAACCTGAATCGGTCAGTTTATTTTCAAGTTGATCATCAGTCAGCGCAGCAATCTGAGAAATTGGGTATTGGAAGAAATGGGAGCGATAATGTTCACGTTTTTTTAAAACAGTAATCCATGATAGACCTGCTTGTTGCCCTTCAAGACAAAGCATCTCAAATAAATGAGCTTCATCATATTGTGCTTTGCCCCACTCTTGATCATGGTAAGCAATGTACAAGGGATCATCCGAACACCAGCCACAGCGTTGGGTTGTCATCGTGGAAGCTCCTTATCGTTATTAGAAAGTTTTTTATCTATAGTTCAAATTTGACCCATTCATTTGGGCGTGTGTCCCAATAATATAGTTCTGATGTATTTAAATCACTAAACTTTAGCCAAAAGTCTTTACCTGATTTATCGGCAAAGCCCGTGCTGATCAATAAAGCATCTTCCGTAATTTCCATGATCCAACCTTGATAGCTGATCCCATTTGAAATTATTTTTTGCTGATTACCTGATTCTGCGAATTCAACCAGTCGTTCGATCAATGCATCTGACATTGTTTTTTCCTAACGTAAATAAGGATATGGATTGACTGCGCCACGCCCTTTACCATTTAAATAAATTCCGTAATGTAAATGTGGGGCGGTGTGACGTGCATTGCCCGTATTTCCCACATAACCGATCAGGTCACCTTTACGAACATAATCGCCAACATTAAGACCACGTTTATGACCGTCTAAATGAGCATAATAATGCCAAGAACCTGATGGCCCCATGATCCAAATCACTTTACCACCAAGATTATTATTACGTAAATCAGCAACTAAGCCTTCGGTAGCACTATACACTTTCGTTCCACGCTCTGCCATGATATCAATCCCCTCATGACTGCGCCCTTGGCTACGTGCAGCGCCCCAAGTATCGCGTAATTCACCTCGACTAATTCCTTTAACAGGAACTGGAAGGCGACTGTCCAAACGTATACTTTTGAGTTTATTGACTTGAGCATTCGGTAATGGTGTTGGTTTCTTAGGTGCTGTGGTACACGCTGCAAGTAATATGATCAACACAGCAAGAACCGAATAAGAAATTGAGTGACGCACAAAAACTCCTTGCGTTCTGATTTACAGCATAAATAACATCACGATTTTTGTTTAGCTGTAATCAATTTTTTCATAGCAGTCGGAATGCCTTTCGCAATCGCCGTTTCAGGATTGAGCCATATCCCGTTCATTTCAATGCTGAGTTGTTCTTTTTGATCATGTTCCACGTGGAACAGTTTTTCATTCAACAACCAAGTGAAATGGGTAAAACTATGACTAATCTGTAAAGATGATACTTGAGCTTGTAGTTTAAAGTGTTGCTCAATCTGTTGTAGTTCGGTTGTCTGCTCAATAATTGGCAGACAATATAAACCACCCCATAAACCATGCGCTTCACGTTGATGCCAAAGCCATTCCTCACCAGATTGAATCACTAAAATATCTGCCGTTTTTATAGGCACAGGCTTTTTAGCTTTTTTAAAGGGCAGTTCTTGTTCTAATCCTTGTTGATAAGCTTGACAGTGCTGCTGCATTGGGCAGTAAAGACATAAGGGTTTTCTCGGTGTACAGATGGTTGCACCCAAGTCCATAATCGCCTGAGTGTAATCATGGTTGCGTTGTTGTGGGCATAGGTCTTTTGCGATTTGCCATAAAGCACGTTCATGTTGTGGTTTAGATAAATCATCTTCGATAGCAAAGAATCGAGCAAGAACACGTTTCACGTTACCATCCATGATTACGCCATATTGGCGTAATCCGAGAGACATCAGTGCACCCGCTGTAGATGGTCCAATACCTGGTAGTTCGATCCATTGTTCTAATGTCTCAGGAAACTTTCCTTGCTGCTTTACAATACCAGCAGCTTTGTGCAAATTCCTTGCTCTAGCGTAATAACCTAAACCTGCCCAGTACGGGGCAACATCATCCCAACTGGCTTGACCCAAATCATTGACAGTCGGAAAGCATTGAATAAAACGATCAAAATATTGCAGCACTGTTTTGACTTGTGTTTGCTGCAACATGATTTCTGAGACCCAAACTTTGTAAGGGTCATCCGCGACTTGCCACGGTAAGTCATGACGACCGTGTTGGTCAAACCATGTAAGCAGCGCATCAGAAAATGAAAAATCAGACATGAATCAGAACAATCAAAAGCAGAGGGGCATTATAGCGGAAATCAGGAATTGATAGGATGTTATCTATCTTTCAAAAATACATGATGCAATACAGATAAAGTAAAATATTGATGTGAATGCGAGTTAATGTTTACTAGAGCAAAGGCGACATTCATACCACCTTTGCATGACTAAGCATTATCGAGGGTTTGTACGCTTATCAATTACTTTAAATATTTATCTAACAATTCATACATCGCTTCAAGACCTTGGCGTTCTGCTTCTGCGTTATAACCAAGATCAACGTTATTCGCTTTGGCGCGCTCATCTGCGAGTGGATTACTAAAACCGTGTTTTGCATCTTCAAAGATAATCACTTCATGATCTACATTTGCATCATGCATTTCCTGACGGAAACTTGCGACATCATCTAAAGTCACCATGCTATCAAGTTCGCCATGCAGCACTAAAATCTCTGCTTTAATTTGATCTTTTTGAGCAGGAGCATTGGTCGCTAATACCGCATGGAATGTCGCAACTGCTTTGATATCTGCACCAGAGCGAGCTAAATCAAGTACAACTTTACCACCATAGCAAAAGCCAATTGCCGCCAGCTTATCCGCATTGACTTCAGGTTGTGCAGCTAAGGACGCTAGACCTACCTGTGCACGATTGACGATCGTATCTGGTTGTTCAAAGGTTTGATTCATCCATTCTGAAGCTTGAGATACGGCCGTGGTCACTTTTTTATCACCGTACATATCGATTGCTAAGGCAGCAAAGCCATGTGCTGCAAGTTCACGTGCACGTTGTTCTGTATATTCGTTACGACCCCACCATTCAGGTGCGACCATTACACCTGCAACAGGTTGATCTACAACAGGTGAGGCAAAATAACCGATTAAGCGTTGACCATCTGCTGCTGTATATTCAATTTCACGAGTAGTAATAGAAAAACTCATTTTCAGATCCCAAACTGTATTTTTAAAATAGTGGATAAAGCATAAAATAATATGATGGACGAGATGTAAAATTTTTTAGGTGAAATGAGAAGCTAGAAATAAAAAAAGAAGAATACGATGATTCTTCTTTTTTTATTTTATTCAGTTTCTAATTCTTAGAAAGCTAAACTTTACCACGTGATAAGAAACCAACTACGGCAAGTATGGCTGCAACCACCAGTAAGATTACGGCGAAGTCTTTAGATAAACCTGCAACACCACCAAAACCAAGTAAACTAGCAATTAATGCAATCACTGCAAAAATAATAGCCCAACGGAACATATTACTTCCTCCTAAATTTATCGTTATGTGCTTACTATAGCGTGTGTTTTTTAAACTAAATGTGGTTTTTCTGTGGTTGAAGTGTTGAAATGATTAAGAATTGTTAATCAGTTAAGCGCATCTAAAACCAGCTTGGTGAATAATAAATGCTATAATTAATACTGATTTTTTAGCTCGAAACACACCCGTATGTCTGCTGAATTAAGACCCAATTTTTGGAAACAATATCCGCTTGATCAGTTGAATGATACTGAGTGGGAAGCACTCTGCGATGGCTGTGGTTTATGTTGTTTGGTAAAACTAGAAGACGAAGATACGGCTGAAGTCGCCTACACTAAAGTGGCATGTAAATTACTCGATTGTAAGACCGCACGCTGCTCGGACTATATCAATCGTCAGCAGCATGTTGCAGATTGCATCCAATTGACACCAGAACGTTTGCAAACGATTACATGGTTGCCACCGAGTTGCGCTTATCGACGCTTAAATGAAGGAAAAAATTTACCTTCATGGCATTACTTAAATACGGGTTCTCGTCAAAGCGTGATTAAAGCTAAAAAATCGGCGGCAGGGCGGTGTATTTCAGAAGTTGAAATTAATGAAGAAGATATCGAAGATTACGTGGTGCGCTGGATACGCTAGTATTTAGAATTCATTCATTAAAGCAGTATGAGTAAAAACAACATTTTTACAGTATTTCTATGTGCAGATCTCCGTAAGATAAACGGATGTGAAGGGAGATCAACAATGAAAAAACTGTTAGTAACACCTTTAATTTGTAGTAGCGCCTTATTACTGCTTGCCTGCGGTCCAAATAATACCAACTCCAAAACACCTGAGGCTTCGGTTCATGCAAGTAAAACATCTATAAATCAGACTTACCAACTCGAAGCGCTTGCTCAGTTCGATGAACCTTGGGCGATCGCAGTGTTACCCGATCAACGTTTATTAGTGACTGAGCGCAAAGGGCAGTTAAAATTATTTGATCCCAAAACTAAAAGCAGTCTCAATATTCAAGGTATTCCTGTCGTGAGTTATGGTGGGCAAGGTGGTTTGGGTGATGTGATTTTACATCCAGATTTTGCCAATAATCATTGGATCTATCTCAGTTATGCTGTCAAAGGTCGAGGTGGATATGGGGCTGAGATTGCCCGCGCCAAACTCGATTTATCTAATCCCGCACAACCGAAGCTCACGGACTTAAAAACAATCTGGCAGCAAACACCTAAGGTTTCAGGACAAGGACATTATGGTCATCGTATGCTGTTTGGTGCTGATGGAAAGCTTTGGATCAGTTCGGGAGAGCGACAAAAATTTGATCCTGCCCAAGATATGAAAAGCAATTTAGGTAAGATTCTACGATTGAATGAAGATGGTTCTCCAGCAGCTGATAATCCATTTAGCCAACAAGCAGGCGTTACTGCTGAAATTTGGTCATTGGGACATCGTAACCCATTAGGCATGGCATTTGATGGGCAGGGGCAATTGTGGGTAGTTGAAATGGGGCCAAAAGGAGGGGATGAACTTAATCTCATTCTCAAAGGGGCGAACTATGGCTATCCAATTGTATCGAATGGTGATCACTATTCTGGATTACCGATTCCAGATCACAAGACGCGTCCAGAATTTAAAGCGCCTGCAATTGATTGGACACCTGTGATTTCACCTTCTAGCATGATGATTTACGCAGGCAATAAATTCCCACTATGGCAGCAGAAAGCCTTAATTGGTGGCTTGTCATCTAAATCGATTGTGGTAGTTGATCTAAAATCGCAACCTGCGAAAGAAGTTCAGCGTCTAGACATGAAACAACGGATTCGAGGTTTACAACAAGCCCAAGATGGCTCGATTTGGGTAATTGAAGATGGTTCTAAAGCGAGATTACTCAAACTGAGTAGCAACTAAATTTTAATGAAGTGAAAAAATTAATGATTCAATCGAAATACCAAACTTTTTTTTCAAAAAAGACATTCATGTTGATTGGGCTTTTATCTTGTAGCTCAAGTTTATGGGCACAGCCTTTAACCGATCTACAGGTGAAGAAAATTGTTGATCAGCAATTTAAACCGCTCTTAGATCAATACAAAATTCCAGGTCTGGCGGTTGCTGTGACTTTAAATGGCAAACACTATTTTGTGAATTATGGTGTTGCTTCGCAGCAAAGCAAACAAGCGGTCAGCAACAGTACCTTATTTGAACTTGGTTCTGTTAGTAAAACGTTCAATGCGACTTTAGCGGGATACGCGCAGGCACAAGGACAGTTGTCTTTCTCTGATCATCCTGCTAAATATTTTCCTGAACTCAAAAATACTGCTGTCAATCAAGCCACCATCTTGAATTTAGGTACCTATAGTGCAGGTGGTTTTCCGTTGCAATTTCCGGATGAAGTCGTGCAACAGCAACAAATGATTCAATATTTTCAAAACTGGAAAGCAAAAACCAAAGTTGGCGCGGCACGTCAATATTCTAACCCAAGTATTGGATTAATGGGGTATGTCACAGCTTTGGCGATGAAAAAACCATACGCCGAATTGGTTGAAAAAACGCTTTTTCCTCAATTAGATATGAAACAAAGTTTTATCAATGTCCCTACACAGCAATTACCAAACTATGCCTGGGGCTATAAAAACAACCAAGCGATGCGCGTAACGCCGGGTATGTTTGATGCAGAAGCCTATGGTGTAAAAAGTAGCAGTTCTGATATGTTGAAATTTTTGGATGCGCAGATCAATCCATCAAAATTGAAACACTCAATTCGGAAAGCGATTGAAAGTACCCATGTGGGTTATTTTAAAGTCGGTGCAATGACGCAGGGCTTAGGATGGGAGCAATATGCTTATCCTGTTAAGCTTGAGACACTTTTACAAGGTAATTCAAGCAAAATGGCTTTAGAAAGCCACATAGTTACACCAATCAAGCAGCCACATATTGCTTCAGCAGCAACGCTCTTTAATAAAACTGGTGCAACTAATGGTTTTGGTGCCTATGCCGCCTTTATTCCGCAACAAAAAATCGGGATTGTGATGTTAGCCAATACTAATTTTCCAAACGAAGAACGAATTAAAGCCAGCTATGGCGTGATGCAGCAGTTGATTCAAGTCAACAGTACGCAATAGAGTGTCGCGTGCGTACAGATTCAAATTGTAGATTTGTGTTAGACACAATAGACTAGGGTTAAAAGATCATAAAGCCAGTGATGATGTCAGATACGCATATTCCTTTACCTGAACGTTTACGTCCTCGTGACTTGTCCGAAATTATTGGACAAGATCATTTGCTAGGTGAAAATGCCCCTTTACGTCAGATGATTGATCAAGGGCACTTGCCTTCAATCATCTTTTGGGGGCCACCAGGGGTCGGGAAAACAACGATTGCATTATTACTGGCTCAAGCAGTGGATCGTCCTTTTATCAGCCTATCTGCACTGAATACGGGTGTAAAAGAGTTACGTGAGGTGATCGCAGAAAGCGGTGATCTGTTAACGCCTGTGGTATTTATTGATGAGATCCATCGCTTCAATAAATCGCAGCAAGATGCCTTACTGAATGCCGTTGAGAAAGGAAAAATCACCTTAATTGGAGCGACGACCGAGAATCCATCGTTTGAGGTTAATAGCGCGCTGCTGTCTCGTTGTCAGGTTTATACGCTAATTAGTCTAGATGCTGATGCGATTCAGACCTTACTCAATAAAGCCATCCAAAGTGATAAGTTTTTAAAACAGCGTTTTATTCAAATTGAAGAATATGATGCACTTATTCAATTTGCTGCGGGTGATGCACGCAAAGCACTTAATCTGATTGATCTCATTGCCAGTACTTTTGAACCTGATATCGAAAATATCGTAACCAATGCCATCGTTGTTAAAGTCGCGCAGCAAAATATCGCACGCTATGACAAATCTGGCGAACAGCATTACGATTTGGTTTCGGCATTTATCAAGTCGATTCGGGGAAGTGATCCAGATGCAACGTTGTACTGGATGGCACGTATGCTAAAAGGCGGTGAGGATCCCGTCTTTATCGCGCGTCGAATGTTGATTGCTGCATCGGAAGACATTGGTAATTCAAATCCAAATGCTTTGTTGTTAGCAGGAGAGTGCTTCCGTTCAGTACAAGCAGTGGGCATGCCTGAGGCGCGGATTATTTTAGGACAATGTGCGGTGTACTTAGCGACGAGTCCGAAAAGTAACAGCACTTATCTTGCGATTAATAAGGCTTTAGAACTTGCTGAAAAAACTGCAAATTTACCTGTACCTTTGCATTTAAGAAATGCTCCGACCAAATTGATGAAACAGCAAGGTTATGGGGTGGATTACCTGTATCCACATAATTATCCAGAACATTTTGTCCTGCAAGAATATTTACCACCTGAGTTGCGTGGTACTAAGCTCTATGAACGCGCCTTAAATAAACGTGAAGTTGAAGGTGAACGTTTACAACAACGCCGTTGGCAGCAGGAACAACAACAGCAGTAGGTAAGTATTTTTGGTATTTGCTATTTTTTAAATTTTCCAAAGCAAAGTTCTGATGTAAATAAGGAATTTGCTGTGATTTACACTCCCAATTTGTATAAAGATGAACACAAAAAAAGCGACGCTGGTTGGATTGATTGCAATCTTGTTATGGAGTTTGATTGTTGCTTTGATCAAAGATGTCAGCAGTCATTTTGGTGCGGTCGGTGGAGCCGCATTAATCTACACGCTTGCTTCAATTTTCCTGTTTTTCTCAGTCGGCTGGACTCGCCTAAAAAGCTTTCCAAAAAATTATTTGATTTGGGGTGCTCTTTTATTTGTCGCCTATGAAATTTGTCTTTCACTTTCAATTGGATATAGCCAAACGAATAGACAAGCGATTGAAGTCGGTATGGTCAATTATTTATGGCCTACTTTCACCATGGTTGCGGCGATTTTATTTAATCAACAAAAAGCAAATTTTCTGATTATTCCTGGTTTCGTTGTTTCTCTACTTGGTATTTGTTGGGTTTTGGGGGGAGATCAAGGATTTGATTTGATCGGCATGACAGCGAATATTCAACAAAATCCGCTCAGCTATGGATTGGCATTTATGGGTACATTGCTATGGGCTGGTTATTGTACGCTGACCGCAAGGATCGCCAATGGGGTGAATGGCATCACTTTGTTCTTTATTTTGGTGTCGATTGTGCTTTGGATTAAATATTTGGTGATGGGTGGAAGCGGATTTAATTTTGACTGGTCATCCTCTATTTCCTTGGTTTTTGCTGCTGCTGCGATGGGCTTCGGCTATGCAGCTTGGAATGTTGGAATTTTGCATGGTAATGTGACATTACTGGCAGGAGCATCTTATTTTATTCCTGTGCTTTCAGCTTTTTTTGCTGCAATTTTGCTCAATACACCATTGGGTCTTTCTTTTTGGTATGGCGCGCTGATGGTATGCGTCGGTTCTATACTCTGTTGGTTGGCGACAAAGACGAAGTCATAAATTTACAGTGGTTGACACTCTTTATTTATTCAAGAATTTATCAATCATTACAAAAATAACAAGTTATGCCTTTTTATATCAGAAAGAATGCGATTTAATCTAAAAAGGCATAATAAAAATATGGTTTTAATCTATGACTTTTAAATATTTAAATAAACTGACGATAGCAACAATCATCGCCCTTACTTTATCAGGCTGTGTAAGCACACCACTTGATCGAGAGCGGTCTGAACAATTGTTTTTTGGTGGTCCAATTTTAACGATGGAAGGTATGACGCCAACATATGCAGAAGCCCTGCTGGTTAAAAATGGGAAGATCATTTTTGTTGGTTCAAAAAAACAAGCAGAGAATTTGGCAAACTCAAATTTCCAATCTATTGATTTAAAGAATAAAACACTTTTGCCGAGTTTTATTGATGCACACAGTCATGTAAATATGGTTGGATTTCATCAGATGGTTGCAAATCTCTATCCTGCGCCAGATGGTCAAGTTTCTGATATTGATTCATTGGTTCAGGTGTTAACACAATGGAAAAAACAAAATCCTCAAGTTATTCAAACGATGGGCGGTTGGATATTGGGCAATGGCTATGATGATGCACAATTAAAAGAACAAAATCATCCGACCGCAACCGATTTGGATCGCGTCTCTAAAGATCAACCCGTGATGATCTTACATCAATCGGGTCATTTGGCTTCAGTGAATCATAAGGCATTAGAACTACTCAACATTAATAAAAATACACCCAATCCAGCGGGTGGTGTGATTCGTCGAGAAGTAAATTCCAATATTCCAAATGGAGTACTGGAAGAGTCAGCATTATTTACTGCGATTGGTTCAATTTTTAAAGATGTGCCGCCGCAAGTGATGTTTGAAATTGCACGTAAAGGTATTGATGCTTATATCAAAAATGGTTTCACCACAGTACAAGAGGGACGAGCAGATCAGGGTACGACCGAGATGTGGCATGCTCTTGCCCAAAATCATCTTCCGATTGATGTCGTTTCCTATCCTGATATCACCACCAGTGAAGAATATATGCTCAAGCAAGGAAGTAGCCGGCAATACGATCATCACTTCCGTATAGGTGGGGTTAAAATTAGTTTAGATGGTTCGCCACAAGGCAAGACTGCTTGGCTCACAAAACCATATTTAGTGCCACCTGAAGGTAAATATAAAAACTACAAAGGCTATCCAGCAATCAAAGAGGATCAACAGGTTAATCAATACATCAATTTAGCCTTCAAACATGGTTGGCAGGTGCTTGCACATGCCAATGGTGATGCCGCGATCGATCAGTTTATTGGTGCCGTTAAAGATGCTACAGCAAAGCAAGGTAAAGCAGATCGCAGAAGTGTATTGATTCACTCGCAAACCATTCGAGATGATCAGCTAGACCAATTGAAAGCATTAGATATTATCCCTTCGTTCTTCTCTTTACATACTTATTATTGGGGTGATTGGCATCGTCAACAAACGCTGGGTGAAATTAGAGCAGCACATATTTCTCCAACAGCAACAGCTTTAAAGAAAAATTTAATCTTTACTGAACATCATGACGCTCCCGTTGTTCCACCACATAGCATGATGATGCTCGATGCTACGGTAAATCGTGTGACACGTAGTGATTATGTTTTGGGTGCAGATGAGCGTATAAGTCCTTATCTTGCCTTAAAATCGATGACGGATTGGGCTGCTTACCAGTATTTTGAAGATCAGACCAAAGGTACTTTAACGCAAGGTAAGCTTGCCGATCTAGTGATCTTAGATCAAAATCCATTAAGCATTCCTAGTCGAAAAATTAAAAATATTAAGGTATTGGCGACCTACAAAGAAGGGAATCTCATTTATCAAAATCAGTAATATTAAAAACAAAAAACCAGTCCAATCGGACTGGTTTTTTGTATGTGCTAAATATTTAGTTAGACTTAGATGTTGTCTAAGTTAATGCCTAAACGTGCAGCAACTTCTTCATATGCTTCAACCACACCACCTAAACCTTGGCGGAAACGGTCTTTATCAAGTTTTTTCTTGGTGTCTTTATCCCATAAACGGCAACCATCTGGAGAGAACTCATCACCTAATACGATACGGTCATGGAATACGCCGAATTCAAGTTTGAAATCAACCAAAATCATATTACCTGCATCGAATAATGCTTTAAGTACATCATTCACTTGGTAAGTAAGTTCTTTCATTTTTTCAAGTTGATCAGCTGTTGCCCAATCTAAAGCGATGGCTTGTGATTCATTTACCATTGGATCGCCAAGAGCATCATCTTTAAAGAATAATTCAAATGTAGGAGGCGTTAACTCTTTGCCTTCTTCAACACCTAAACGACGGCAAAGTGAACCAGCAGCATAGTTACGAATTACACATTCAACTGGGATCATGTGAAGTTTTTTAACCAGTACTTCTGTTGGAGAAAGCAACTTCTCAAAATGAGTTTCGATACCTGCTTCAGCCAATTTTTCCATGATGAAGGCGTTAAAACGGTTGTTGACCTTGCCTTTACGATCTAATTGCTCAATTTTTTCGCCATTGAATGCAGAAGCATCATCACGAAACACTAAAATTAGGTGATCAGCATTATCTGTCTCATATACAGATTTTGCTTTACCAGTATAGAGCAAGGTTTGTTTTAACATGGGGGAACCTTTTGAAAAAGTATGCCTAGTAAACGACTAGGCTGGCCAATTTTGATAAATCTGGTTTAACACTTCAGTTGCAACGGCTGTATCTGCAAAAGTAGTATCAAGTTTGAAAAGCGCAATCGTATTATTTGAACCCACAGCAGATAATTTAAGTAGATAATTCTGATCGCCTACTTTAATGGTTGCTTCATAACCATTGCTTGCTTGTGAAATAACTTGATAATTTAGACTGCTGAGTGTCGCAAAGGCATATTGCCATGCAGCTGCTGTTGGACCTTCCACTTTTAATAATGGATTTTTATTTCCATCCATCACCAGTTGTGGACGACCCAAAGTTGTTGCTGCAACTTCAGGAGTATTGCTTGTTGCTTTCAATGCCTCTGGACGAGGTAATGCATAACGATTGCCCGTCTTGTTTTCAAATGTTGGCGCATGTTGAATCGCAAGTGGGTCAACCGTAGGGGCTGGATACAATGGCGTAAATGGTCTTACCGTTGCATTCTCAGGGAACTTGAGTGGTTCAAGTGCTTGTGCCTTTTTATAATCTAAAGAATGATTATTGAGGGCAAAACGACCACAACCAGCCAAACTTAAAGCTGAAATGACTAGTACAACACCAAGACGTAATTGCATCATAAATTGCTCGTATTTAAATAATTCCGGCAGTTTTTAAATCACTGCGGAGCGGTTCGCGATATTGCTCAGCAAGCGGAGTCAAAGGTAAGCGTACACCAGTACCGATAGACCCCATCTCATGTAACGCCCATTTCACAGGAATTGGGTTTGATTCGCAAAACAAAATATTGTGTAGATTTGCAATTTTTTGATTCAGATCTTGTGCTTTGGTTTTGTCGCCAGCTAATGCAGCTTCACAAATTTCACTCATTTGTTTTGGTGCGACATTTGCCGTAACTGAAATATTACCTTTTGCGCCCAGTAAAATCAGTTCCCATGCAGTTTCATCATCACCAGAATAAACAGCGATTTGACCGTTTAAACCTTCGATGAGGGCTTGACCACGCGGAACGTCACCAGTTGCATCTTTAATACCAACAATATTTTTGACATTGGCAAGACGGATAACCGTTTCATTTTGCATGTCTACCCCAGTACGACCTGGAACATTATAAAGAATTTGCGGAATATCAACGGCTTCAGCGATTGCTTTGTAATGTTGATAAAGACCTTCTTGCGTTGGTTTATTATAATAAGGTGTAACTAATAGCGCTGCATCTGCACCTAGATCTTTAGCTGCTTGTGTGAGCTCAATGGCTTCACGAGTAGAGTTAGCGCCTGTGCCAGCAATAATTGGGATACGTTTATTGGCTACACGAATCACTTCTTTGATGACCTGTGTGTGTTCTTCCATACTGAGTGTAGAAGCTTCGCCCGTTGTGCCTACAGCAACAATGCTATGAGTACCTTGTTGGATGTGCCACTCAACGAGCTTCTCAAGGCTCTTCCAATCTACACCGCCATCTTCAAACATTGGGGTGACGATTGCGACAATTGAGCCATGAATATTCTGTGCTAGCTGAGTCATTTTTAAAAAATATCCTATTTTTCCATCCGAATTTGAAGTGATTGAAACGAAATAGTGGATGGTTGCAGTATTTTGATTGGTCGTTCAACGTGAAGAAGAGTTGAATGACAATTATGCAAATTATGACTGATCGGAGACATAAGAACAATATGCTTTCGTTAAACTGTGGAAAACTTTAATTCATCTTTGTATTGAATCGTTTTCATCATACTTAAAAATGAAAGTGTAGTGGTCAGATTAGTTTGAGCAGCGTATTGTTCAATAGATAAAATTGACTTGGACGGAGCAGATGCAAAAACAATTGAATCATGTCGCGTTAATTGTTGTGGATGTACAGAATGGTTTTACACCAGGTGGCAACTTGGCTGTGGCAGATGCTGATCAAATTATTCCATTGATCAATCAATTGGCATTAAATTTTGATCATGTGGTGCTCACTCAGGATTGGCATCCAGAGCAGCATATTTCTTTTGCAGAAAATCATCATCATAAAAAGCCTTTTGAAACAATTGAATTAGCTTATGGTACTCAGGTGCTATGGCCAAAGCATTGCGTACAAGGCACGCATGATGCTGAATTTCATCCTGCGCTCAATATTCCAACAGCGCAGTTAATTATTCGCAAAGGATTTCATCAGGATATCGATAGCTATTCGGCATTTAAGGAAGCAGATCGAAAAACGCCAACAGGGTTGAATGGTTATTTAAAAGAACATCAAATTGATACGGTCTATATTGTGGGAATTGCAACCGATTATTGTGTGGCTTGGACGGCATTAGATGCTGCTGAAATGGGGTATCACACATATGTAATTGAGGATGCTTGCAAAGCGATTAATTTAAATGGTTCTTTAGACAATGCTTGGCGAGAAATGACAAAGAAAGGGATTCATCGCATTCATTCATCTCAGCTTTAGTTATAGACTTGTGAGAGTGAATTTAAAAACGTTAAACTTTGAATAACCATATATCGTTGTTTTACTGATATTTCAGCCTTTAATAGAGAGTTTCATGATCGAAGAGCTTGATGATTTTGATAAAAAAATTATTCATCATTTGCAAATGAATGGGCGATTAGCCAATCAAGAGTTGGCTGAATTAGTTGGGTTGTCTACTTCACAATGTTCGCGTCGTCGCATTCATCTAGAACAGCAAAAAATTATTACTGGATATTATGCACAAGTTGCTTTAAGGGCTGATCCAACACCAGTAATGGGTATTATCGAAGTGAAATTGCAAAATTATAATGATGCAACGCATGATCGTTTTGTGGAGTTTCTCTTACATGAACCAGCGGTGAAAGATATTCATAAATTAACTGGAAGTTATGATTTTGCACTTAAAGTTGCTGTTCAAAATTTAGATGAGATGGTCAAATTGATCGGAATTTTATCTTCAAGTGATTTCGGGGTGAGTAATTTAAATACGTCAATTGTTTTAGAAAAATTAAAAGAAAACGGTATCGCAACCAAATAAAAGAGTTTCATAAATTTCTCTAATTATCTGAATAAAAAATTGCTTTTTTCTTTTGTGTAAGAAGATCATTCTAAAAAGATTATTGTGAACATAAATTGCATTTATGGTGAAATTATAATAAAAAATTGCGAAATTTTAATAAAAATGATCAAATATGCCATGTCTTTCCTTGAAAGACATCTCCCATTGTTGTTCTCCTATAGAGTTTTACCCTTATGAATACCGATCAAAATGTGTCTTTGGTAAGTCCAGTCATGCCTGAAATTGATCAACATTCAAAGATTGAAGATGCATTAGCAATGTTGATTGGAACATTTATTTTATCTTTTGCTATGACCTTATTGCAGCAAGCTGGAATTATGACTGGGGGAACGGCGGGACTTTCTTTACTAATTCATTACGTCACAGATATAAAATTTGGTATCTTATTTTTTATCATCAATATTCCGTTTTATTATTTTGCCTATAAAAAAATGGGTGTTGGTTTAGTGGTTAAAACTTTTATTGCGGTTGCTTTATTGGCAGGTTTTACAGAAACAATCCCTCACTTTTTTCACCTCAGTGATGTAAATCCTCTCTACGCCACTATTTTTGCAAATACGCTCATGGGCGTAAGTTTTTTAATTTTATTTAGACATCGTTCAAGTTTGGGTGGAATTAATTTATTGGTGCTTTATTTGCAAGAACGCTTTCAAATTCCTGCTGGTAAGGTGCAGATGGGAATTGACGTTAGCATCTTACTTGTTTCACTATTTTTTGTGGATTGGAAATTAATTTTAGTCTCAATTTTTGGCGCTATTATTTTAAATTCCATTATTTTGTTAAATCATAAAAACAGCCGATATGTTGCTTAAGGTTTACGACAAATTTTAAATTTTCATTAAGCATAAAAAAGGAGGGATAACTAACCCTCCTTTTTTTACGTATTCATTATTCGACTGTGACACTTTTGGCAAGGTTACGTGGCTGATCGACATCAGTACCCCGCAATACTGCAACATGGTAAGACAACAGTTGTACTGGCAAACTGTAAACGATTGGTGCTAACCATTCATTGACAGCAGGAACATGAACCACATGTTGGCGGTCTTTGCCATGAATACCACTGTTTTCATCAGCAAAAACAAATAGTTCCCCACCACGTGCTTGAACTTCTTCCATATTCGACTTGAGTTTATCAAGCATTTCATCTTTAGGTGCCAAAATCACAACAGGCATTTCATTGTCCACTAGAGCAAGCGGACCATGCTTGAGTTCGCCAGCAGCATAACCTTCAGCATGAATATATGAAATTTCTTTCAGTTTTAATGCACCTTCAAGCGCGATTGGGAAATTGGTGCCACGACCTAAGAATAGGCAGTGATTTTTCTCAACAAATAAGGTAGATAGACGTAAAATTTCTGTATCACATTGCAATGTATCTAAGAGCACTTTAGGGCAATGCCAAAGTCCTTCTATAATTTCAACCAGTTGCGTTTCAGCCAGTGTCTGTTTTACTTGACCTATTTTTAAAATCAATAGCATCAAAGCTGCAAGCTGTGTGGTAAATGCTTTAGTTGAAGCAACACCGATTTCTGGACCTGCTAAAGTCAGTAAATGATGATCTGTTTCACGAACCATCGATGAGGTCGCTACGTTACAAATCGTCATTGTGCTGATATCGATATTTTTTGCTTTCGCACGTTTTTGAGTTTCACGAAGTGCAGCCAATGTATCCGCTGTTTCACCTGATTGTGAAATACAGATATACAGTGTATTCGCCACAATCACAGGGGTGCGATAACGGAATTCACTTGCAATTTCAACTTGGCATGACACGCCAATCAGTTGCTCAAACCAGTATTTGGCAATCATCCCTGCATGATAGCTGGTACCACACGCGATAATTTGTACTTGTTGAATTTTCGCAAAATCGGCATTGGCATATTGAAGAAAATCTTCACGCAAGTTATTGCCATTCAGCGCCTGAGAAATCGTTTGTTGAATTGCTTCTGGCTGCTCATAGATTTCTTTGAGCATGTAGTGTTTATATTCACCTTTTGAAGCATTGCTCACCGTTGCATCTAACTCTTTGGTTGGACGCTCAACACGCTCGCCTTGTGCAAAAACTTCGATACTCGTGCGTGTTAGGCGAGCAATATCACCTTCTTCTAGATAAACGAAGCGATTTGTCACAGGCAATAAAGCCAGTTGGTCTGAACTGATAAAGTTCTCACCAATACCGACACCAATCACTAATGGAGAACCTTCACGAACGGTAATCAGTTCGTCAGGATGTGCTGTATGTACGATTCCCAGTGCATAAGCACCTTTAAGGCGAGGGATAATAGTTTGTACTGCTTCTAAGAGACTGTCCGTTTGTTTCAGTGCTTCATTGGTCAGATGCGCAACAACTTCAGTATCTGTTTGAGAAGTAAAGATATAACCTAAAGCTTGTAATTCTTCTTTAAGTTCTTGATAGTTTTCAATAATACCATTGTGAACAACTGCAACATTACCTGAAATATGCGGGTGTGCATTGTCTTCAGTTGGTTTACCGTGTGTTGCCCAGCGAGTGTGTGCAATACCAATATTGCCTGTTAATTTTTGTTCTGATACGGCTTCAGCTAAATTTGCGACTTTTCCTACACGACGCTCACGTAAGATTTGTTGATTATTTAATAATGCTAAACCAGCAGAATCATAACCACGATATTCAAGACGTTTTAATCCTTCAATCAGGATGTCAGTTACACAACGTTCAGCAACGCCACCAACAATACCACACATAATTTGATCCTCTTATTTCTTCAACTTTTGGGGACGTTGATAATTTGCTTTTTCAAACTGTTTAGAACGTTCGACAGCTAAACTATGCTCAGCCACATCTCGTGTCAGGGTTGATCCAGCACCTGTAGTTGCACCTTGACCAATTTTGATTGGAGCAACCAATGAATTATTAGTACCAATAAACACATGATCTTCAATAATTGTTCTATGCTTATTTGCGCCATCGTAATTGCAAGTAATTGTTCCTGCTCCGATATTACAATCAGTACCAATATCAGCATCACCTAAATAGGTAAAATGATTGGCTTTAGAGCCAGTTCCAATATTAGAATTTTTCACTTCGACGAAATTACCAATATGCACATCATTGGCGAGATTAGCGCCTGGGCGCAAACGTGCGAAAGGGCCGATTTGAGTATTTTCACCTACCACTGCATTTTCAAAAATACTGTAGGCTTGAACTTTGGTTCCTGCTGCAATACACGTATTCTTTAAAATACAACCTGCACCAATCTGAACATTGTCACCCAATTCACAATCACCTTCGATGATCACGTTGACATCTATTTGCACATCTTGCCCACATTTGAGCGTGCCACGTAGGTCAAAACGACTCGGGTCCATTAAATGAACCCCTTGTTGCATTAACTCTTTGGCTTGTTGATGTTGGAATTGACGTTCCAAAGTCGCGAGTTGTAAACGATCATTTACGCCTTCAACTTCAAATGCCAGTTCAGGTTGTATAGATGCAATTTCTAAACCATCAGCAACGGCCATGGCAACGATATCTGTGAGGTAGTACTCACCTTGTACATTATTATTAGAAAGTTTTGGTAACCATTGATGCAATTTGGCATTACTGACACAGTAAATGCCTGTGTTGATTTCTTGAATTTGACGTTGTTCGTCATTGGCATCTTTATGTTCAACAATCGCTTGAATTTTTCCTGCTTGGCGAACAATACGTCCATAACCCGTTGGATTTTCAACATTCAGTGTGATCATACCAATACCAGATTGGCTAGATGCTGCAAGTAATTGTTCAAGTGTGCTTTGGCGAACTAAAGGAACATCACCATAAAGAATTAAAGAAATACCATCTTGAGGTAAAACAGGTAGGGTCATTTGAACAGCATGACCTGTTCCAAGTTGTTCTGCTTGCTCAACCCATTCAATCTGTTCGCCACTAAACTTTTGTTTAACCAATTCACCACCATGCCCATAAATGGTAATAATATTTTGGGCATTTAATTTTTTTGCGGTGTCAATTACATGACCGAGCAGTGGTTGACCTGCGATGGGTTGTAATACTTTTGGTAATTGCGAACGCATACGCGTTCCTTTTCCAGCGGCAAGAATAATAACAGTTGTTGACATAACTAACCCTAATAGCAATGGCTCAAGTCAAAAAATAAAAATGAAAAATAAAAATACAAAGTGCTGCCCAAAGACCAGCAATAATGTCATCTAGCATGATGCCCAAGCCACCAGAAACCTTTTGGTCGGCCCAGCTGATTGGGAATGGTTTCCAAATGTCAAATATACGGAATAATACGAAACCGACAATGACCCACGACCAATTCATTTGCTGTAAGTAGAGCAAAGGTAAAAAGGTAAGCGATTGTCCAGCAAATTCGTCCCAAACAATACGACCATCATCATGAACATTGATCACTTTTGCGGTATGACCGCAAATATAAATGCCGATCAAAGACATGAGTAAAATAATGACGAGACTGCTGTTAAATCCAAGGTATAACCAGATCGGCACAAACAATAAAGCAAAGGCTGAACCAAAAGTTCCAGGTGCTTTCGGGCTGAGGCCAGAACCAAATCCCACACCGCAAAAAACGATGAAGCGGTCAAACCAAGTCATTTGGCGAAAGTGAATGGGAGGTTTATGCAAAATGTTGGTATCCATGAACATGTAATGGGTGGATTTCCCCCATATACTCAAATAACAATCCAGTTTGTTGGGTAATTTCGCCGATTATTGTAATCGGAACATCTAATTGTTGTCGCGACAGTTTTTCAAAGTTTTGCGGTGATATTGTAAAGCATAGTTCGTAGTCATCACCACCAGCTAAGGCATAGTGCCAAGCTTGTTGCTTATCTAACAGTTTTAGTGATTTATCTATCGGAATTTGATCTAAAAATAGTTTTGCGCCGACATCTGATGCTTTCAGAATATGTCCTAAATCTTGTGCTAATCCATCTGAGATATCAATCATACTCGATGCCACACTTTTGAGTTGTTGTCCTAAGAGGCAGCGTGGGGTAGGGTAGTCTAAACGTTGTTGTAATGCATGACCAAGATGTTGTAATCCAAAGGCAGCATCACCTATTTGACCACTAACACAAATATAATCACCGACTTGAGCACCAGCCCGTGTAACGGCTTGACCATGCTCAATCCAACCTAATGCAGTCACACTGATCGTTAGCTGGGTACTTTGTGTGGTATCGCCACCAATTAAACTGACACCGAACTGATCGCAGCAATCAAATAGACCCTGACTAAAACCAGCCAGCCAGTCATGATCAATCGTTGGTAAACTAAGTGCCAATAAAATACTATGGGGTTTTGCGCCCATTGCAGCTAAATCAGATAAATTGACAGCCACACTTTTCCAACCAATCGCGTGGGCAGAAGTGTCTAATGGAAAATGGCGACCGGCAACCAGCGTATCTGCACAGATCACCAGTTGTTGTGATGCAGGAGGGGTAATAACGGCTGAGTCGTCACCAATGCCTAAACTGACATCTGTTTTGGATGTACGTTTAAAGTAGAGGTCAATAATTGAAAACTCAGCCATAAAACATCAAGCCTTTTATTTTGCTTGTTGTTTTTCAGCTTCACGAAGCTTCGATGATAAACGGTCTAATACACCATTGATGTATTTGTGACTGTCTGCACCACCAAAGTGTTTTGCTAGCTCAATTGCTTCATCAAGTACAACACGATAAGGAACTTCGAGATGATCTCGTAATTCATAAGCGCCGAGTCGTAAAGTTGCAAGTTCTACACCATCAAGTGCAGATAATTCACGATCAAGTACAGGGACAAGCAACTCGTCTAAAGCTTCATGTTGAGCAACCACTTGAGTGAGCAATTCATGGTAATAGTTAAGGTCAACTTTGTGCATTGCATTTTCAACACGTGTGCGTGCCTCAATTTCATGTACAGGGTTATGACTCATTTGCCATTCATAAATCCCTTGTACAGCAAAACGACGTGCTTTGCGTTTCGCTGCATAAGCGGCCTGAAGTGTTTGCGACATGCTTTAAATTGCCTTTAATAAGTTAACCATTTCGATTGCAGTCAATGCAGCTTCGCTGCCTTTATTGCCTGCTTTCGTACCAGAACGTTCAATTGCTTGTTCAATGCTATCTGTGGTTAAGACACCATTGATGACCGGCATTGTGCTTTCAAGGGCAACAACCCCTAAACCTTTGGCACATTCACCAGCAACAAAATCAAAATGTGGTGTGCTACCACGAATCACTGCACCTAATGCAATGATGGCATCAAACTTATTTGATGCTGCTAATTTTTTCGCAACAATAGGAAGTTCCCATGCACCTGGTGCATGAATCACGGTAATCGCATCTTCAGAAACACCGTGGCGTTTCAAGGTGTCAATTGCACCTTCAAGTAAATGCTCAACCACGAAGCTGTTGAAACGACCCACTAAGATCGCATAACGACCTTCACTTGCGAGATGTAATAAACCTTCAATTCGGCGAATTGCCATAGCAACCTCGATTATTTTGCTGTGATTTGATCGGCAGTGATGTATTCCACCACCTCTAAATTGAATCCTGATAAGGCATTAAAACGAAGTGGAGAACTCAACAGCTTCATTTTTTCAACACCTAGATCACGTAAAATCTGTGCACCTACACCAATGGTTTGGTATTGCTGTGATAATGCAGCATTCGATTTCAATGGTTTTGGCTGATTTAGATAGTGTAAGGCATGTCCTAAATCTTCTAAATGATCTTGTCCGATCCATACCAATACACCTCGATCACTTGCAGCAATGGTTTTCATTGCAAGATCAAGATTCCATGCTGGAGAACCATCGGCTTTATTGAGCTTTAAAAGATCACGAACAGGATTGAAACCATGGACACGAACCGTGGTTACGCCTTGCTTTGGTTCACCTTTAACTAAAGCTAAGTGAATATCAGGGTTACCGATTTCACGATATTTATAGAGTTCAAATGTACCGTATTGTGTTTCAATTGTTTCTTGAGACAAACGCTCAACGGTTTGCTCATTGGTCATACGATAATGAATCAGGTCTGCAATCGTACCAATTTTTAGACCATGTTTTTCAGCAAACACTTCTAAATCAGGACGACGTGCCATGGTACCGTCATCATTGATAATTTCACAGATCACAGAAGCTGGTTCTAAACCTGCCAAACGGGTTAAGTCACAACCTGCTTCAGTATGACCAGCGCGGTGTAGGACACCACCTGGTTGAGCCATTAATGGGAAAATATGACCGGGCTGAACGATATCACTTGGCTTTGCATGTGCTGCAACAGCAGTACGAATCGTATGTGCACGCTCTGCTGCAGAGATACCTGTGCTAATCCCTTCAGCTGCTTCAATTGAAAGCGTAAAATTGGTCGCATGTTGTGCGCCATTTTGATCAACCATCAACGGCAAGTTCAGTTGTTTACAGCGATCGCGGCTCAGCGTTAAGCAGACCAAACCACGGGCATGAGTGATCATGAAGTTAATATCTTCAGGACGAACATGTGTAGCGGCGATGACCAAGTCACCTTCATTTTCACGATCTTCATCATCCATAAGGATGACCATTTTGCCTGCACGAATATCTGCGACAAGCTCTTCAACACGACTCAGCGGCATTCGCTTTCACCTTTGATGCTGCCTTTTCAGGCACTAGTATTCGATAAATCTGGCATAGTTTAACGCATTTTAAAAAATTTCGCCTGTGCTTCTTCAGCAATAAAAATACTGAGCTTGATGAGCAATCGTTCGGAAAACATTTTTTGAAATGAAGTCAAATAAAAATAGAGCATTATCTTGAGGAGAGGTAAGATTCCTCAAGATAATTAAAAAAAGAACAAATGACACTATCGTTATTCTATGATTCGGTTGGCGTTTTTTCTTTTTTACCCATTAGGATTTCAGTACGTAGATTTTGCGCGACAGTTGCACACGCTTCATTCATACCATTAATCATAAATGCATGACGAGTCATCACATTGCTTGGGTTTGGCATCACCACCAACTCATAACTGTTTTGAACGGTTTTAAGATGATCATGATGAAGATGTAAAGCTGCTTCTTTCGCATGTAAATGTTGTGTTAAGCGTTTTGCGGCTTCAATTGCGTCAAGTTGCATTGCGTCAACTGCACTTGATACGGCAGCACGTGTTTGTAGCGCAAAGCGTTTATCTTCGCGGTAACGTTTATAAAGTACGTCTGCTAGCAGTTGGAACACAGCACCTACCATCATTAAACATTCAAGCGCTTGAGGATGATTAGAACTGGTGGTTAAAGTAGCGCCTTCAGCATTAAACTCTTGTTCAACTCGAATCTGTGTCGAATCAATCTGATAATGCTTGCTGCATAAATCAATACTTTTATCCAAGAATAACTGGCATAGTTTGAAATACGGGATTGAAACACATTGATTTACACTGCTTAGCAGTGCTTCGGATCATAGAATTGAATATTTAAAGCCAAAACTTGATCATCGACCTGCGCAGTCGAGGTTGATGTTTTTTCGCCACGCGGTTTAGATTGCGCTTTTGCTTGTTGTTGAGCTTGGGCAACT